>UOFC01000102.1_pt1 | contig 11713 bp, 13 predicted proteins | sample 1988771 | NCBI WGS metagenome assembly UOFC01 (sample SAMEA4712195, study PRJEB27164) | hydrothermal vent metagenome | biome: marine basaltic hydrothermal vent biome; feature: marine hydrothermal vent; material: mineral | place: Pacific Ocean | collected 2011-06-14/2011-07-23 | depth 1719 m | reverse complement strand
GTGGTCAAGCACCTAAGTTAATAAAAGTTACGATAAGTCAAAAAAAAAGATAATTAGATAACAAGTAAATAGAAGCGAGTTCAAAAAGTTAGGCTTGCAAGCTTAGTGAAACTGAGTACGTCAGCGGGGTGCCCTTTTTTGGTTATTTTGTTTGGGCAAGCAACAAAGTAATAGAGAACCTATATAAAACTGGATGCTCAAATACAGAGCCCAAAGCTTTACACAAAAAGAATGGAAAATTTCCACGATTACGCCAAAGTATAGGAACGAAAACAGGACAGCCCCAAACGTTAATTAGTGTTCAAGTAGTCATCCGCTGCCGCTACATCCAATAATCCTTGTCCGTGCTGGTCTACTGCGTAATTTGGTATGTCTTTCAAGGCGGTGGCTAAAATTGCATCGGCAATCTCTCGTGCGCTTTTACTGGGGTGATTGACTTTAAGCAAAGCGATGGCTCCTGCCACAATCGGGGCTGAATTGGAGGTGCCCTCCACTAAAGAGTAGCCATCCTCTCCTAAAGAGGGGGTGGCGATGGAAAGATCGCCTGGTGCGACCACAAAGCGGGCTTGTACTTCGGATGAAGAACCTGGGTAGTTGCTGTAGAAAGCTCTATCCCCTTGCGAATCTAATGCTCCGACAAACAATAACCCTTTCGTGATACCCCGTTCACTGTCTTCAATAATCGCATTTCCGTTACTATCAATATCAGGGTCAAAAAAGATATTCACAATGGTTTGTGCCAGTGGATTATTTGAGGTATTTTTTAAGTTTTGCCACTCTAATACTTGGCGTTGCGTTAGGCTTTCACCGTCATTTCCAGCAGAAAGTACAATCACCAACTCACCAGTTGAAAGTAGGTTTCGAATATAGTTATAACTCACGTTGTAATCGTAAAAATGCAGATCGGTAAATTCGGTTAAATTAACTTGATCCCATTCTACTTTATAGCTGTCATCATCCCATTTTGTTTGATCAAAAGAGAGGTCGATTCCTGTTTGGTAGTGTCCAAATGAAATTGTGGAGCTTAGATTGGCCACTGGCATGTCATAACTGGCCAATTCACTCATTTTGGCTACGTGATACACACCAAAATTAATACACCATGGAAACCATCGTGAATTGGTATCATCTTGGTAGATATGTTGAATACAAGTCCCGATATCTGCTCCACTGTCTAACCGCCCAGTTACATCTTTACTAAAGCTTTGAAAATAAGCTGTTGCATCAAAAAAATCGGTCAGACTTCGGTTCATTGAAGTAACAGCCTCTGCCTGTGGCGCTATTCCAGAGTCTTTGCCCAATGCCAACCCTGAGACACCTGTACCGTGATCTGTCCACTTCCAAGCACCGCCTTGATCACCGTATACACCGCTTACGATATCATTATTAATCGCAATGGAATCAGTATAGTTTTGCCCAATCACCGTGCGATCAGATAGTTCGATATGATTGTGGTTAAAGCCATCGTCTAAAATACCAATTGAAATGGCGCTGGTATTCGAGCTGGCAATCAATGCCTCAGCATTGGTCACTGATTTATAATTTGAATATGGAGGATTCGTGGTGGAATCTGTCGTATCCTCTTCATCAGGAAAAAGCTTGTTGACTAAATTTTGAAAGTCTCCTCCACCACAGCCACTCATCAAGAGTAGGCTCAAAAAAAGCGAAATGCCGATCAAATAGGTTTTAACAAAGTGGTGCACAATCATGTTCTCTTATTTTAGAATGAGGTAAATCCACACACACTATGAGGCCTTTGCACGTGAGGATGTACGGAGACTATCATAAATGAGGGAACGGGGAAATAAAAGGGCTTCATACGCCTTTCTCTTAACATACTCGTAATATAGCATTTAATTTTCACTTTTTATGGCAGGTTAAAAATAACGCTCTTTTCTAAAGAGTCCTGTCACTGTTTTCCTGTTAAAATAGAAAGATAATTACATTAAAAGGAGTATCAAACCATGGCGTTAGATCAACTTGAGGCATTTTTACATAAAATGCAATCTGAACCCGCACTTAAAGATGAGGTCATCATGGCCACCACAGCCGATGATGTGGCACGAATCGCATTAAAGCTTGGCTTTGAATTTTCTGGTGACGAGTTATTAAGAATATCAGGTAAAAAAGTTGGCAAGGTCACCTTTATTAAGGGGCATCATCCTGGTGAATACAATTAAAAAAGGGAATCAAATGGTTTGCTTTTTTTTATGCTTAGCTCTAATTCAGATATAAAAAAACAGCTATTTTAGGCCATAAAAAAGCCCCATAACTCATTGAATTATGGGGCTTAATAATATGGTGGGTCGTGAGCGATTCGAACGCTCGACCAATTGGTTAAAAGCCAACTGCTCTACCAACTGAGCTAACGACCCTGATAGAGTATTCCGATATTTTTTACCATTGTATTTTTTATACATAAATAATGGTGGGTCGTGAGCGATTCGAACGCTCGACCAATTGGTTAAAAGCCAACTGCTCTACCAACTGAGCTAACGACCCTCACTGGAATGAGGCGTATTATACAAGCCTGAAAGCTGTGTGCAAGTGTTTTTCATTAAAAAAACAGTAACCACTCTTGTTACCTCTAAAACAGGTCAAATTGACGTAAAGTTCACTTCCTCTCTTCATGATTCTGATAACGTGTTGGATCAGTCATTCCCACCTCTAAAAACCCTTGCTTACGTAAACGACAGGAGTCGCATGCACCACACGCCTGTCCTAAGTCATTCGCTTGATAGCATGAAACCGTTAAGCTGTAGTCCACCCCTAGCTTGATGCCTTCTTGAATAATCTCCGCTTTCGTTAACGCCATTAAAGGGGTCTGAATATGAAGTTGATGCCCCTCAACCCCCGAACGGGTTGCTAAGTTGGCCATTTTTTCATAGGCCTCAATGTAATCTGGACGACAATCGGGGTAGCCTGAATAATCCACGGCATTGACACCAATAAAAATATCATTGGCATCTAATACTTCTGCCAGTGCGAGTGCAAAAGATAAAAAGACGGTATTGCGAGCAGGCACATAGGTAACAGGAATTTCGGAGGTATCCACCCCTTCTATTGGTACGTCGATATTACAATCAGTTAACGCGGACCCCCCAATTTGATTCATGTTCACATCCATCACTCGATGAGATACGGCTCCCATTGAGGTAGATAATCTCTTTGCGGCACTCAATTCTGAACGGGTTCGCTGCCCATAATCAAAACTCATGGTGTGACACTCATAACCTTGAAGTTTGGCGATGGCTAATACAGTCACGGAATCTAAGCCACCAGAAAGAAGAATGATGGCTTTTTTAGAGGGGGGGGGACAAGGTGAATTGAGTTTGCTCAAGAGAGGGTGCTCTGGAATAGAATAGAATAGAATTTAACATGGGACATTATTGTAAGGTTTCTAACCGCTTAATGGCTTTTTCAGCCGCTCTTGTTTTAGGGTGAAGCGCAATTAAACCGGCATACCTATCTTTGGCCTTGTTCAGTTGCTTTAAGTTCTCCAAACAATCCCCCGCACGCAACATAGCATCGGCCACTTTAGAGGTATGCGGATAAGCGTTAATGACAAGGTTAAAGGCATTCAATGCCTTTGAGTACACTTGCTGAATGTAAAAAGCCTCTCCCATCCAATACGACGCATTACTGGCCAACTCACTTTTTTTATGATTATCTAAAAAAGCTTGAAAAGCCTGAATAGCGGCATCGTATTGACTATTTTTAATCAAATTAAAAGCAAGCTGATAAGCGACCTGCTCCTTTTCTGTTGCTGGATGCGTTGTAATGGGAATTACTAACGCATCATTTTCTTGCATGGAAAGTGTTGGTGCTGATTCTTGTACTGATAATGGTGCAACATACGCTTCCTTTTGAGTTTTAAGCTTATCTCTTGTCGATTCTAGCTCACTCAATCGATCGTCACTCTCTTTATTGCGTTTATCTGAGAGTCGATTCACCTTACGTAAGTCACGTTTTAAATAATCAATTTGGTCTTGCAACTCTTGAATTTCACGCTGCTGCTCTCCCAAACGACGACTCAATTGCAACAGCACAGGGTTTTCAATAATCCGTTCAATGCGCTGCAAACGCTCTTCATTCGAGGTTTGAGTAGCGGCCAAAACACTCGAGTTTGTGGCCATTAAAGACAGCGCAAGCCCCGCAGAAAGACTCACAACAGAAAGTTTAACAAACATATTTTTTATCATACTACTGATACCTAAAAATTAACGAATTTCTAACTCTGCTCGACGATTTTTTTGCCATGCATTCTCGTTGCTTCCAGCCTCTTCGGGCATCTCTTCACCATAACTAATCACTTCAATACGGGATTCTACCACGCCAAATAACATCATCGCTTCCGCAACACTCTTGGCACGTCTTTCACCCAATGCTAAATTATATTCAGGCGTACCACGTTCATCGGTATGACCTTTTATTTTGACTGTTAAACGTTCATTATTCAGCATTTCTTGCGCAAAATACTTTACCGTTTTGGTTTTTGCATCATCCAACTCATACTGATTTAAACCAAAATAGATAACGGGTTCAAACATTTCGGCTTCCTGAAACTCGTTCATCGGGTTTTGCTCCATGTCTTGCGCGGAACCCATCCCTTGGTTTTGTCCATTTCGATTCAGTGGCAAGACTTCCACACCACTGCCTTCATATCCCTGAATGCCTGGTGCAGTATCTTCCATAACGTCAGAATCCGAACCTGAACTGGCGTATCTTTCTGGTGGCGAACTACATGAGGCTAAAGAAGCCACCACAGCAATGACAAATATTTTTTTAAGTTGAAACATTTTGATACCTACTCTACATTGTTTTTTATCGTGTTAAAAAAGGACCCCAAGCTGGCTCTCTGACTTCGCCATCTTTTACCCTTAAAGTTTGAGACGTATTACCATCAATCGCTACAACCGCTAACTGCCCTTTACCGTTACGATTCATCGCATATAAAATCATTTCACCATTTGGCGCAAAGCTAGGCGATTCATCCAAAAAAGTATCGGTCAACACATTAAATTCATCAGTATAAAGGTCTAATAAGCCAATATTAAACCCGCCTTTACCATGAACCATGGCTAAGTAACGACCATTCGGTGAAATTTCTGGATTAGCATTATATCGCCCTTCAAAACTCACTCTGCGAATTTCTAAGGTGTCTAAAAAGACTTGAAAAACTTGAGGCTGTCCACGACGATCGGAATTAAAAAACAGTGACTTCCCATTAGGCGCCCAAATGGCTTCGGTTTCAATCGACCATTTTTTAGTTAAACGTTTTAACTTTCGAGTCTTCACATCCATTATATAAACGTCGGCACTGCCATCTTTTGACAAGGTTAACGCCAGTTTTTTGCCGTCAGGTGACCACGCTGGTGCACTATTAATGCCTTTAAAACTCGCCACTTTATGGCGGTATTGACCATCTAAACTTTGAATAAACACCTCTGAACGCCCATTTTCAAATGAGACATAGGCCAATTTTTGACCATCAGGCGACCAACTGGGCGACATAATAGGCTGAGTTGACTTCAAAATTGTTTGGGCATTAAAGCCGTCGGAATCTGCCACCTCTAAGGTGTAGTGTCTTTTTTTGCCTTTTTTACGCATCGTAACATAGGCAATTTGTGTATTAAACGCGCCTCGAATCCCTGTTAACTCTTCATAAATTAGGTCACTAATTTGGTGTGCAATTTGACGCAAATTCTCTTTAGGCACTTGGTTCCAACGTTTACCTAAGACTTGTTTTTTACGTAACACATCCATAAAGCGCATATCAACTTGATAAAAACCATTGCCTTGATCAACTAACTTACCAATCAACATATTGTCGATATCCAGCGGTCGCCACTGTCTAAACTCAATTTGTTCAATCGAGATTGGGTGACTTGGCATTGATGAATTTAATAACGGTTTAAATTGACCACTTCGACGTAAATTAGCCGCTATCACTTGCGATAAATCAACGGGAGCACGGCTAAGAGAGAGAGAGGAAGCATTTTTTTCTTCACTTTTTTGTTTCGCTGTTTCAAAGCCAAACGGTACGATCGCAATTGGAATCGCATCATCATACCCTTCACTGATTTCAATGGTCAGCTCGGCCCATAAAGAGGAAGAAAATAAAATAAGGCACAATGCAAGCCCTACTTTAACTTGAGAAAATAGAATCATACATAGTTTAACAACTTGTCTAAACTTTAAAATTAACATCATCGGAGTCATTTTATCCATAGGGGTTAAGGTTTAAATTCAAAGGTAATCACTCGCTCAAACAACTCTTTTTCTGGCGGTGCAGGAATAGGTTCTGAACGGTACACCGCTTTCTCTGCCGCTTCCTTAAACTGTTTTGTGGCAAACTCATTACAGTTCAACACTTTCACACTGGTGACACTGCCTTTTGGCGTCTGGGTAATTTTTAAATCGCACTGCGCTTTAGCCGAAATTTTAGCAGGAGTTCGCCAATTATCTCGTACCTTCGCACTAATAGCTGAAATATAGCTCTCTCTCAACGACAGCATCTGTTTACGCTTTTTAGCCGTCCGCAATGCCGTAGCTTCGTCATCCAATTGGCGTTGCAACGTGGCCGACGCACGCGCTTTGTCTTGTGCCTGTTTTAACGCCTCATTCTCTTTAGCTTTGGCCGCATTTTCTTTTTCAAGCGCTAATTTTTTTTTCTCTTCAGCTAAACGAACCTGCTCCGCTAGCTTAGCTTTTTCAAGTGATTTTAAGCGTTTCTTATCTGCTAATATTGCGGCTTGCTGTGCCTCTTTGGCCTTTATTCGTTCGACCTCAGCTTTTTGTTTTTCAAGTTTGGCTAACCGCTTGGCCTCTTCTGTTTTTTGACGCTCCAATGCCGTTTTACGGCGTTCAGCTTCTGTTTTAGCACGCTGTTGTGCTGCCATATTTGTGGCTTTGTCTGCTTTTTCTTGTTCAATTTTTTGACGTTTTTGCAACTCTTTTAAACGTTGACGCTCTTGAGATGTTTTGGCCTCTAACATCTGCGTTTCAAGTTTACGTGCCTCTTCTTTTGCTTTAATTTTTTGCAACTTCTCCTGAACCAAACTCGCATCAACGGCAAAGGTTTGTAAAGGTTCGATTTGCCGAATCTCAGCCGCTTGAGTTTGAGGGGACGCTTTCTTTTCATCTCCTTGAACAGAAACTTTTATCGTATCCGGCTCCGTCCATTTAAAGACAAGCAACACCACCAAGATCACATGCAATAAAATAGAGAGAAAAACCGCCACAGGATGTCTTGCTATAAAGCGAATCATTAACGGTTGCCCTCTGGTTCGGTTAATAGAGCAACTTGATCGACCCCATTCGCCTTCAGCAACACAAAAATACGCACCACTTTCCCGTAAGGAGCGGCTTGATCGCCCTGAATATAAATCATTTTATTTGGGTTCATTTGAGTACGAGCCATCACTTCAGCCACCAACGACTCTAAATCTTTATTGCTTAAAACAATTTCAGGCTGTTCGGAGGTTTTATACATGCCCTCTTTGGTAACGGTAATCACAAATGGCTTGGTTTCATCTTCCAGTTTTTGCTGTTTTTGAGTCACCTGCGGTGTTTGTGGCAACTTAACCGTAACGGCTTGTTGCGCAATGGGCGCTGTAATCATAAAAATAATCAATAAAACCAGCGTCACGTCCACATACGGCACGACGTTAATTTCTGCCATTAAGCGTCTTTTTTGTCTCTGACGACGAAATCCCGATTGCATCATTGCTTTCCCGTTCGCTTATCGTTGCGCCAAATAGGCGTCTCGTTGCAAAGACATCAATAACGTGTCTGAAAAATTTTCATACTCTCCCAATAAACGATCGACTCGATTGCTTAAACTGTTATAAGCAATCACCGCTGGAATCGCAGCAAACAGCCCCATCGCCGTCACAATCAACGCCTCTGAAATGCCTGGTGCGACAGCGGCCAATGTGGCATTTTGCATTTCGCCCAATCCTTGAAACGCGTGCATCACCCCTAATACCGTACCAAACAAGCCAATGTAAGGTGCCGAAGAACCAATGGTGGCCAAAATAGATAAACGATTTTCTAACCGATCGGCTTCTTTAGAAAAGGCAATTTTCATCATACGCTGAGCCCCAGAAGTCAAATCACTGGCTTCTAAAGCGCCTAGTTTTTTAAGGCGTAAAAACTCCCTAAAGCCTTCTAAAAAAACATGAGACAATCCTTGCCCATGATGATTAGACAATTTATCTTGCTGATAAAAGGTATTTAAGTCAGGAGAGCTTAAGTAGGTATCCACAAACTGCTGTGCAACCCTTTTAGCTTTACGAATTTGATACCATTTACTAAACGTAACCGCCCAAACCATTAACGACATAAAAACAAGCAATACCATAACCGACTGCACGATTGTGCTGGCATTTAAAATTAATTCGACAAAATTTTCGTTCATTGTTCTTCCTTAAAAATACGCATTGTACCGTATTATTTTTTCTATTTTAAGTTTTCAACTAAATTTAAGTGTTTATAAGCATTAGAGGTCGCTACACGCCCTCTTGGCGTTCGAATTAAAAACCCTTGCTGTACTAAAAAAGGTTCAATCACGTCTTCAATCGTGCCACGCTCTTCGCCTAACGCCGTAGCCATGCTGTCGATTCCAACTGGGCCGCCCTCAAATTTTTCAATCAACGTTTCCAAAAAACGGCGATCCATTTTATCCAATCCTAAACGGTCTACTTCCAAAACATTTAAAGACAGATCGGCAATCTCGGGTGTGATAATACCACTCCCTTTTACTTGCGCATAGTCCCTTACCCGTCTTAATAAACGGTTTGCAATACGTGGAGTGCCTCTGGAACGCCTAGCAATTTCTTCCCCCCCCCTCTCTTCAGTGGGTACGCCTAAAATATTAGCCGAACGCATCACAATTTCAGCTAATTCTTCCACACTGTAAAATTCTAATCGCTGCACCAAACCAAAACGATCGCGCAATGGCGACGTTAACAGTCCCGCTCGCGTGGTCGCCCCCACCAATGTAAACGGGGGAATATCAATCTTAACGCTTTGTGCTGCCGGCCCATCCCCTATCATAATATCAATTTGAAAATCCTCCATGGCAGGGTACAACACCTCTTCCACAACAGGGCTTAAGCGGTGAATCTCATCAATAAACAACACATCATGCGGCTCTAAACGGGTCAAAATAGCCGCCAAGTCACCTGGTTTTTCAATCACAGGCCCAGAGGTTTGACGCAATGTCACCCCCATCTCTTGGGCAATAATATTAGAGAGCGTGGTTTTACCCAGTCCTGGTGGGCCGTATAACAACACGTGATCCAAGGCTTCACGGCGCATTTTAGCAGCATCCATCGAAAGCTGTAACTGCTCTCGTACCGCCACCTGACCAATGTACTCTTTGATTTGTTGCGGACGCACCGAAGGCGCGGCATAAATATCATCCGCTACTTCTTGAGAGCCGACAATGCGATCTGTCTCAATCATTTACAACTTTACCCCTTGCAATGCGCGCTTTATCAGCTCTTCAAGCGTTAATTCCGCTTCATAAATGGCAGACACCATTTTTTCAGCCTGCACACTCTTATAGCCCAACGACACCAGTGCTTCACAAGCGGACTGTTGCGTCGTATTTAAAAAAGCGGCTTTTTGGGGCGCTAAATCACCCCCTTTATCAAACGTTGTCGTGGTATTTTCGTATGACAACAAGCCCGATTTCACCACCTCTTTAAGGCGGTCTCGCATCTCAATTTGCAAACGCTCAGCGGTCTTTTTACCCACGCCCGGAATACGCGTTAACGCGGCCGTATCACCCGTATCCACATACGAACAAAATTCATTAACCGCCATCGAAGATAAAATAGCCAACGCCATTTTAGCGCCCACTCCATTCACCTTAATTAAAGTTTTAAACAACACACGCTCAGGCTCAGAAGCAAAGCCAAACAACAGCATAGCATCTTCACGAACGTGCATGTGTGTCAAAATAGTGACATCATTCTGAAGTGATTCTAACTGATAAAACGTCGACATCGGCGCTTCAATTTCATACCCCACACCCTGCACATCCATCACCAATAAAGGGGGACGTTTTTGAACCAAATTACCACGTAAAAAACCAATCATAAAATTGCAATACTCTTTTTGAAATAACAAAGGGGGGGGTAAAAAACTAAAATTGAGTGCCTTTTGAAATCAATTCAGGGTCAATACCTAAAGACATATAACGATCATGACAAAGCGCACAAGCAAGCGCATCGGCCGCATCCTCTTGAGGGGTGTCCGTCAATTTTAATAGGTTTTGTACCATGTACTGAACTTGATCTTTACTCGCGTGACCCTTACCCACAATAGTGCTTTTAATTTGCGTGGGAGTATACTCCATAATCGAAACCCCCTTGATCGCACCCGCACATAAAATCACCCCCCTAGCCTGCCCTAAAATAAGGGCTGATTTGGGGTTTTTATAAATAAATACTTTTTCAACCGCCATCACATCAGGCTGGTATTGATCAATAATTTGGCACACCGATTCAAAAATATTTTTCAGGCGTTGTGCCCCCGAAAATTTCTCAACCCGAATCACGCCACTCACCACATAAGTGGGATTATAACGTCCTGACTCAATCACACCAAACCCAGTTTTACGAGAACCCGGGTCAATCCCTAAAATACGTTTTAACTTTGCCAATTAAATCTCTCTAATACATGTCATACAAATCAAGGCAACAGTATATTTCGGATAAACACTTAAAGATAGTGTCTTCATGGCGACTTCTGGGATAATACAGTTACACAGCACTTTTAGCCGTCCGCTGGATTTTTTTATTCTGTATTTTTTTCAAGACATTCAATCGTTAACCCCTCTACCACCGGAACGCCTACATTTAGATGAACTGGGTATTCAGATATGTCACCCGTTCTTTTATAGCCACGGCGTTCATAAAAAGAGATGAGTTCTTCACGCTGAGAAATAACAACCATCATAAGCTTTTTTGAACCTAATGGGTTCATTGCATAAGCTTCTGCAAAGCGTAGTACCTGATCACCAATGCCTTGATTCTGGAAAGCGGGGTTTACCGCAAAAGTGCCAATATATGTTTGATCTTTTTCCTTTTCGAGGCAAACACAAGCCACTATTGACCCATTGATTTCTGCCACAAACAAATGCGTTTTAGGATTTTTAATCAACGCCTTTACATCATTAATCGATGACCTTTCACCCTCAACTATTTCTGTTTCTTTTGTCCAGCCATCCTTCCCTCGATATGCCTGATTAATAAGCACATTTATACTTTCTGCATCATCATACTTGGCTGGATAAAAGTTCACTTCAATTCTCATTGTTATTTTGTTGAATTATAAGGGGGGGGGAGAAATATTTTAAGTTACAAAAAACTTACTCTAGAGTACCCTTTGTTGAACAAATTCAATACAGATAAATCATTCATTTTGCTAACAAATAATTGGTGCCTGACCCGAATGGCACTAAGTTAAGCCTGTTTAGCATCAAATCTAAACCAGTAAGAACCGCTTCAAACAAGGGGTATGTTATTGATAATACAGGAGGTAAAGCCCCTTAACTTAGTGCCATTCGGCTTTGACCCCTTTATCCACAAACGAAATTTTTATATGGGGATGAGCGTTTTAGCTTGAATTTCTTCAAAGCTCATATTAGGCATATCAATCAAATCAAAATCATACAGTGTTTTAGCTGTATTTCCGGGAG
>UOFC01000106.1_pt1 | contig 11847 bp, 8 predicted proteins | sample 1988771 | NCBI WGS metagenome assembly UOFC01 (sample SAMEA4712195, study PRJEB27164) | hydrothermal vent metagenome | biome: marine basaltic hydrothermal vent biome; feature: marine hydrothermal vent; material: mineral | place: Pacific Ocean | collected 2011-06-14/2011-07-23 | depth 1719 m | reverse complement strand
AATTATCGTTCTCTAACGGGGTGGCGATAACCTGCGTGGCTTCGCCCAGGAAATTTTAATTTTCTGGGTGACGCACGTCAGGTTGATTGGTTGTTAGAAGGCGCGCAAGCGGCCTAACCACCGATCCCTGATCGCCACCCCGTTAGAAGCGGCCGCTTCTAACATGTAGTATAAGGCATTTTTGCCCTTCTATCCGCTAATATACCCTCTTTCCTGTCAGTTTGACAGGGTTTTAGAAAACCCTGATGTTTTGACCTGATATTGGTATTATATGAATAACCTGTCATTAAGACGTCCTCCACACTCTCGCTTGTAAGAGATTATTTATTATGCCTCATTCTGTTCAAAAAGTTTCTTTATTAGAAGAGATGCGTAATGTATTACGCAGACAGGGCTATGCCTATAAGACTGAGTTAACGTATTGTGATTGGGTTAAACGGTTTATTAAGTTCCATTCACTTCAAAGCAGAGAGTCTCTGTTGGTGGGTTCTGAACCAAAGGTTGAGCAATTTTTAACGCATTTAGCGGTTCATAAAAACGTGGCGCCTTCTACTCAAAATCAGGCGTTTAATGCGTTGGTTTTTTTATACTCTAAGGTTTTAAATACGCCTTTAAAGGGCGTAAGCGCAAGCCGTTCTCGTAAAGAGCCTCGAATTCCTGTGGTATTAACCAAGGAGGAGGTTGCTGAGGTTTTAACGTTGGTGGAGGGAACGGCTGGATTAATTATAAAGCTGTTATATGCGGGTGGTTTGCGTATTTCAGAGGCGGTACGATTGCGTGTTCAGGATATTGATTTTGGATTTAAGCAAATTACGGTGCGAGATGGTAAGGGCAAAAAAGACCGAGTCACGCCATTGGCTAATAATTTAGTGGCACCTTTGCGATTGCAGTTGGAAAAAGTGGCTTTGATTCATCAAAAGGATTTGGAGATGGGCTTTGGTTCGGTTTATTTGCCTTATGCTTTGGCTAAAAAGTACCCTAATGCAGATAAGGCGATTAAACGTGCGGTTAAGCAGTGTGGTATTGTTAAAAAAGTGTCTGCCCATACGTTTAGGCACTCTTTTGCAACCCACCTTTTACAAACAGGAACGGATATTAGAACGATTCAGGCTCTGCTGGGTCATTCGGATTTACAAACAACGATGATTTATACTCATGTGTTAAATCAAGGGGCGCAGGGGGTTGTTTCGCCTTTGGATTGTTTGTAAGCATTTTTTAAATTAGGAGGTGAGGGAAGTTATCGGATCAAGTCCAGTAAGGACAGTATGTTTGTGATCGACTTTTTTGGGATTAAAAAATCTTCCCCCCCCCCTCTACAACGCCATGAATACATGACTAACGTCCTGTTTATCCAACCCACTTACGGGCATTTTTAAAGAGTCGTATCCAAGGTGCTTCCTCTTCCCAGTCATCAGGGTGCCATGAGTTTTGTACGGTTCTGAATACCCGCTCTGGATGTGGCATCATAATCGTAACTCGGCCATCGGTGGTGGTAAGTGCGGTCATGCCTCCTTCTGTTCCATTTGGGTTAAAGGGGTAGCGCTCGGTAGGTTGCCCTGTTGCATCAACATAACGAAGACTCACCAAGCCTTCTACAGCTTGAGAGGATTCATTTCCAAAATCCATGCGCCCTTCGCCGTGTGCTACGGCCACGGGAATACGTGTGCCTTCCATGCCTTTAAATAAGATAGACGGTGACTCTTGAATTTCAACTTGTGAAAAACGGGCTTCAAACTGTTCTGATTTATTACGAACAAATGCAGGCCAGCTTTCGGCTCCTGGAATAATCTCTTTTAAATTGGATAACATCTGACAACCGTTACACACCCCTAATGTGAAGGTGTCTTGACGGTTAAAAAAAGTTTCAAATTCGGTACGAGCGCGTTCGTTAAAGAGGATTGAGTTTGCCCAGCCACGTCCTGCGCCGAGTACATCGCCATAGGAGAAGCCGCCACAAGCCACCAGACCTCTGTAGTCGGCAAAGGTCACTTTACCCGATAAAATATCGGTCATGTGGACATCCACGGCTTCAAACCCTGCGCAATCAAATGCGGCGGCCATCTCTTGCTGTCCGTTTACGCCTTGCTCTCGTAAAATGGCAATTTTGGGTTTGGGCTTTCCTTTAAATTCGGCGATAATATCGTGCTGCATATTAAACGTGACGATAGGTGATATGTGTGTGTGTTCATCTTGTTCAATGGCATCAAACTCTTGTTTTGCACAGAGGTGGTTATCTCGCAAAGACTGCATTCGGTAAGAGGTTTCAGACCACCATCCTTGCAGTACTTTACGCGGCATAGAAAGTAAAGAAGTGCCATGGCTGGTAATGTCAATTTGATCGGTATCGGATGTGGTTCCGATCCAGTGTGTCCAATAGGTTAATTGAAAGTCTGAAAAAGCGGTTTTGACTTTCTCTTTATCGGATTGTTTAACTTGTATTACAACCCCTATTTCTTCCGAACACATGGCTGAAACGGGTTCTCTTCCTAATGCTGAAACATCGACTTTTAAGCCACAATGCCCTGCAAATGCCATCTCTAATAATGTGACTAATAAGCCGCCGTCTGAACGATCGTGGTAGGCTAAAATTAAGTCATTTTTTAAAAGTCGTTGTATGACTCTAAATAAATTTCCTAGGTTTTTGGCGTGATCTAAATCGGGTGTTTCGTCTCCAATTTGATTATAAACTTGAGCCAAGCAGCTGCCTCCCATTCGGTTTTGTCCGCGCCCTAAATCAACCATTAACAGTTCGGTTTTGCCCAAATCGGTACGCAGTTGTGGTGTGACCGTTTTACGCACATCTTCTACTGGGGCAAAGGCGGTAATATTGACTGACATAGGTGAAATAACGGCTTTGGATTCGCCTTTGTCTTCCCAGACTGTTTTCATAGACATCGAGTCTTTACCAACTGGGACGGCAATGCCTAGCTGTGGGCAAAGTTTAAGCCCTACGGCTTCTACGGCGGCATAAAGCGCGGCGTCTTCTCCGGGGTGCCCTGCTGCGGACATCCAGTTGGCGGAGAGCTTTATGTCACTGATACTCTCTATTTTGGCACAGGCAATATTGGTAATGGCTTCTGAAATAGCCAAACGCGCAGAGGCTTGAGGGTTAATTAAAGCCACGGGTGGACGCTCACCAGAAGCCATGGCTTCTCCTGTGTATCCTGTGTAATCGGAGCAGGTAATTCCAGCATTGGCAACGGGAACTTGCCAAGGGCCTACCATTTGATCTCGTGTAACCATACCGGTAATCGAACGATCACCAATGGTAATTAAAAAGTTTTTACTGGCAATGGTGGGGAGCTTTAATAAACGCTCTGTTACCTCTTTAAAATCTAAGGTGGCCGTTTCAAAACCCGCTTGTGGCAAAGAGCGCGATTCTACCGTTCGGTGCATTTTAGGCGGTTTTCCTAATAAGATGCTTAAAGGCATTTCAACAGGGTTGTTCTCAAATACCGTATCATTCACCACCAACTCTTGTGCTTCGGTTGCCTCGCCCACAATGGCGTACAGGCAACGTTCACGTTTACAAATGGCTTCAAACTGTTCAATTTGATCGGCAAAAATAGCGATTACATAACGCTCTTGTGATTCGTTGCACCAAATTTCCATGGGAGACATTCCCGGTTCGTCATTCGGCACGGCACGTAAATCAAAAATGGCTCCGCGACCGCTGTCATTAACGAGTTCTGGAAAGGCATTTGATAATCCGCCCGCCCCCACATCGTGAATGGAGGCGATTGGTGAATTTTTACCCAAATAGGTACAGCGATCAATCACCTCTTGCGCACGGCGCTCCATCTCTGGATTTTCGCGCTGAACGGAGGCAAAATCTAATGTTTCCGAACCTGAACCACTGTCAACTGAGGAGGCTGCACTGCCTCCGAGTCCAATCAACATGGCAGGGCCACCTAACACGACCAGCTTGGCGCCAACAGGAATGTCTCCTTTTAAGACGTGCTCATCTCGAATGTTTCCTAGTCCCCCTGCTAACATAATCGGTTTGTGGTAACCACGTATCTCTATGCCATCGTGCGTTACTTGTGCATTTTCGTAGGTTCTAAAATAGCCATTAATCGCTGGGCGACCAAACTCATTATTGAACCCTGCCGCCCCCAAAGGCCCTTCAATCATAATATCAAACGCCGACACAATACGAGATGGCTTGCCGTAGTCGCGCTCCCACGGCTGTTTAAAACCAGGAATATTTAGGTTGGAGACGGTAAATCCTGTTAGCCCAGACTTGGGCTTAGAGCCACAGCCCGTAGCACCTTCATCTCGAATTTCTCCCCCTGCACCCGTGGCCGCACCTGGCCAAGGAGAGATGGCGGTTGGGTGGTTATGCGTTTCTACTTTAATCTGAAAGTGAACTGGCTCAGGGTGTGTTTGATAAATGTTTGATTCTGGATTTGGAAAGAAGCGGCTGGCGTGCGCCCCTTCTAACACGGCGGCATTATCACTGTAAGCGGACAACACGCCTTCTGGATTTTTTTGATGGGTGTTGCGAATCATACCAAAGAGAGAGTGAGGTTTATCTTGCCCATCAATGGTCCAATCGGCATTAAAAATTTTATGGCGACAATGCTCTGAGTTGGCTTGTGCAAACATCATTAATTCGGCGTCTACAGGGTTGCGCTTTAACCCTTTAAACGCATCCACCAAGTAGTCAATTTCATCTGCGCTTAAGGCCAGCCCCATATCGGTATTGGCTTGCTCTAAGGCTTCACGTCCCCCTGTCAAAACATCAACGACCTGTGACGGTTTAGGGGTTTGATGTGAAAACAGCCCCTCTAATGCCGTCACATCGTAAGAGACTTGCTCCATCATTCGGTCATACAGCAAGGCTTCCATTGCAGGTCTGTCCGCATTTGACACGCCTTCAAAAAAATACACAACACCGTGCTCAATGCGTTGAACATGCTCAATACCACACGTTTTGGTAATATCTGTCGCCTTGGATGACCAAGGCGAAATTGTGCCTAACCGTGGGGTGATAATACATGTATCTGCACTAAAACTGGAGACGTTCTCTTGTTCTGAGCCATTTAGCAGTGTTTTAAGATGCGTGTGCTCTGTTGCAGACAACTCGCCGTCAATGTCAACAAAATAAAGGGTTTGTGAGCGCAGTGCCGTAATGTCACCAACGAGTTTCAGTTTATTTAATAGTTGATTAAGTCGATAAGCAGAGTGGGCTGAGTTGCCCCAAATGATTTGCATTGTTGGTCCTTGTTAAAAACAAAGAAAGCTCTAATCACGACAATAAACAGAGTTGATTAAAGCTTTCCAGGAAAATAAAGCAGAATAAAACAGAATAAAATGGCCTAAATTTCTAAAGCTATGGCGTAAAAAATGATTCCGTTCACGTTCCTTATTGAGCTAATAACCCAAGATTTTCAAATATATAACGTCTTTGTTCGCTACTGAGAGGCGTTTCCCCTTCTGGTGCTTCTACCGTTAAAATAGTTTTCTCGGATTGTTCTTCATCCATTCTTAATGATAATGTAACGGTACTGGGTAAATTTTGTTTATCAGACGAACGCCAAAATGCCAGAGAGCTTAAGAAAGAATCTTGTTGCTGTATATTTTCTGGCACATTCACCCAAAGCGTGTACCGATCCGCTCGAACTTCTTTAATGCTCCAGTCTGCACGGTATACTGTCGCCTGTAAATAACTCCAGCTTTTTTCTAGGCTGGCACGTAAAACAAGGTGACCAAACTCTTCGCCATCCACCAGTTCTATCTTCGTTTCGGTGACTTTCAGTTGCGCCAATGCTTTTTCACTGCTTGAGCCAAAAAACACCATGGATTGATACAACGCTTCCGCTTCCATTTCGGGACGATAAGGTTTGATTTTCCAACGATCACCCTGATCTAGCGCCTCATTCACATCTGGCGAATAGAGCAAATGATGACTAAAGTACACGCGTGTCATTCCTGCATTAACATCGGTTTCGATGCGTACCACAAATTTATCAAACACGCCGTCCGCTAATTCAGGGCGCCAACTGTTTAATAACTTGGTGACTAAGCCAACATCATTCATCGGAACCAGCTCTGAACGTTTGAGGTACTCGGTTTTTAAAAACCCAATGTCTTTACGCTCTTCGGCAATGGTAAAACCAAAACTGTGTAAAAAGCGTTTTACATTTTGCCAAACTTGTTCACTATTATCCGATTCAATCTCTAACCAACGCTCAGATAAGTTGGATTTAATGGATAAACCATCTGATTTAAATGTTGGAATATGCTTTTCACTGTCTTGGTCTGCAAGAGAATCCTGATCTTGCTCTAACTGAGCAATCGCCATTGAAAGGTCATTTTTTGACTTGCTTGGGTTAAATAAATTAGGAGGCATTTCAAGTGCTTTAACCACTTCTGTTTCACTGTCACGATAATTATTTTCAGAACGATCAAAAATAGAACAACCTGTCAGACTTAACATGCCGAAAGAAGCTGAGATGAATATAATTTTTTTAGATAGGTGCATAACCCTTTAGAACCCTTGTATAACCTGTATAGCCATTTTGAGACCTTTACACGATACAATCACGTACAAAGGTCTTGTTTTATTTTATAAATTAATTTATATCAATTTTTATGCCTGCATTCTGCAATGCGTTAAGCACAATAGGTTGCTGCACTTTTGAAAGAGGTGTAAGCGGCAGACGAATAGCGCCTCTCATAAAGCCCATTTGAGACAATGCCCATTTAACAGGAATCGGATTTGACTCAATAAATAAATTGCAATGAAGTGTTTTTAATGATTGGTCTAATGCATACGCTTTATCTACATCTCCAGCTAATGCCGCTGTGTATATATCATGTATCTGTTGGGGTACAATATTTGCTGTTACCGAAATACCACCATGACCACCCGCCAAAATAAAATCGACGGCTGTCGCATCATCTCCAGTATAAAGATCAAAGTCTTCATCCACTCCCACTTTAATTAACGCAACACGCTCAACCTCACCCGTTGCTTCTTTCACTCCAATAATATTGCTTATTTTGGAAAGGCGAATAACGGTTTCAGGCAACATATCCACAGCGGTACGCCCTGGTACATTATAAAGTATTTGAGGGATATCAACGGTTTTTGCAATTTTTTGGTGATGCAAAAACAATCCTTCCTGAGTCGGCTTGTTATAATAAGGCGTAACCAAAAGACAAGCATCTGCACCTGCTTTTTTAGCACTGGCTGTTAATTGAATTGCTTCAACCGTCGAGTTTGCTCCCGTTCCTGCAATCACAGGAATGCGACCTTTTACTTTGTTCACAACAAAACGAACTACCTCACAATGCTCTTCCACATTTAACGTTGCGGACTCTCCTGTGGTTCCCATGGTCACAATTCCATCGGTCTTAGATTCAATGTGAAATTCAATCAGCTTTTCAAATGACTCAAAATCAATAGAGCCATCTTCTAACATTGGGGTGACTAATGCCACCATACTGCCTCTAAACACAACGAATCTCTCCAAAAAATTAACACAACAGTAAAAAGTGTAATACTAACCGTTCCCCCCTTACACTTCAACCAATAATCCCTAATCCCCAAATAGAAATACGAATTAGAGTGTTGCCATTCCACTCGATAAGATATGCAAAGATCTCGTAAAATATGTTTTTCAAATAAAGAAAACACTTATCTATTGCGAAGCATTTCAAAAGTTGTCATACTTAATCGTAAACTTACTTATCAAAAACCAAAACCAAAACTAAAACTAAAAAGGTTCCTTAACCAAATGAGCTCATCATCCAGTACTGTCTTGGCAATGGGGCAAACACCCCCTGATTTTGCTGTTGAAACCACAGCAAGCACGCCACTCACGCAACAAGGTTTATTAGGGCATTACACCGTAATTTATTTTTACCCCAAAGACAGTACTCTAGGGTGCACCACCGAAGGACGCGACTTTAACCAACGGCTATCGGATTTTAAGGCGCTTAATACCATAATTTATGGTGCTTCGATGGATTCAATGAAACGCCATAATAACTTTAAAGCCAAACAGGGGTTTGAGTTTGAACTGATTTCAGATCCCGATGGCACTTTTTGTCATCTGTTTGGTGTATACCAACTCAAAAAAAACTTTGGCATTGAATACATGGGCATTGTACGCAGTACTTTTTTATTTGATCCTAAAGGCATTTTGATTCATGAATGGCGTAAAGTAAAAGTAAAGGGACACGCGCAAGAGGTATTAGAAACCATTCAAACTCATCAAGACAGTCAATAAATTCCCCCCCTACTCTTCAATGGAGAATACGTTATGACAAATGAAGCCAAAAGACTCTTTATTTTAGACACCAACGTGCTCATGCATGATCCCATGGCGCTTTTTAACTTTGAAGAGCATGATATTTTCATCTCCATGACCGTTCTCGAAGAGCTGGATGCGGGTAAAAAAGGCATGTCCGAAGTGGCTCGAAATGTACGAGAAACCAACCGACTCATTGACCAAATCATTTGCAACGCTTCCTTTGAAGAAATTCAACAAGGTCTTGCGTTAGAACGCATTCATCCTGGCCATGATTCCAACAACATCCACCTTGGCAAACTGTTTTTTGAAACCGAACCATTACTGGCGGAACTTCCCCCCTCTTTGCCCAGCCATAAAGCCGATAACCATATTTTACAAACGGGCTTGGCGTTAAAGGAAAAATACCATAATCGTAATGTAACGTTGGTGACCAAAGACATTAACATGCGCATCAAATCGTCTGCCGTTGGGTTGCATTCAGAAGATTACTACAATGATCGCGTATTAGAAGATGCCGATTTGCTCTACCGTGGCTGGGAAAAATTAGACGAACATTTCTTTGAGACTCACGGCAAAGAGATGAAATCTTGGCAGGATGAAGGACGCACTTTTTATGAACTCACGGTCGATGAACACTGCCATTGGTATCCCAATCAATCGCTCATTAGTACCAACGACGCTGGATTTAATGCCATTGTTCGCAAAATACAAAATGGCAAAGCCATATTAGAGTACATGCAAGACTTTACCCAAGACAATCACACCGTCTGGGGCATTAGCGCCCGAAACTCTGAACAAAATATTGCGCTGAATTTTTTAATGGATCCTGACATTGATTTTGTTTCATTACTGGGCGTAGCGGGTACGGGTAAAACCCTGCTTACCTTAGCGGCTGCGTTAGAGCAAACCTTAGATTCAAACATCTACAACGAAATTATTATGACGCGGGCCACCATTCCCGTTGGAGAGGACATTGGATTTTTGCCTGGTACCGAAGAAGAAAAAATGACGCCGTGGATGGGCGCTTTAATGGATAATCTCGAAGTGCTTACCAATAACTCTGGCGACAACACCGAGTGGGAAACTCAAAGCACTCAAGAGCTACTAAACAAACGCATTAAAATTAAATCCATGAATTTTATGCGAGGCCGAACCTTTTTAAATAAGTTTATCATTATTGATGAGGCACAAAATCTCACCCCCAAACAGATGAAAACCCTAATCACTCGTTCAGGGACAGGAACCAAAGTAATCTGTTTAGGCAACATTGGACAAATTGACTCTCCCTACCTAACCGAAACCACCACTGGCTTAACCTATGTAGTCGATCGTTTTAAAGAATGGGAGCACAGCGCGCACATCACACTGGAACAAGGAGAACGCTCTCGTCTGGCACAGTTTGCCTCTGATAATCTTTAATGCACTGTAACGACTTGGCCAGCCCTTGAAAAGGTCATCTCTGTATTAAATCATCTCTTGTTAAAAAATGGATATTTACCGTTGTAAATGCCCATTTTTTTGCCTTGATATGCCTATTTTCAGGGACGATCTGAGCCGTTGCCTTATTTATTTGGTCGATAAACCCGCACATTTTCAAACCCCGCATCCCTTAAATACTGAGCATGCAATTGACTCATTACCCCTTTTTCACAAAACAGCAAATACTCTTTTGCTTGATCCAACTTTTTAAACTGGTGGTTTAACGCATAAAAAGGAATTGTCTCTACACGCTCTAACGTTAAAGGAGAAGCCGCAATTTCCTCTTCTCGACGAATGTCAATCACTGTCATGTTGTGTGCCACCTCACTCAATACCTCAACCGATTCGGCTGAATTTACATCATCAATAATAGTGTGAACGGGAATCGTCGCCGCTTGTGCAACCGCTGAATCCAGCACTGTATAATCAAAACAGGCGGCTTCTTTCGCCATCCTCTTAAACGATCCATTAATCACTGGGTTTTTTGAAATTACGCCACAATACTCGGGCATACTTTCGGCAAAATGGCGTGTGCCAATATCACTCGCAATACTCATGATTTCTGGCTTGTTCATCATCGCCAAAGGACGCAACACCAATTTAGTCGTCGCCTGATCAATTACGGCTAAATTCCGTAGCGTTTGACTGCTTACTTGCGCCACACTTTCACCCGTTACCAGTGCATCAATACCCATTTCATCCGCTATTTTTTCAGCCGCCATTAACATTAAACGTTTTAAAGTGACTCCCATATAACTTTCGTGGGTAGAACGAAAAATTTCTGCCACCACCGCCTCAAAAGGCACGGTCACAAAAGAGACACGATGTGACGAACCAAATTGCGCCCATAAATACAAAGCCACCTGCTTCACACCAATTTCATGCGCTGCACCGCCCAAATTAAAAAAAATAAAGTGCGTTTTAACGCCTCGCTTCATCGTTAAGTAACTCGCCACCGTTGAATCAAATCCTCCCGACATCAAAGAGAGCAACTCTCCCTGCGTACCCATTGGAAAACCACCCAATCCCATTTTACGTTGAGTAATAACATTCAATGTTTTTTGATGCAATTCAAACTCCACCTTAACGTCTGGTGAGTGCAAATCCACTTCTCTTGGACTACCATGCTGACAAAAATATGACCCAACAAAACGCTCCAACTCAAACGATGTCGTCTCATGCGTTCCCGTTCTCTTTGCTCTAACCACAAACGACTTACCTGCCACACTGTCCAGCGAATTTTCAGCCACTTTTTCAGCAATTAGCTCTAAATTTTCTCCCGTTTCATATTGCACAACCTCTAAAAACTGTTCAATTCCTGGTGTACAAGTTAAAATACGTCGAACCTCATCATTCCACTGATCACCCGATTGCACCTCAATTTTATCCCAAAAACGCTTTACAATAATCTGATCATTAACACGATGTAATAATGTACGCAAATTATCATGCAACTGGCTAATCATCTTCTTTTTAACCGATGCACCTTTAATCATGATTTCAGGGAATAATTTAACGATAAATCTCATACCAAAAGACCTTTGTACAAAAAAATAAGGGGAGGAAAATTTAAAAGCTTATTGTACACATCTTGTACATCAATATGAGTGGAATGACAACCCTATTTCGTACCCCAAATCCTTACATAGAGATTCATCCCACATCAAAACGTCTAATATCAGACATTTTCTAAAAAATCTGCACCATAAAATGAACTATGACTGAAAAATCAAACTATTTTCCAGTTCAAAATCCTAAGAGCATCCTCTTATCTCGTTTAATCCATTTTTCAAGCAAGCGCAAACTAGCACGTAGTGCTTAGGATCTGTTGCACTTATGATCCGAATTCAAGCCAATCAAATCGCTGCTGTAAACAGTTTAGGGGCTGAGTTTAGCAGGGCTTTGGTGTAGTCGTGTTGTGGGGCGTGCATGACTTGTTCTACGGTGCCTTGTTCGACAATTTTGCCTTCTTTCATTACGGCCACTTCGTGTGCAATGGTGGGAATGATGGATAGGTCGTGGGTGATGAATAAAAAAGAGAGGTGATATTTTTGTTGTAGGGACTCTAATAACGTTAAGACTTGCGCTCGTACGGTCACATCGA
>UOFC01000247.1_pt1 | contig 12022 bp, 6 predicted proteins | sample 1988771 | NCBI WGS metagenome assembly UOFC01 (sample SAMEA4712195, study PRJEB27164) | hydrothermal vent metagenome | biome: marine basaltic hydrothermal vent biome; feature: marine hydrothermal vent; material: mineral | place: Pacific Ocean | collected 2011-06-14/2011-07-23 | depth 1719 m | reverse complement strand
CATAATTATGGCTCTTGCCATCGTTATAGGGGGGAGGGAAGATTTTTTAATGCTCTCTTCAATTAAATTTCTTCCCCCTCCCTAAAACTTGACCATTACACGTGCGCCGTTTGAATACCGTAAACATTTCGATTCTTAATCACCACCACTGTTTCGCCAGTGGAAAAGGACTAAAAAGCGCCCTTGAATGCTGTGTACTTTAATCAGTTAAACTTAGTATATTAATTAATCTAGAGGCTACTTTAGATTGATCATTGTTAAATGCCCAATTTTCCCTTATTCTCTCACATAGCCATTATGGTGAAATAAACGATAACAGACGAAATTTTGAGATTAGATATTAAAAGAGGTCACCAAATTCTTCAAGTTGACTGAAAATACCGCTTAGCAACCTGCATATAAAGGGAGGCTGCTCGGTTTTAACGTTGATGGGAGTTGGCGTTTTCAAAAGGACGAAGTCGAGGAATTGACTAAAGGTAAAATGTCAGGCATCAAGGATAAGTAAAAGCATGGAAATAATAGACAATATAAACCATCTGCTAGGCGATAACATAAAGCAGGATATAGGAAAAGGCTCCAAGCTTAAAATAGCAGCATCTTGCTTTTCTATTTATGCATTCGAGGCCTTAAAAAGTGAATTACAGAAGGTTGATTCTTTAGAGTTTGTTTTTACATCTCCAACTTTTATTCCAGAAAAAACCATAGACAAAATTAAGAAAGAGCATCGTACATTTCACATACCTAAATCAGAACGTGAGCGAAACTTTTACGGTAGCGATTTTGAAATACAGTTAAAAAATAAACTTACCCAACGAGCCATAGCAAAAGAGTGCGCAGAATGGATTAAGCAAAAAGCTACGTTCAAGTCAAATAGTGGCAAAGCACCGATGCAGCAATTTATGTGTATTGATCGCGGTAAAGATAAAGAACAATCAGTCTATTTACCTTTACATGGCTTTACTGCTGTCGATCTCGGTTATCAGCAAGGTGATGCTGTTTCAAATATTATTACCAAACATAATGAACCAACAAGCACACAAGTCTATCTCAATCTTTTTGACCAGATATGGGACGATCCTGAAAAAGTTGAAGATGTAACCTCTCAACTATGTGAACACATAGCTAATGTATATAAAGAAAACCCACCTGAACAGGTTTATTTCTTTATGCTTTATAACATCTTTAATGAATTCTTAGAGGATATAAATGAAGATGTTTTGCCGAATGATCTCACAGGCTATAAAGAGAGCCTTATATGGAAAAAGCTTTATAACTTCCAGCAAGACGGTGCTACGGGAATCATTAATAAACTAGAAACATACAATGGCTGCATTCTTGCAGATAGCGTTGGTTTAGGTAAGACATTCACCGCCCTTGCTGTTGTGAAATATTATGAGTTGAGGAATAAATCTGTCCTCGTACTTTGCCCAAAGAAACTGGCAAATAACTGGTTAAACTACAATAGAAACCTGAAAACCAATATTTTTTCTAAAGACCGCTTCAATTATGATGTTCTATGTCATACAGACCTTCAAAGAACCAGCGGTGAATCTTTTGGAACACCATTAGATAGAATAAATTGGGGCAATTATGATCTTGTCGTTATCGACGAGTCCCATAACTTCCGTAACAACGACGCATTTAAAGATAAAGAAACCCGCTATCAAAAACTCATGAACTCGGTCATTCGGGATGGCGTAAAAACAAAAGTTCTGATGCTTTCAGCGACCCCCGTAAATAACCGCTTTATGGATTTGCGTAATCAGCTTGCACTTGCATATGAAGGCGTGGCATCAAATTTAAACAACAAGTTGAAAACAACCAAGGGCATAGATGAAATATTCCGTAGAGTACAGGCCACGTTTAATGTTTGGGCAAAACTGCCCCCCAAAGAGCGCACAACAGATGCCATATTAAAGTCACTAGACTTTGATTTTTTCGAATTACTAGATAGCGTAACCATCGCCAGATCACGAAAGCACATTCAAACATTCTATGACACCACGGAGATTGGTCGTTTTCCAGAACGCAGAAAGCCTATCTCCTATCACAGCCCCCTGACCAATCGAACAGATGTAATGGGTTTTAATGATATTTTCAGGGAGCTATCTTTATTAAAGCTCTCCATATATGCGCCTGTTAGTTACATACTCCCCAGTCGTATTGCAAAATACGAAAATTTATACGATACAGAAGTAGGTGGAGGTAAGAGTAAACTTCGTCAGGCAGACCGAGAAAAAAGCCTGCAAGCACTAATGACAACAAACCTACTTAAACGTCTTGAGAGTTCAGTAGAAGCCTTTCGTATAACCTTAAATAAGCTAAAAAATAAATATACTGAAACATTGTCAAAAATAGATGCCTACAATCAGCGCGACGAAGATAAAGGAGTTACAGACAATTCAGCCTATTTTGAAAATGCAGAACCAGATGATGAAAGCTTCTTGGAAATGGAAGAAGATGTTACTGGCGGAAAAGTTCAAATTAAACTGTCTGATATGGATTTACCATCATGGGAACATGATTTAAATACTGACATTACCATAGTTGAAGCCCTGCTTAGCGAAATGCAAAAAATCACGCCAGAGGACGACACTAAGTTACAGCATTTGAAAAAACAAATTAATGATAAAGTCACCAACCCGATAAACCCAAATAATAAAAAAGTGCTGGTTTTCACAGCCTTTGCCGATACTGCAAATTATCTTTACGAAAATCTATCAGACAGCCTTAATGATACACACCGCATTCATACAGGCAAAGTCACGGGAACATCTTCACCTAAGTCTACGTTGAAGAAAAATTATGACTTTGAGTCACTACTAACATTATTTTCGCCACGTTCAAAAGAAAAAGAAATTGTCCTGCCCGAAGAACCAAACGAACTAGATGTGCTAATTGCAACCGATTGCATATCAGAGGGACAAAACCTACAGGATTGTGACTATTTAATTAACTATGACATTCACTGGAACCCCGTGCGTATCATTCAGCGCTTTGGTCGAATTGACCGTATTGGCTCTATAAATGCCACTATCCAGCTCATGAATTATTGGCCAGATATTTCCCTAGATGAATATATCAATCTTAAAGAGCGTGTAGAAAGCCGTATGGTGATTGCCGATATGTCTGCAACCGCTGATGATAACCCGCTCAATGCAAAATCAAGTGATGCCTCTTACCGAAAAGATCAATTGAAACGACTTCAAGAAGAAGTCATTGAGATGGAAGACCTAAAATCAGGCGTGTCGATTACAGATTTGGGATTGAATGATTTTCGTATGGATCTATTAGGCTATATTAAAAAAAATGGTGATATGTCTAATATTCCCAACGGGATGCACGCAGTTGTACCAGCAGAGCAAGATAAAGGATTAAATCCTGGCGTTATTTTTACTCTGCGTAACCGTAACCAAAACGTCAATACTAACCAGCATAACCGCCTGCATCCATACTATATGGTTTATATTTCCAACAATGGAAAAATTATTGCAGATCACGCTGAGATTAAAAAACTTCTAGACTTAGTAAGAACAACCTGCAAAGGAAAGAGCAAACCAATTAATGACATTTGCCGCCTGTTTAATCAAAAAACAGATGATGGTCGAAATATGAGTGAATATTCAAATCTCTTGAAAGAGACTATCGGTTCAATTATTGATCTAAATGAAGACAAAGATATTGATAGCCTGTTTAGCGGAGAGCGCACTACCGCTCTAATTGATACCGTAGCAGGACTTGATGATTTTGAACTGATTAATTTCCTTGTTGTACAAGAGAATGTACCCAAGACTAATAATATATGAGCGCATTATTCGATTATCCAAAACAGGCAGAATTTGGTCACATCGTTGCCAAGAACAAAATTTATGAACGGGTAAAGCCAAATCGTAAGACTCAAGAAGCGTTTGTATTACAAGTTGGAAAAATTATTTGGAAATATAAACTAGCGCCTAAAACAACCAATTTACCTGAAACAGGCAAAGTCAAAGAAATTGAAGTTTTTGAATTAGCTCTAAAATCGGATAAGCAAATAGAGAGCTTTGACCAGAATATATTACGATGTATCGATAAAGCGATTGCACATCCAATTATTTTTCATCTAACGTATGCAGATAAGATAAAAGCTATTGCGACTTATAAACGCCCTAGTGATGCAGATGCAACTAAATGGGTTATTAGTGATGAGTATTTTGAAACAGAATGGCTGGCAGCAGATTCAGAACGACAAAATCTTCCTGTTATGCTCAACTTATCAGGTTTGTATGAATACCTATTGCGTGAATTGATACCACTGCAACCACGAGAAGATGAAGGTTTAGAAAGTCACATACAGCGTATGAAGCAAGTGATAACCAAAAATAAAGAAGCTTGCAAGTTAGAGGTTCGCATGAACAAAGAAAAACAATTTAATCGTAAGGTTGAGATGAATGCAGAGCTGCGAAAATTACAAGATAACGTCAAAAGATTGAAGACATGAACCACGAAAGGCACGAAAAACACGAAAGAAAAGAAAAAATCCTTTATAAGGATGAGTGTTATCAGATTCAAGGTGCAATTTTTGAGGTTTATCGTGAAATGGGCGCGGGTTTTTTGGAGTCTGTTTATCAGGAATGCCTTGAAAAAGAACTTAATAATAAAGGCGTAACCTTTATATCGCAACCAGAATTAAAATTGCATTATAAAGGTGAACGGTTAACTCAGAAATATAAACCTGATTTAATTTGTTATGGCAAAATTATTGTTGAACTAAAGGCAGTGAAAGAAATATCACCAATACATAAAGCGCAGCTTATGAACTATTTAAAAGCGACTGAACTGAAACTTGGATTGCTAGTTAATTTTAACGCATACCCGAAAACAGAAGTTATTAGAATCGTATTATGAAAGATAAAAAACATTTAACCACGAAATACACGAAAAACACGAAAGAAGATCAAAAGAATATTTTGGTTTTAATTTTCGTGTGTTTCGAGCCTTTCGTGGTAAAAAATAGGGTTTAAAAGAATGGAAAAACTGGATTTAACAACACCACATTTTGTAAATGAGAATATCACTAAGCTGGCTGAATTATTCCCTAATTGTGTGACAGAAAAAAAGAATGACAAAGGCGAAGTTGTACACGCCATTGATTTTGATGCCTTACGCCAAGAATTCTCAGAGACCATTGTTGAAGGTCAACAAGAGCGTTATAGCTTGAACTGGCCGGGTAAACGCGAAGCACTGGTTACAGCTAATACGCCTATATCAAAAACGCTGCGCCCATGCCGAGATGAAAGTGTAGATTTCGATAATACCAAAAATATTTTTATTGAAGGCGATAATCTTGATGCATTAAAATTATTGCAAGAAACCTATCTCAATAAAATTAAAATGATCTATATTGACCCACCATATAACACGGGCAATGATTTTATCTACAATGATAGTTTCACCGCTGATAAAGATGAATATGATGAAGCATCGGGTCAGCGCGATGAAGAAGGTGGCCGCCTTGTAGCTAACCCAGATAGTAATGGTCGTTTCCATTCGGATTGGCTCTCTATGATTTTCCCTCGTCTAAAATTAGCACGTAACCTTCTGCATGAAAGTGGAGTAGTTTTTATATCTATTGATGATAATGAACAATCAAACTTAAAAAAACTTTGTGACGAAATATTTGGAGAAGCCAACTTCGTAGCTCAGATTTCTGTCCAGCTTAATCCTCGGGGGAGAAACCTTGATAAATTTGTTGCAAAAACACATGAAACAGTTTTGGTCTTTGTGAAAGATTATATGAATGAAGATTCAATCTTTGGAATACAAAAAGAAGGCCGAATGGTGAAGGAATACAATAAGGTAGATGATATAGGACAACATAGATTAACTGGTTTGAGAAACAGGAATCAAGCGTTTAATCCAAAAACTCGTCCAAAACTTTATTATCCTTTATATATAGAACAGTTAACAGGTCGCGTGTCTCTTGAAAAAAGTGATGTTTTTGTTGATGAAATATGGCCAGATACGCCCGACGGAATAAAAACATGTTGGACTTGGGGGAAAGAAAAAGTTGTTAAAGAAAACCATTTATTGATAGCTGAAAAAACAGGAGATGGTTGGAGGGTTTATCGTAAAGATTATTTACTTGATGAAAATGGCAAAATGGCAACTACATTGGTTAAGTCTCTGTGGTTAGATAAAGAAATTAACAATGACTATGGCAGAAAAATAATTAAGGAATTACTTGGGTCAGCTGTGATGAGTTTTCCAAAATCTGTTGATTTGATTAAGAAACTTATTCAAATTGGTGCTAAAGAAGAGGATGTTGTACTAGATTTTTTCACGGGTTCAGGAACAACTTCCCATGCCACCATGCAGCTTAATGCTGAGGATGGAGGATGCCGTAAGTGTATTTCTGTTCAGCTTCCCGAAGAAACCGATGAAACGTCCGAAGCCTTTAATGCGGGTTATAAAAATATCGCTGAAATATCCAAAGAGCGCCTTCGTCGAGCCGGCAAGAAAATCAAAGAAGACAATGCTGATAAGGAAGGCATTGAAAATCTAGACATTGGTTTTCGGGTATTCAAGATTGATAGCTCCAACATGGTTGATGTACACCTTTCCCCTGATGAAGCGCACCCTGATATGTTTGAAGAACAGATTGGCAATATTAAAAAAGACAGATCATCCGAAGACTTGTTATTCCAAGTGTTACTGGATTGGGGCGTGGATTTATCTCTGCCCATTAACCGCGAAAAAATTGAAGGCAAGGAAGTTTTTTTTGTGGATGGTAATGCTTTGGCGGCTTGTTTCGATGAAGATATTAACGAAGAGTTCGTTAATATCCTTGCCGTAAAACAACCCTTACGCGTTGTATTCCGTGATGATGGTTTTACCAGCGATGCCGTAAAAATCAATGTAGAGCAAATCTTCAAACTTAAATCACCCGCAACAGATATTAAGGTTATTTAAGTGAGAAATATTCAATATATGAGTCGGGAAAAAATAAATGCCCATTGATCAGACGCCGAGTCAGCTAGTTGTTTTATTGCGCGAATTATGTCGCTTATCTAATGAAACTGAATGGGTGGAATTTAAACATAATAATAATGATGTGCCGATCATGGGAGAGTATATTTCTGCGTTGGCTAATTCAGCGGCTTTAATTGGTAAGCAGTCTGCTTATTTGGTTTGGGGGGTTGAAAATGAAACGCATGATGTTATTGGTACAAGCTTTAAGCCGTCTACTGCGCGTTACAGACAACAAGAGTTGGAAAGTTGGTTGTTGCAGAAAATGGCACCGAAAATTCATTTCCATTTTTATGAATTTAAATCCAGTGATGATTTTTCAGTGGTTATTCTTGAAATACAGGCCGCGAGCCATACACCTGTGCAGTTCGATGGTGTGGAATATATTCGCGTTGGCTCTTATAAGAAAAAATTGCGTGAGTTTGCCGAAAAAGAACGTGCGTTGTGGCGAGTATTTGATCGAGTTCCATTTGAACAGCAAATGGCAGCAGAAAATATAATAGTTGAGGATGTTTTAAAACTTCTGGATTATTCAGCTTATTTTGATTTGACGGATCAGCCTTTACCGGAAGGTCGTGATGGTATTCTTGCCGCATTGCAAGCCGATAAGTTGCTAAAAAAAATGGATAACGGTTTATGGAGTATCAGTAATCTAGGTGCTATCTTATTCGCTAAAAAATTACAGGACTTTCATCACCTTGCTCGTAAGGCAATACGATTAATCTTATATCGAGGTAATAGTCGTGTTGAAACGGTTCGTGAACTGGAGGGTAATAAAGGCTATGCCGTAGGCTTTGAAGGGCTGATTGATTATATCAAAGCACTTCTTCCTTCCCATGAGGAAATTGGTAAGGCTTTTCGCAAAGAAGTACCGATGTATCCAGAATTGGCAATACGTGAGTTGGTGGCTAATGCAATTATCCATCAGGATTTTTCCCTCACGGGTACTGGGCCGATGATTGAGTTATTCGATAGCAGGATGGAAATTTCAAATCCCGGCATTCCTCTGGTAAAGACAGATCGATTTCTTGATTCGCCACCACAAAGTAGAAATGAGGCATTAGCTTCATTTCTGCGGCGTATTAATATTTGTGAAGAACGTGGTACTGGCGTAGATAAGGTTGTATCCCAAACTGAGCTTTATCAATTGCCAGCCCCGATCTTTGAAGTGACCGATAGGCATACCAGAGCTATTTTATTTGAATATAAAGAGTTTGCTGACATGGATAAAGAGGAGCGAACACGGGCTTGTTATTTACACTGCTGTTTGCAGTATGTAAATCGTGAACATATGAACAACACCAGTTTGCGTAAGCGTTTTGGGATTGAAACTAAGAACAGTGCCATGGCAAGTCGCATAATAAAGGATGCCCTAAAAGCAGGGGGGATTAAACCCTATGATCCTGATGCTGGGACAAAAGCTTTGCGCTATATCCCTTCTTGGGCGTAATTTGCTTGATGGTTGCTTGACTGAGGCGGTTTGTTTAGTTAGGGGAACTTCTTAACTCGTTGAAAACAAATGAATAATTATGGATTTATTGTTTGATTTACGCTCCTCAAACAAGTTAGAGGAGTCTGAAGGCTCCATTAAATAAATAAGGCATTAACCACGAAAGTCACAAAACACTCGAAAATTAAAAAAAATATCTCTTGATCTTCTTTCGTGCTTTTCATGTATTTCGTGGTAAAAAAACAAAGGGCATTATGCAAAACCTGAAATTTAAACAACTGCCATATCAAACCGAAGCGGTACAGGCTGTGGTCGATTGCTTTGCTGGGCAACCAAAGCTTTCTCCTTTATCGTATCGTATTGATCCTGGCAGAGAGGCTGTAAAGGGAGAGATTATAAAGCAACAGCATGATGAGCTGGATGGGTTTAAAAATTCTGATCTTATGTTGATTCCAGCGCAGATCTTTACCAACATTCAAAATGTTCAACAAAAACAAAACTTGCCTATTTCCGATGAGTTAGTGAAAACGAAGTCTTGCTCTATCAACCTTGATATAGAAATGGAGACAGGTACAGGAAAAACATACTGCTACATCAAGACCATGTTTGAGATGAATAAGCGTTACGGCTGGAACAAATTTATTGTTGTTGTGCCAAGCATTGCTATTCGTGAAGGAGTCTATCAATCCTTTGATAGTATGGCTGATCATTTTTTAGAAGAATACGGTAAGCGTGTTAAAGCTTTTATTTATAATTCAAAATCATTGCATGAAATTGAAAATTTTTCATCGGACGCTGGCATTAATGTCATGGTGATTAACGTACAAGCCTTTGCTGCAAGAGGTAAAGATGCTCGCCGTATTTATATGGAGCTAGATGATTTTCAATCTCGCCGTCCCATTGATGTGATTAAAAAGAACCGCCCAATTCTTATTCTGGATGAACCACAGAAAATGGAAGGCAAAAAAACAATGGAATCGCTTGCTGAGTTTGAGCCATTATTTACCTTACGATATTCTGCAACGCATAAAACCGAGCATAATAAAATACACCGTCTTGATGCCTTGGATGCTTACAACCAGAAATTAGTTAAAAAGATTGCTGTGCGCGGTATTTCCATTAAAGGATTGAGCGGAACGAACGCTTATCTCTATCTGCAATCAATTGAGGTTTCAGCTACCAAGCCGCCTGTAGCGCGTGTTGAATTTGAGATTAAGCAAAATAATGGTATTAAGCGCATTGTCCGAAAAATTGGCAAAGGGACTAATTTATTTGATGAATCAAAGGGATTGGAAGAATACAAAGATTTTGTTGTTTCAGATATCGATGCAGTTAAAGACACCTTGAGCTTTACCAATGGTATAGAGCTTACGGTTGGTGATGCTATCGGTGATGTGAATGAAGAGGCTTTACGCCGTATTCAAATAAGAGAAACAATCAAAGCGCACTTTGATAAAGAGCAGGTTCTTTTTCATCAGGGACTAAAAGTGTTATCACTATTTTTTATTGACGAGGTGGCTAAATATCGGAATTACGAAACGCCAGAAGACATGCGTGGTGAGTACGCTAAAATATTTGAAGAAGAATACAATCAATACCTGAACGAAGTTTTAGACTTAGAAGATACGAAATACAATCAATATCTAAGCAACATCGCAACAGAAAAAACACATGAAGGGTACTTTTCCAAAGACAAAAAGAAAAAGTTCATCAACTCAACTGTAAAGCGTGGTGCTGAGGCTTCTGATGATGTGGATGCATATGACCTGATATTGAAGGATAAGAAAAGGCTCTTATCATTAGATGAACCAGTACGGTTTATCTTTTCACATTCTGCCTTGCGCGAAGGGTGGGATAACCCCAATGTTTTTAATATATGTCAGCTAAAAAACCTCAATTACGATAATACAATTACAAGACGACAAGAGTTAGGTCGTGGACTACGGCTTGCCGTAAATCAAAATGGTGAGCGCATGGATAATCCATTAAATGTTCATCAAATTAACGTGTTAACCGTTATTGCAAATGAAAGTTATAAAGATTTTGTAAAAGCACTTCTTAAAGAAACGGCTGATTCCCTTTCTGCTCGTCCTAAGGCCGCTAATGAAGATTACTTTCAGGGAAAAACCATTAAAACGAAAGATGGCAGCGTAAAAATTGATGGCCAAATGGCAAGGCAAATTTATCGCTATCTTGTGAAAAATGATTACACCGATGATACTGATATGATTGTGGACACTTATCATGAGGCTAAGCGCGAGGGAGCACTTGCTGTATTGCCAGATAGTCTCAAACCTTACACAGAAGAAATTCATCAACTGATTAGTGGTGTCTTTAGCGCATCACTATTACCAGATATTGAAGACGGACGAAAAGCGAAAGAGAATCCTCTCAATGCAAATTTTGATAAAAAAGAATTCCAGCAGCTTTGGAGTAAAATCAATCGAAAAGCTGTCTATACGGTAGATTTTGATTCCAATGAACTTATCTCAAAATGTGTAAAAATATTGAATGAGAAAGGCAGTTTAAAAATATCGCCCCTGCAATACGTCATTGAATCAGGAGCGCAAACAGATACATCCACTTATGACAGTATAAAAGATGGGACGGCATTCAAGGTTTCTGAAACCACGAGAGAAAAGTATAACAGCTCGATTAAATCGTCTATCAAATATGACCTCATAGGCCAAATAGCTGAAAACACCCAACTCACGCGGCGGACTATTGGCAATATATTGAAGCAAATCAATACTGCCGTTTTCAGCTTATATTCAAGCAATCCAGAGGACTTTATTTCAAAAGTATCTGAACTTATTAATGAGCAAAAAGCCACAACAATTATTGAACACTTGTCTTATGACCCATTAGATGAAGTCTACGATACAGAAATTTTTACTGCTGAAAAACCAAAGGAAGATTTTAGTAAAGCTATTCCAGTAAATCATCATATTTATGATTATGTATTCACTGACTCAGATATAGAAAAAAAATTCGTGCAGGAATTGGATACCAGCACCGAAGTGGTTGTTTACGCAAAACTACCAAGAGGGTTTTCTATTCCGACACCAGTGGGCAGCTACAACCCAGATTGGGCGATCTCATTTAAAGAAGGCGCAGTCAAACATGTGTATTTCATAGCTGAAACCAAAGGAACTATGAGTTCTTTGCAGCTTAAAGAAATTGAAAATGTGAAAATTAAATGTGCTAAGAAATTTTTTAAAAACATCACCTCTGAACAGGTAAAGTACGATGTTGTAAATAGCTATGAAAAGCTTATGCAGATAGTGCAAGTATAAAAAAAGGCCGTTACAAAAGCCGTGCGGCCGAAGAAGGTATTTTGGATTTTTTAGAGGTATAACAACAAGCAACTCTTAAAATTTCTCCCCCCCCCATTGTTAATACAGCCTCTTTGCGCTCACTTGAATAATGGTTCATTTATAGTCCTCATTCCGCCTGTGTGTTTTAAATTTTAGGGGTGACAACTATCCTGACACTGGGGGGGGGATTTTTTAATGTTCTCTTCAATTAAATTTCTTCCCCCCCCTAAAATCGCTTTACGATTAT
>UOFC01000043.1_pt1 | contig 12297 bp, 11 predicted proteins | sample 1988771 | NCBI WGS metagenome assembly UOFC01 (sample SAMEA4712195, study PRJEB27164) | hydrothermal vent metagenome | biome: marine basaltic hydrothermal vent biome; feature: marine hydrothermal vent; material: mineral | place: Pacific Ocean | collected 2011-06-14/2011-07-23 | depth 1719 m | reverse complement strand
CATTGGCTGGACAGGATGATTCTCTTTCGGAGGAAGATAAAGACTACTACGCTCAGTTTGAAGTGCCTGATTATCTGGTATGGTAATTTGAGTGATTAAAAAACGTGAGTGGCTAAAAATCCCCCCCCCCTTCTTTTTTATCCATGCATTCTTTCGTGCAAAGGTCTCTTTTAGGCGATTATGACGCTTTTTGCAGGTTGTGAGTGCGTTTTTTTTGAATTTCCAGTATCAAAATGGTTAGGAGCAGTAACAGGCCAGCGCTGACGGCAATGGAGGCCGAAATGGCGCTGTCGAGTTGGTAGGCGAGTGTGTAGCCGATGGCAACGGAAGTTTGAGAATAGGCAACGGCACTCCAAAGCATGCCTTTGAGCGATTTGGCGACAAGGTAGGCACTGCTGGCGGGGATGACGAGGAGGGCGACCACCAAAATGGCACCGACGGCATCGAAGGAGGCAACGGTGGTCATGGAGACCAGTGTCATTAAAAAATAGTGCCAAAAAACAATGTTAATGCCTAAAGAGAGAGCTAGGTTTGGATGAAAGGCCACGGTTTGCAGTCGGTGAAAGGTGATGAGAATACTGATGAGTACAATCATAAAAACAATGGCGATGCTCCAAAATGCTCTGGGGCCGATTTCAAATCCGTCTGCAAAATTTTTCCCCCCCCCTATGGTAAGGGTATCGAAAGGAATGAATGCGATTTCACCATATAAAATACATTCTTGATCCAGATCAATTTGACCGGTATAAAGTGAAACTAAAATGACCCCAATGGCAAAAAACAGGGTAAAGACAATGCCGATACTGGCATCGTTTTGCAGTTTTCCTATGCGGTGCAGGCTGTCACTGAGCCATGCGGTGAGTAAGCCAATAAGGACGGCGCCCCCTAACATGATTGGTAAGGCACGGCTGTCGGTGATGAGGTAGGCAAGCACAATGCCGAGCAGTACGGAGTGGCTAATGGCATCGCCCATCAGGGCTTGGCGGCGTAAGATTAAAAAAACGCCAACGAGTGCGCAAGCGGCGGCCACCAGAGAGGCGGTGGCAAGAATCCAAATATCGTTAATCAAAATTCCTCCCCCCTGTATTAGATGTAGAAGAGATGGCGTCTTGCGCTTTGTGTGTTTTGTGTGTATTGGGAATGGCGTTACCGTGTGGATCGGATTGTGAGTTACTGAGTTCCAGTTGCAATTGGGCTTCTTGTGCATCGGTAAGAATGTGTTCAATGCGTTCGGCTTGTTGATGTACTTGTTCTGGCAACAGTTTGGCCTGTTGATTGAGGTAGTTTTCCCATAAACGGTGACGACGAGTGAGTTGTGTGGCACGCTCCAGTCCGCTTTGGGTGAGTTGTATCCCTTGTATTGAGGTATTGATAAGGCTTTTTTTTCCGAGTTGTTTTAAGGTGCTTTGTAAACAATTGCTGGGCATGTTTCGAAACGACTGTATGTCGGCTTGGGTAAAGTGATTGTGCATAAACTCTTTGCGTTCTAGCAGTTTGTAAAGGGTACGCAAAATATTTTCTTCGGCCACCTGTTGGCGCAGTGCTTGGAATTCGAAATAGCGTTTTACCAGCCCTTTTTTTGGGGCAAACAGCAGGGAGAGTATAAACAACACCGAGAGACTGACTACCATCCACGGACCTGTGGGCATGGCGGGGGCGAGGTAGGAAATCTGAGTGCTGATAATGGCGCTTAAAGCCCCAAGCAGTGAGGCAATGATTAAAATGTGCGACAGCTGATTACTCCAAAATCGTGCGGCGGCGATTGGCGTGAGCAAAATGGCAGCCATTAATACTACTCCCACGAGTTGCAGACCCACTACGACCGACATTACGATTAGAAGTGCCAGTAACAGTTCGTAGCGATTAACGGCCATGCCGATGGTTCGGGCGAAATCTTGATTAAAAGCAATGAGTCGAAATTTTTGAAAAAACAGTACAACCGTGATGAGAATAAAAAGCGTGACGTAGGTGAGGAGTTGAATATCCTCTTCAGTCATTGCGGCGGCTTGTCCAAAAAGAATTTTATCCAGTCCACTTTTATTACTGACTTCCAGTCCTTGAATGTAGGAGAGCAACATAAGCCCAATAGCAAAAAAGAAGGATAGGGTGATGGCAAGCGCGGCATCGGCTTTTATTTTGGTATTTTTGGGCAGCCAGTCAATGAGAAAAAAGCCGATAAAACTGCTGCACAGTGCGCCTATAAATATAATGAGTGGGTCGCGGGTTTGAAACAGTAAAAAAGCCATCATCACCCCTGGCAAAGCCGCATGTGCAAGGGCATCACCAATCAGGGAGCGTTTGCGTAAAAAGGCAAAGCCTCCAATAACCGAGGCGCTCATGCTCAGTAAGATACTGCCCATTAACACCCATAGCACGTTGATGTCTTCAAAGCGCCAAAAACTGAGCCAGTTGTCCCAGAGAGAAGGGGGGGGGAAAAGTGTAAAACCATCCATTGTTTGGGCTGCCTAATCGGTATCGTGGGCTTTATTAAGCTGGGTGCGGTACATTTTTTCGGTTAAATCGTTTAAGAGCGATAGACGGCCTCCGTAGGTTTTATTGAGGTTGTCTTTGGTAAGCACGGTTTCGACAGGGCCTGCGGCGACCAGTCGGGCGTTAATAAAGATAATCCAGTCAAAATATTCTCCTACAGTATTGAGATCGTGATGCACGCATACAATGGTTTTACCTTGGTGTTTCAGTTTTTTAAACAGTTCAATAATGGCTTTTTCGGTTGAAATATCTACGCCAGAAAAAGGTTCGTCCATTAAATAAAGACGGGCTTTTTGTGCCAGTGCGCGAGCTAAAAATACCCGTTGTTGTTGCCCACCAGAGAGTTCACTGATTTGACGATCTTTAAAGTCCCACATGTTTAAATCGTTTAAAGCTTGTTTGGCAATGTCTTTGTCAATTTGTGAGGGTCTTTGCCACAATTTTAGCTGGCCATGTCGTCCCATTAAAACCACATCAAACACGTTGATGGGAAAATCCCAGTCAATTTCTTCTCGTTGTGGCACGTAGGCAATGGCTAAGCGTTTATGGGTTAAAGGTTTGCCAAAAAAACAAATTTCCCCCCCCATGGTTGGTTCGAGTCCCATAATGCCTTTTAACAGAGTCGATTTCCCTGCGCCATTTGGACCGACAATGGCAATGGTTTTGCCTTCGGGAATTTGAAAGCTGACATCGGTTAAAACGGGTTTATGGTGGTAGCGCATACTAAGATTGCTGACCATTAAGGGGGGGGGAGAATTTTGTGTGGCCGTTTTTTTCATTACTTTAATGCCGATACAATGGTGTTGACATTGTGTTTTACCATGCCAATGTAAGTGCCAGCGGGTGTGTTGGCCAGCCCCATGGCATCAGAGTACAGTTCACCTCCAATTTTTAGAGGCGTGCCTTCGGCTTCAACCCCTTTAACCACGGCTTCAATAAAACGTGGGGAGATACTGGATTCAACAAAGACTGCTTGAACGCGGTGTTGAACAATCATGTTTTTCAGTTGCTTAATATCTTGCAGTCCAAATTCGGATGCGGTGCTTATGCCTTGTAGCCCGAGCACTTTTATTTGATAAGCTTGGCCAAAGTACCCAAACGCATCGTGTGCGGTAATTAAAATACGGCGTGATTTGGGAATACGTTGAATTTCTGTGGTCACCCATTGGTCGAGCTGTTGTAATTGGATAAAGTAGGCGCGGGCATTACGTTCATAGTCGGCTTGATGGGTGGGATCTTGCGTTTTTAAAATCTCCAAAATACGCAATCCCGCTTTTTGCCAGAGTGCTACATCAAACCAAATATGGGGGTCAGGGGTGTTGTCGTGGTACATGAGTTCGGCTTTTGGAATGTAGGCGCTGATGGCAAAAACGGGTTTTTTACGTGCCATTTTTTCAAAAATATCTTGTAATTTTCCTTCAAGGTGCAGGCCGTTATAAAGCACAAGATGGGCTTTTACCAAACGTCTTAAATCGCCTTGAGTGGCTTTGTATAAATGAGGGTCAACGCCTGTTCCCATCAAAGCCGTGACCTTCACGTGTTTGCCGCCGATGTTTTGAGTTAAGTCCGCAATCATGCCCGTAGTGGTCACAATATTAAGCTGTGCGTGAGCAGATGTTGTCATCCACGTATTAATGGTTAGGAAGAAGCTCAAAAGAAGGGTTTTTTTCATAAATTATTTGTTCTATTTGTGTTAGTTAGTAAGAGGGGGGGGGAAATATTTAAAATTATGTTGTGACGAATAAAAAAGTTAGTCATGGCTAATTTTTTAGATAAAACTATAGCATAAAAATAGAATAAAAGGCGCTATAAACGGATTTTCTATTTGGAAATTAGGGTAAAACCCGCAGAGAAAAATGGGCTTTTTTGAGGAGGTTTTTATTGGTTTTCTTAAGAATTTTTTTGATGTTTACGTCGGTGTGCCATAAAGCCAACTAAACCGAATTTTTCTAATACTTTCATCATTCACTCAAATATGCGCTGAGTAGAAATAAAAACAAATAGTTTAGAATTAAACGTAGAGATGCTAAATTATTGTTTATGCTTAAGAAATTGTTTTTTTATTTATCATGTCCTCTGACTATTAATAACCATTGGTTGACAGCTTGAATGGAATTGGTAAATAATGCTTAACGAGCAGGTAATTTTAGTAAATGAAATCAGGGTGTTATTTTACGTAAAAAATAAAAGCGGATGATTTTTAGATAACAGTATTGAGGGTGTTATGGTAAAAAAAATTATTATTATGGGCTGTTTAGCGTTAGTTATACTGTCTTATTTTTGCATTAGCGCAAAATCACCCATCATTGAAAACGATTTGCTTGATCGTTCTCATGCGGCCTTAACGAATGAAAATATATCTTGGACAAATATTTCGATAGATGGCCGAGAGCTTTTGTTAACAGGTGTTGCACCTTCAGAAGAACTTCGTGAAAAAGTCACAGATACAGTAAAAAGTGTTTGGGGAGTCCGAACGGTGGATAACCAATTAACGGTTGCTGAACCTAACATTTCTGAACCTGAAATAAGTAAACTAAAAAAATATAGTTTAATGATTGCGTATAGTGGTAGTAGCATTGTATTAGAAGGGGTTGTAGCAGATCAAATAACACGTGAGATGATTGTTGAAACTGCGCAATCTTATGTAGGTGCTTCAAATGTGACAAATAAGTTGATTGTTGAATCAGGCGCCCCATTTTACTGGGGAGATTCAATTAAACAAGCCGTATTTGATCAAATTAATAAATATTCTGATATGACGGCTCATTTTCAGGGGACAAGGTTAACAATTTCTGGATCTGTTGCTCCAGATACATCAATAGATCAACTAAAGCATCGTATTTCTTCATCATTATTAGAGCCATATGCTTTAACAGAATTTAATGTGCAAGCGGTTTCTGATATGCCGCCTGTTGTAAGTGTAGAGGCAGCAAAGGATTGTCAAAATCTTTTTAATAATTTACTTTTGAATCAAAAAATTTATTTTGAAACAGCTCGTTCAGAAATCAAACATGAGAGTGAGGTTTTACTTAAAGAGCTTTCTTTAATTGCTTTAACGTGTCCTGATGCAAAAATAAAAATTATAGGCCATACCGATTCAAGCGGTTCGAGTTCAATGAATCAAAAATTAAGTGAGCAACGAGCTTTATCTGTTGTACAGGATTTGATGAAAAAAGGAATTAATGCAAATCGTTTAGAAGCGATTGGTTATGGTGAAACTAAACCGATTGTAGACAACAAAACGGCTGAAAATAAGGCAAAAAACCGTCGTATTGAATTTATTGTTATTGGAGATTAGGTTATGGATTATTTATTTTTACAAATGCTGTTTTGTTTATTAATCGCTGCCATTATTGGAGGAGTTATTGGTTGGTTTTTACGATCGCTTAGTTGCAATAAATTAGATGTATCGAAAGAGGATGTTAAGTCTTTCCAAGCTAAAATTAATGAGCTTGAAGGGGAAAATAGCAAGTTTAAAATGTTAAGTCAGCGTTTTGAGGAAGATGCCAATGACTTAAATGCTCAAATTGTAAAAATAACAAAAGAACGGGATCAATTTAAAGAAAGAGCTTATGACATAGAAGCGTCCGCTTCATCAAAAGCAATCGGTGAAAGTGAAGAATTTAAAGATTATTATGATATTGAAGAGATAGAAGGTATTGGAAAAGGTTTTGGAAAACGTTTACGCAGTATTGATATTGCAACGACGACAGATCTTCTTGCTAAGAGTACAACATTAGAAGAGCGTGAATTGATTATTAAAACGGTTAAAGTTGAACCTGTTTTGGTTGAGGCATGGATTAATATGGCTAACTTAATTCAAGTTCCTGGTATTCGGGGGCAATTCGCTGAACTTTTGGAAGCTTCTGGTATTACTTCAATTGACAGTTTGGCACAACAAAAACCAAGTGACCTGACTCAAAAAATGAAAGTGGTGAATGAAAAAGAGCATCGTACAAGAGTTAATCCAACGGAAGAAATGGTTTTTGAGTGGATTGATGCCGCTAAGAAGTTAGTATAAATTGTGAATTGTGTTTAACCCTTAATTTTCAGATAGGAAATATGTTTATCATCAATGACGTTTGAATAATAGTGTTTGGATCAAGTCGTAAGTAAGCTATTGATGTTTTTCTTTTTTAAATTCACTACCCTGGTTCAGGGGGGGGGGAGAAAATTTTTTAATTGTTGAATTTCTTCTGGCCAAATGGTCGTATCAATGGTTTCTAAGGTCATGGGGATGTTGTCAATTCTAGGGTCTGTCATCAGTTGTTTAAAAAAGTTCCAGCCAATTTCGCCTTCTCCTAAACTGTGGTGGCGATCGAGCCGTTGGCCTAATACCGCTTTAGAGTCATTAAGATGCATGCCTTTTAGGTATTTAAAGCCAATGGTTTGTTCAAAATTGTTCATCACGCCTTGGTAATCTGTTTTTAAATCATAGCCTGCAGCATAAGCATGGCAGGTATCGAAGCAGACACCGATTCGGGTCTTGTCTTCTACCTTGTCAATTAAGTAGGCGAGTTGCTCATGTTTGTACCCTAAGTTAGAGCCTTGCCCTGCTGTGTTTTCAATGACTGCAGTAATGCCTTGGGTTTGATTGAGTGCGGTATTAATTGATTCGGCAATGTAATCTAAACAGTGTTCTTCACTGATTTCACGTAGATGACTGCCAGGGTGAAAGTTTAATAAAGTCAGTCCAAGTTGTGCACAGCGCTGTAGTTCATCAATAAAAGCGTTTAGGGATTTTTGACGTTTTTCTGGGTCAGGATGACCTAAATTAATAAGGTAGCTGTCGTGAGGCAGTATTTGATGAGGCTGATAGCCGTAGGTGTTGCAATTGCTTTTAAATTGTTCAATGCTGTATTCGGTTAAGGGCTTGGCCTGCCATTGGCGTTGATTTTTGGTAAAAAAGGCAAATGCGGTTGCGCCAATTTCATGGGCGCGAATGGGCGCATTTTCAACTCCACCAGCTGCGGAAACGTGGGCACCTATGTATTTCATGGTAAAATAAGAACTCTTTTGTCTTGATTGTTTTTTGAATTGGCATGTTATATGCATACGATGAGTATTATACGGAATAAAATCGCCAATTAGTTGACAGTAATAGTTTTTAACCCTAAGCAAGCCTGCAGATGGAAATTAGGGGTTAAATGTGGGGCAGATGTAAAAGAGGCATAAAAAATGGCTATTGATTTAAGAAAAGTAGAGCCGCTTGGTTCTAAAAGCGTGTTGTTAGAACAGGCGATGCGTCATCAAAAAAGCTCAGGATCATCTCATTTAGGGGGCGGTCATCAGATGCGTGATATTGATATGTCTGATATGGTTACGCCTGATTTTGAATGGTTAAAAGAGGATAAAACGGCAATAGATGGATTGGTGAGGCAAATGGATTCTTCTATTGGTTTGTTGGCGAAGCAGATAAAAGAGATGGAGATGGCTTCTCAACGATCACAAATGGCCATTGAAAAGGAGCAACAACTGTTGTTTAAGCAGATTCGTACGTTAAATAGTTTGCTGAAAAGTCAGATTGATATTTTTAATGCGATTGAGAGTCAAATGTCGAATACTGAGTTAAAGCAGAATAATTTATTGCCTCAAATTGGGATTGGGTTAATGGCTGGATTGATGTCGGCCGTTACTATCTTGGTAACGGCTCCTTGGTTAACGGTATTGATTGAAAATATGCGTTAGGGAATCTTTATATAGCTATTCGGCGTAATTAGTTATTATTAGGTTAGCTTATTATTAGGTTAGCTTAAGAGTAAAGTCAATTGCATTGAGGTGCTTGGCTTCGGTTTCAAGATCAAGCTGAGTTAAAGGGTGTTCTTTAAGCCAGCTGTCTTCAAACTCTAAGTGAATTTCATTGCTGTTTTTAATGGATAACAGTGGTTTGGTAAGTTCAAAGTCTCTGCCTCGATGAATGCGCACTGCCAGCCTTAAAATAAGAGTGAGATAGATGAGTTGTTGTGTAATGCTTTCATCTATTTCGTTATAAATACTGGTGTCGAATTTGCCTCGGTGATTGAGCATTAATGCGCTTAACATTTGTTTTTCTTGTTGATCAAATCCTGCCATATCCGATTGAGATATTAAGTAAGCACTGTGGTGCTGGTAGCGTTTATAGCTAATGGCAATTCCTGTTTCATGTAACATAATTGCCCATTTTAATAGGCATTTAAAGTCGTAATCAGGCGATTGTAATTCCCACGTTTTTTTGGCTTGTTTGTGCAGTACTTTAGCGGTATTAAGAATATGGTCTGCTTGTAGTGTATCGACTTTCATCCATTTTTGCATCGCTTTGACACTGATTTCTCGAATGTCTTCAGCATAAATTCGACCTAAGCTGTCAAGAATTAAACCTTCCCTTAAGGCATTTACAGAGACTTGCATTTGCTCAATATTTAACTCGATAAAAGTGGCGATTAAAATGGCCAATCCGCCTGCAAAAACGGGACGGCGTTCATCTTTTAGTCCTTCTAGTTTGATGTTTTGAATGGAGTTCGATTCAATTAGCTTTTGGTTGAGTTTGAGCATGCTTTTAAGAGTGATGCCTGAATCGTTCCAGTCATTGAGCTCAATGATTTTTCCAATGGCTTTAATCGAACCCGATGCGCCAATGGCTATGTCCCAGCCTTGCTTGTTGAGTTTGCTACGATGTGGTCTTAAAATTTGACGACAGTGTGCAATTGCTTTATTCATTTTAGATTCGGTAATCTCACCTTTGGAAAAGAAGGCTTGAGTGATGCTAATACAGCCCATTTCAGTGCTGGTCAAATGGCTGTTTTCAACGTGTTGTCCAATAATGTATTCGGTGCTGCCGCCACCAATATCCATAACCAAACGTTGGTCATCATTGGTGGGGAGCCCGTGAGAAACGCCTAAATAAATTAGGCGCGCTTCTTCTTGGCCTGAAATGATTTTGATACTATGGCCAAGAGCTTGTTTTCCTTGTTTTAAAAACGTTTGACTGTTTTTGGCGTTACGTAAGGTATTGGTACCTACGGCACGAATGTTCTTATTTGGAATGGCTTTAAGGCGTTGTCCAAAGCGTTCTAAGCATTCAATTCCGGCTTGAAAGGCTTTGTCTGTTAAGTTTCCGTCTTTATCAAGCCCTGTTCTAAGACGAACCATCTCTTTATGTTTGTCAATGACTTGAAATTGGCCATGTGTTTCACGGGCAATAATCATGTGAAAGCTGTTGGAGCCTAAGTCAATCGCTGCGTAGAGGGATTGATCTCGGTTTTCTGTAGGCATTGTTTCGATTGACTTGTCTGTGCTTTGTTTTGACATTTAAGCTTCTTCTTAGGTGCGTTTACGATTAAGAGGTATAAGTTTCAATTAATGTTTGCTGTGCATTAAAGGGAGGCAAATTATCTTGTTTTAGTTGATAGCTTCCATCGGCTTGTAAGAGCCAAGCTCCTGTGTTGTCTTTTAAATAAACAGCCAGCCCTTCATGGTAAATTTGTTGAAAACAGTCAGGATCCAATACTGGAAAGCAAGTTTCTACACGAGCAAATAAATTGCGCCTCATCCAGTCGGCACTGGAGCCAAAAAGTTCCTCATCTGCATCACTGTTTAAAAAATAGTAGATACGGTGGTGCTCTAAAAATCGTCCTATAATAGAGGTGACGGTGATGTTTTCAGACAGGCCTTGAATGCCTGGTCTAAGGCTGCAAATTCCTCGAACAATGAGGTCAATTTGTACTCCCGCCTGGGATGCTTCGTACAGCGCATCAATAATGGTTTCTTCTTCTAAACCGTTCATTTTGGCAATGATTCGAGCTGGTTTTCCCAATCGGGCATTATGGGTTTCACGTTGGATTTTTTCAATCATGCTGGACTGTAGCGTGAAGGGAGATTGCAATAATACATCCAAATCTTTGGTGTCTCCCAAGCTGGTAAGTTGCTGAAATATTTTAGAGGCATCATTACCAATTTCAGGGTTGGCGGTTAATAGACCAAAATCGGTATAGAATCGAGTGGTCACGTGGTGATAGTTTCCTGTACCTAAGTGGGTGTAGCGTTGGATTTTATCCCCTTCTCGGCGAATGACCAAAATCATTTTGGCATGGGTTTTATAGCCCACGACACCATAAACTACATGCACACCTGCATCTTGTAAACGCATGGCTTGGATGATGTTGTTATCTTCATCAAAACGGGCACGTAGCTCTACCACAGCGGTTACCTCCTTGCCATTTTGGGCGGCTCGCTCTAAGGCTTTAATGATTTTAGAATTTTTGCCTGTTCGATACAGCGTCATTCGAATGGCCAGCACATCGGGATCGGTCGCGGCTTGTTGTAAAAAATCAATAACTGGCGTAAAAGCATCGTAGGGGTGGTGTAATAAAATATCTTTGTTCCGAATTTTATCAAACAACGTTTCGGTCACTGCCTGGCGTTTAAATAGCTTAAATGGGCTTCTGGGTTTACGCTTGGTGTTCATGGGTTTGGGGGAGTAAGGGGGGAATAATAAATCCGAGCGATTTGCCATGTCGGGCACGGCATTTAAACGGTGTAAATTAACAGGGCCATTCACCTGAAACAGTGCTTTCTCATTTAATTGAAAGCGATCCAGTAGGTAGTCAATCATATTACGTGGGCAGTTATTTGCCACTTCAAGACGAATGCTGCCACCGTATTGTCGTCCAGACAGTTCTCCACGTAGGGCGCTCATTAAATCTTCAACTTCTTCTTCATCAATGACTAAATTAGTATTGCGGGTGACTCTAAATTGATAACATCCTGTGACGGTCATACCAGGGAATAAGCGTGAGACGTTTGCGTGTAATATGGAGGATAAAAAGACAAAATCATTTTCACCGTTGGTGGCTTCTGGAGGAAGTTTGATTACGCGAGGTAATGAGCGAGGTACAGGTACAATCGCTAATCCGTTAGAGCGGCCAAAAGCATCTTTTCCTTCCAGTGAGACAATAAAATTTAAGCTTTTATTAAGTACGCGAGGAAAGGGGTGTGAAGGGTCTAAACCAACCGCACTTAAAACAGGTTGTAATGATTCGGAAAAAAACTGAGTAATCCACTGGTTATGTTGCTCTGTCCAGTGATTGCGGCGTAAAAAATGAATGCTTTCTTTTTCAAGCTCGGGAATTAAAATGTTATTTAAAGTATGGTATTGGTCTTCTACAATTGCTTTTGCGGCCAATAATAGGTGGTCAATTACTTCTTTAGGGTTTTGTGCATCGGGCGTGGTTAATACGCCAGAATCACGAGACAGTTCATATAATCGAGCCAGTCGAACCTCAACAAATTCATCCATATTACTGCTGGAAATGCACAGATATTTTAAGCGCTCTAATATTGGAATGTCATTTTTTTGGGCTTGTGCAAGTACTCTGTGGTTAAACTCAAGCAGGCTCATTTCTTTATTTATGTAGCGTGGGTAAGTGGTGGCGGTATCTTGAGAATGAATTTCGGTTGCGGTTGGGTGAGCCATAAAAGATCCTGAAGCGAGTACGAGATAAAAATGAACTCTATTTTAGCGAGTTTTTGAATAAAAATCAGTGACAACGTCCTAAATTTTATTTATAGAGGCTTTTGTACGAGAGGGCGCGAAACGAAGAACTTGATGCTTACAGGGGTAAGTCGAGGCAGAGAAAATAGGCGTAAGTATCTCTTGAGGGTATGAAATGGCGTATGAAATGGTGTATGAAAGAAAGATGAAATGGAATAGTTTGGTAACTACTCAGCGAGTAGTTACATTTTTTGTAATGATTTAATTTACTCTTTAAATACGCGCTTTTAGCGTTTTTCTGAAGCGTTTCAGAAGCGAATTAGATTTTAAGTAAGAGC
>UOFC01000248.1_pt1 | contig 12541 bp, 10 predicted proteins | sample 1988771 | NCBI WGS metagenome assembly UOFC01 (sample SAMEA4712195, study PRJEB27164) | hydrothermal vent metagenome | biome: marine basaltic hydrothermal vent biome; feature: marine hydrothermal vent; material: mineral | place: Pacific Ocean | collected 2011-06-14/2011-07-23 | depth 1719 m | reverse complement strand
AGTTTTTTTGTTATGGAGGTTTCACCAAAGTGTCTAATTACTGCATGTAAGGTTTTAGTTTTGCCTGTTGAGCGGATAGATTCATGCACCAAATCTGCTGTTACCTTGGCTTTTTTGCGGTCAAACAAATACAAAAATACAAAGGACACACATCTATTATCACCGCGCATGACACTACTTTTAATGGTGCAAACACCACTTGCCGCTTTAACTCCCGCTTTTGGCCAGAACCTAGTTATCAATTCGATGAAAGTCTGATATTTTCAGATGCGCTTGGTGGCCAGTGTGATGGTGCAATTATGAACTTACCCGTTCCATTGCAACCAGGTGTGTATGGGAGTTACCTGATATTCTTTGATGGTTTTGAGTGATTTTATTGAGTCACATAAAAAAGCCACAATTATCGTTAATGGTGGCTAGTACTACAATTAATAAGTCCTGTCTAATACATTATTGTCAGCAATTGTGCTGTGGCGTATTGAGATAGACGCCCCCAATGCAGCAGTAAAGACCTGAAAATCAGAATATCCACCAGATCCAGCATTGCCACTGTCATCAAGGACTTATGCTAGCATCGTATTTTCTATATTCGGATCACTATCGATGGCATTCTGAATGCCACTAACAGCAGAATTAAAGTCACAGTCACTATCAGCACCAATGGTCACAAAATCAGCTTCTCCATGCGACTCAATTTTTTCGCTGGTACTTAGAAAGGATCGATACATATTAAGGTCATGCGCCACTTTATCATCAAGAGTAATGGTTGTAGCACTTAATGGGTTTTTAAAACAAACCATAAGTACCAATAGTGTCGTTTTGTATTTAGTATTCATCATATTCATTCCTGTTTATTGCATGGAACCAACTTCTTACGGTAGACGAAGAAGATTAATAAAAGCATCATAAATATTAAAGAATACCAGCTTGTGGCAGATACAATTTGTGGTGCAGGTATAAGTGTACCGCTACATGTGACAGTAACTCTCACCGTTGCACTAGATTCTATAACAGGAGGCGCATCACTTATAGAGTAAGTAAAATCATCAGTAATTCCACTCGTACTATTACAATAATCGGTATCTGGCAAGTAGCTAACAGAATTGCCAACTAGAACCACAGTTGCATTTGCTGGTTGTGTGACAGAAACAATTGTTGTTGCTTTATTAACCGACAAGTCATTATTCAACACAAATATCACCGCCGATGGAGTTGTATTTTCTGGGATAGTAAAGAGGTCGTCAACAGCTGTTAACCCGCCTTTTTCTACTACAGTGGTTTGACCACTAATGTTAATGAATAACAATATGGAAATAATGATTAATCTAGTTTTGTTTAACATTTTTGTTCACCTTTTGATTTTTAAAATATATGCTTTTATTAATGAGATAAATTCATCAATAAACATAGCCATAAAATCTATTTCGTTTTTTTTATAAATATATTTTTGATATTCCCTAATCCCGATATAGAAACGCGAATTAGAGTGCCGACCTTTGGTCTGCATAGTGAATATATAAAACACCAAGTCATCTAATTGGTGATGCAGTATTTTATAGATTTGCTAGGCGTGCCAAAGGATTGTGCTATAAACGTATTTCTACATATTTTCTATATCGGGATTGGGGATATTAGTGAATATGTCTCTAAAAGTGCCTCCAGTAAAACTTGCCTGTTTTAATCTAGATTCGAATTTAATCTCTAAAACTTACAGATTTTTAAAACCAGAATTCAAATTTTGTCGAAGTAGTAAATATCATAAATAACAATGTATAGGATAAAATATGAAAAATTACTTATTAATAACTTTATTAGTTACAAATATATCACTTTTAGTTGCTAAGGTTGCAAATGAAGATTCATTTATAACAAAAATCAGCAATGCAGTTAATGAAATTACTGGTAGTACTATCTGGAATTTAGATTCAAGTAATATTCCAGGAGCAATAAACCACTTGAATAGACTGGGTGAGGCCGTGTCTCATGGTGATTATGACAACGATGGCATTCAGGATTTAGCTATAGGTATTCCAGATTATGACTATAGTGGTTTTTGGATTAACCGCCACAAATTCTGGAACGGTTTTGATAATTTACGGGAGACCTAATGGCCTTGCATCAACAAATAGTCAGCTCTTATTTCAATCCATTTTTGTATTTCCACCAACATTCGAGAGTTTAAATGGTGTGGAAGACAATGATTTTTTTGGTAAATCATTAGCCAGTGGTGATTTTAATTGCGATGGTATTACTGATTTGGCTGTTGGCACTCCTGATGAAGATGTAACTATAGATGGAGAACTCAGAAGTAATGTTGGTGCAATAAATATCTTTTATGGGTCGGTTGATGGTTTTGCTGATTTAGGACAAGGTTCAACATTTTTACTTCAATATCCTGCCCCTAATAGTTTTATTGAAGAAAATGACCGATTTGGTTGGAGTATGGCTGCAGCAAATTTTAATGGTGATACGTTTAACGGTATTGCCTGTGATGATCTGGCAGTTTCTGCACCATTTGAAGATTTTAATGCTATAAATGATGTTGGATTTGTATCAATATTCTCAGGAAGCGATCAAGGGTTATCAGAAAATGATGTGGAAATTATAAATCAGGTTACTGATGGGCTTACTGAAACAATAGTAGAAAGCCATGATCAATTTGGTTATAGCTTGGCAGCTGGACACTTGACTTCGAATGGTGGGATGGGCGTCTTTGATTTGGTAGTAGGAATTCCTGGAGAAAATATTGATGGCGAAATAAATGCAGGAGCAGTTCAAGTTTTTAAGGGGTCTTTTGGTGGGTTAGATAATGCTATCCCAAGTGACGTTTGGTCTCAATCTGGCGATATTATAGGAGTGGTTGAGGCAAATGATAGGTTTGGGTCTTCTGTTGCTGTAGGAAATTTTAATGGTGATTTTTTAGATGATGTTGCGATTGGTGTACCACGAGAAAATCTAAATAGTGCTGGAATAAATGATGCAGGATCTATTAACATTATCTATAGTGGACAATTTGGTCTAGAAACTGATGGAAATCAGATTTTTCATCAAGATACTGATGGCATAGATGGCGATGCTGAAGATGATGACCGTTTTGGAGATGCTTTAACCACTGGTGATTTAAATGGTGATTCAATCGATGATTTGGTTATTGGAGTTCCCAGAGAAAATAATTCAAAAGGGGCCTTTCATATTCTCTTTGGTAGTTCTGATGGTATAACAACTGTTGACTCTATTTTCGAAAAAAATCTTGGTGGCGGAGAAGAGTTAGACGAAATGGGCTATGCAATGACTATTGCTAATTTCGGAAATGGCAAGCAATTAGCTGTTGGTATCCCTGGTGATGATTCTGAAGTTGGCGGTTTTAATGATGCTGGTTCTGTTGAAGTCTTTTCGTTTAATAATGATGTTATATTTAAAAATTCCTTTGAAGATTAATCAATTTATTACTGTCCAAATCTCGATATAGAAAATACGGTTTTCCCTAGTTTCCTATGCACATCAACTACTTGCACTCTACTTCGCATTTCTATATCGGGATTAGGATAATATGAATTTAGATGCTTTTCAGTCGATAGGTTTGAAGTTTTTGAGCATATACTTGTAATACCTCAACTCCACTTTTTTCTGCATTATGGCACCATTCTTTTATTTCTGATATCATCTGTTCTGTCGATTTCCCTCTGGATTCCCAGATTTCTTTTAAATCGTTTCTAAATTTTATGATGGTTTCCACAGTAGGTGAGATGTTAATATACTGTTTAAACAAGTTCTTGGCATCGTCATCTAAAAAACGCCAGTCTATAGACAAGGAATTAAGGAACTTATCAGAGCTTTTTTTGAATTTCTTAGTGCGGTGAATGTATTCAACCGCAATTGCTGGTTTAATCACATCTTTTACATAAACTTGTAAAAGATTAACTTTGTGCGTTAACATAGCCTTTATTGCATCTAAATCAACACTTGAAATATTGGATTGTTCAAGCTCAGGAACGGTTTTTTTGATTTTAGCAAGACCGACTTTATTTAAAAATTTTATTACAATCCACCCCCAGTCATACTCTCCCTTTGTATGTGCAAACTTACAAGAAGAAGGAAAAGCATGATGGTTGTTATGTAGTTCTTCACCACCAATAATAAATCCGAAACGAGTTAAATTGGTAGAACAATCATCAGTAGAATAGTTTCTATATCCAGACCAGTGGCCTAAACCGTTAATTACTCCAGCTGCAAAAAAAGGAATCCAGACAATTTGAATTGCCCAAAATGTGATGCCTATTACGCCAAATAGTGCAATATCAATAAGTAACATTAATACAACCCCAAGAAAATGGAATTTACTGTATACAAAGTTTTCTACCCAGTCATTGGGTGTACCTTTTCCGTATTTATCCAAAGTTTGCTGGTTTAACCTTTCCTTTTCATATAATCCAACTCCTGAAAATAAGACTTTCCTGATTCCATAATGTTGTGGACTATGTGGATCGTCTTCGGTTTCGCATTTCGCATGATGTTTACGATGAACAGCAACCCATTCTTTGGTTAACATGCCTGTGGTCATCCATAAGTGAAAGCGAAAATAATGCTTTAAAATGGGATGTAATATTAAACCTTTATGGGTTTGTTCTCGGTGTAAATAAAGTGTTACTGCTAATATGGTAATTTGTGTGGTAACTATTAAAGTGATTAGAATCTGTAATAGTGAAAAATCCAACAGTCCATGTTGTAAAAAGTCTAAAATATTCATACTTAAATCTTATGTTCAATTAAAATCCATACTATAATGTCTTTTTACAATCTAGTCTAGGTTTTTTAATACAAACTGGATTGAATATGATTCAATTACAAATTAACAATATGAGCCTGATGGAAAGTATTCAGCAACCAGTACACATTTCTACATAAGCTTATAGCAGGTCGATATTGCTTCTACAGCAAAACCACTATTTGCCCAACCCTATCCTGCATTACCAACTTGTGAGCTATTAGATCGATTTAAAGCATTGCTTATCCAGTTGCCAGTTTCTATTAGCTTGTTTAAGTTGATTTCTGTGGTGATATTCATGCCGTGTAACATGTAAACCACATCTTCAGTTGCGACATTGCCACTAGCACCAGCAGCATAAGGACAGCCACCAAGTCCCGCAACTGATGCATCAATTATATTTGCCCCAAGCTGTAAACATGCGTATATATTTGCCAGTGCTTGTCCATAAGTATTATGAAAATGCAAAGCTAGTTTATCCACAGGGGCAATTTCAAGACATTGGTTAAACATCGCTTGAGCTTTTAATGGCGTGCCTGTCCCAATGGTATCGGCCAGTGAAACCTGATAACAGCCTAAATCAAAAAGTTTTTTGGCTATTTCTGCAACTTTTTTTGGGTGTATCTCGCCTTCATAGGGACAGCCAAGTGCACATGATACATAGCCACGTACTTTTATTTTGTTTTGTTTAGCTAGGGCAGTTACCGGTTCAAAACGTCGCAATGACTCTGCAATACTACAGTTAATATTCTTGCTAGTGAAACTGTTGGAGGCTGCGGTAAATACCGCAACTTCTTTGATGTTATTGGCAACAGCTTTGTTCATTCCTGTTAAATTTGGAACTAACGCTGAGTAGTTAACCTGTTGGTGTCTTACTAGCTGCTCACACAGTTGTTCAGAATCTGCCAGTTGCGGCGTCCATTTAGGGCTAACAAAAGCGGTAATTTCAATATCTTTCAAGCCTGATTGTTCCAGACGCTTTATCAGCTCTAATTTGGTTGTTAGTCCAATGATCTGTTTTTCATTTTGCAAACCATCTCTGGGTGATACTTCTACAATTGTGACTCGTTCTGGTAGTTTTGACATTTTCTAAACCTGCAAATTCCTAGGAGCTTGTACGAGAATACAAACCTACTGCGAAAAAGCTGGATTTGGACAGTTTTTCACCTGATTTTCGTTAAATAGAGCTACTATTCTCCTCAAATCATGCAAAAACCTGCCTCAAACCAGCTATTTTTCGCTACGATTTCTATTCTCGTACAAGCTCCTAGAGCTTGTACGAGAACAGGGGTTAGTACATAACTTCAATTTGCTCTAGAGCAGCAATATAATTACTTTCTCGATAACCTTTGATAACTTCACTGCCAATTAATGCTAGTGGCACACCTCTGCCACCAAGGCTTTTAAATAGCTTATGATTTTCTGTGGATATGTTGATGTCTTTTTCACACCATTTTGCCCTTTTGGTAATTAGCAGGTTGCGGGCTTTTTTACAATACGGGCAAGAGGCAGTAGTAAATAATATCACATCACACCTGGGTTCTAACTCACGTGCAGATACTCCAGAATCAACATCGTCATCTGAACCAACATAAAAATGGTAAATCCCATAGGAAAAAACTAGCAATAATATAAGTTTCATAGTTTCAGACTATAGCTTATCACTGGTTGAAATACAACCTAAACATTAAACCGAAAGTGTAAAATATCACCCTCTAAAACTTTATAATCTTTACCTTCTAGTCGCAGTTTGCCTGCCTCTTTGCAGCCTGCCTCGCCTTTAAAGGCAATAAAATCAGCATATGCCATAGTTTCGGCACGAATAAAACCTTTTTCAAAATCAGTATGAATCACTCCCGCACATTGAGGAGCACTTGAACCAGCCTTAAATGTCCATGCACGTACTTCTTTAACTCCTGCGGTAAAATAAGTGTGCAGCCCCAACAAGTCATGCCCTGCTCTAATCACTCTATCAAGCCCTGCTTCGCTCAGACCTAATTCATCCATAAACATGGCTTTATCTTCTTCATCTAGCACTGCAATTTCTGCTTCAATCACCGCACAAACGGGAACTACAGATGAGTTTTCTTGTTTTGCCATTGTGCTAAGTTGCTCCAGCAGTGGATTGTTAACAAAACCATCTTCACTTACATTAGCAATATACATCACGGGTTTGGCAGTAATGAAACTGAATTCTTTAATGGTTGCATGTTCCTCCTTGTATAGGTCTAATGTACGAATTGGTAGTCCTGCTGCCAGATGTGCTACAATTTTTTCTAATACCACAGCTCTGGCAATAGCTTCTTTGTTGCCAGATTTGCTTTGTTTTTGAGCTTTTAGCAAACCACGTTCGGCAGAATCTAAATCTGCCAGTGCCAGTTCAGTATTAATGGTTTCGACATCATCCAGTGGACTGATTTTGCCCTCAACATGCACAACATCAGGGTCTTCAAAACATCGAACCACATGAGCAATGGCATCGGTTTCACGAATATTGGATAAAAATTTATTGCCCAAGCCTTCGCCTTTTGAGGCACCAGCAACCAGACCTGCAATATCGACAAATTCCATCACTGTTGGTAGTACTTTTTCTGGTTTGACTATTGCTGCTAGTTCCTCCAACCGAGGATCTGGTACTTCCACTATGCCAACATTTGGCTCAATAGTGCAAAAAGGATAATTTGCTGCATCAATTCCTGCTCTGGTTAATGCGTTAAATAAAGTTGATTTTCCGACGTTGGGTAAACCAACAATTCCACACTTAAAACCCATAAAAATCTTTGCTATTATTAAGAAAGGGCGAATTTTACCAAATTCAACAGCTAAATACCCTAATCCCGATATAGAAAACACATTTATAGCACAATCCCTTGCCACGCCTAGCAAATCTAAAAAACACCACATCACCAATTAGGTGACTTTGGTTTTTTGGGATTTCCTATGCACATCAATTACTTGCACTCTACTTCGCATTTCTATATCGGGATTAGGGTATAATATAATTTATATACTCAATCTTAATCCTTATTCAAAACCAGTTGAAAATATCAAATCATTGTTAAATTCATAAGCACCTGCATCATATGGGCCTCTTAAATTAATTATATTTGGGTCATCGTAGCCTCTATTTAACCCATTTAAGTCCTTAAAAATTCCAATAAAAACCTGTTCTTCACACAAGTCTTTTGCCAAGGAGTCGCTAGACAAGTGATAGTCACCATTCGCTGAATCGGCAAATTCAGGATTCAAATTGTATGTATCCACAAGTGTTGTGGCAACTGATAAACTGGCAGTTTCATGTACATAATTACAGTTAATATTTAAAAAAGGATCTATCCCACCCACGGTTGAGATAATATCTCCCTGGCCTTGTATTATGGAGTTATATATATTGAGATGCTGTTGAGAACTATTACCATCAAGGTAGAAAGAAACCAATGAATTGTTAGCTACTAAGGTGTTGTAGAAAAAATCCATGTTTCCAGCAAATCCGTTGTTGCCAGCTACCCTAAATAATCTCAGGGAAAAATTTTGATTAAATGGACCATTGGCAACTATTAAATTGCCTTCCATGCGTAAATATCCAACATCTGAAACTGTCATTATTGATGTGTTTTCTGCCTGATTATTAGCAATATATGTTTGAGAAATTCCTGCATATGCCTGATCATAAATAAAACCAGCTGCAGAATCTCCTGTGGGCTTAATAACTATATTATTTGCAAGGCTTGAGCATTTATCATTATCCCAGCAGGGAGCATCTAGTCTTTCCATGGTAAATCGGGCAGAAGTTGTGACACCAAATCCAGCACCTACATTTTGTGCTATATTTAAGTCTATTCTTGCATTCTTGCCCGTGAAAGTTGTTCCATCTCCGGTTAAATACACCCCTCCACCACCAATAATGACATTATTGGTGTCAATTGTTGAAACATTACCAATGATGCTTGCAGGGTGTGTATCATTTCCTAATAACTCCATATCAGCTCCACCTTGCAAATAAACACCACCCCCTCTGGATCCAGTGTTACTTAATATACCGAAATCATTAGATAGCAAAGCATTTGTATCGCCACTTTGAACCATAATCTGACAATTTAAGTTAGCAAAAATACCACCACCATTCCCTGGTGTAGTATTAAGTTTGATTGCCGATTCTCCCAACATTGTAAAAGTTGCTCCATTTTCACAATAAACACCACCGCCAAAGGATGTTGCTGTGTTGTTCCTGATTATGGAGTTGCTGATGGTTACTCGTACATTTTCACCTCTGGCACGAATTCCGCCACCTTCGTTGCCTTCGTTATCATATACTTCTGAATTAATTAATAGCAAACGAGCATTGCCTAGTACCACAATGCCACCAGCCGCTCCGAAATCCAGGCTTCTTCCGCCAAAGATTTCAAAGCCATCTATTACAATAAAAGATGTATTGTTGGTATTGATCCTAACTACAGTCCCATCATCAAATCTACGCCATTTTGTTTTAAATAGTCCCAGTGTCCCAGATTCAGCATCCGCACAAGTGTCATAACCACCTGTGAACCATTTTGCTTTGGCAATAGTAAAAGAATCAGAGTGAACTAGCTGGGTTGTCACCCTAACAAAAGCATCTGGATCATTATATGCATCCAATAAATTGTCATAGTCACAGTCATTTGTTGATCCTACGGTTATAACTGCCAATCCTGAGGTTGTTATACTTAATAGTAACAATATAAAAAATATTTTTATTACTGGTTGTTTATATCTAATTGTGTTCATTTTGTTTTCCCGATAAATTAAAAGTAGGTAGATTTAATCTTTTTGAAAACTGAAAATCCTGAAAAAAGTCTGAACAAGTCTGAATTGCGGAATTAATGTGAAACGGTTCACGGTTTTATCTGGTTAAATGTAGAGTGCAGGGGGTTTTATTCTCGGACAAGCTTAGTTATTTGATACAATCTTCTGAAGAATTTGCTGTTTTAAATTGGTAAATATGTCAGCATCAACCAGGACTGACTGAGCAAGATTTTGCATTTGTAGCGAGATGTCGATTATTTCCCTTTCTGTTTGCGAAATGAGAATGGAGTTGCTTTGCTGCTGACGTTCAAGTTTTAGCTTAAGAAAAAGTTGATACTCAAATAGCCACTTGGGGTCTTGTAATTTTTGCGTTTGCAAATACCACTTCTCTGCCAGTTCGATTTTTTCCATTAACCCATAGGTGTATGCCAACGCCAGAGCTGCAATGGCTTGAGATTGCTGGTTGCTACTTTTATTGTTTATTACTGCCATTGCTGGTTCAATAGCCTGTAGATAATTATTGTTGAAATAATGCGCAAGAGCTAAATATGCCTGGTTGAGAGGCTGCTTGTATTTAAAATTTATACGTTGTGATATTGCTAGTGCCTCAAGGAGATGTTGCTCAGCTTCTAGCCAGTTGTTTTGGCGGGCTGCATTTAAGCCTTGATATAAGGAGATGATGCTAACACCACTGTTCGCATTCATGCTCATAGTATATTGGCTGGATAGTTTTAGTAACTCTTCAGCCTTATCAAATTGATAGGTTTGTACCAGTATAAAGTTAAGAGTAATTAATTTTGGACTAAGGTGTGTGAGTGCATTTGTAGATAACTGGTATTTAATTGCTTGCTGAATCATTGCCATAGCCTCAATGCTTTTATATTGATTTTGGTATAAATCACTCAAAAAACTATAGGTATTGGCAATATAAATTCCCTTGCCAATTTCCAGAGCCACCTGTAAACCTTTTTGACCAAGTTCTATAGCTTTATCATAGTCATTAATAACTACGTAAGCTGCTGCCAGGTTGCTGTTGGCAATCATTTCACCAGTCGTATCGCCAATATTTTGTGCATCCAAAATAGTTTTTTCATATAGGCTTATTGCGTCTGGTATTTTATTATTCTTTTTATAAAAGTATGCCAGAGCCATTTGTGCATCAATAATCTTTTCTTGACTATTGGTTTGCTCAAATAATATTATGGCACTACTGATATGCTCTTGTTGTTTTTCATGAGAATTATCGGCACTAGTTAGCCGCCCATAACTTCTGGCAAGATTGAGGTGAGTTTGTCCAAGGTGAACTTTATCATTTAAACTTTTGAATAATTTCAGTGCTTGACGGTAAGATTTTATACTTTTGTTATATCTTTGTAAATGATATTGTGACAAGCCTTTTTTTCCATACAAAAATGCTAAATCACCACTAGACAGGTGCGAGCTATCCTGTTGTAAGATGGTATCGATCTGGAGTAAACCAGCTTCCCAGTCACTGTTCATCAGGGCAACCATCGACTCTTTTTTATCGAGGTTCAAAAAATCGACCTTTTGACTTGTGTCGGTATAAATTAATAGACCAACACCAAGTAAAATGATGGTAGTAATAGTAAAATAATAACTTTTAAATGATAGTCCTGCCCTATTAGATGAAGCCACTGCTGGTATGCTGAAATCCTTGGGTAACCGTTCGATATTATATGTTATGCGATAGCCTTTACCATAAACATTTTCAATAATATCTTTAGGGAGACCAGCTTTGATAAAAATATTTCTGACTAGCTGTACCAGTTTAAAAACTGAAGCTTCACTGACAATAACATCTTTCCATATATGTTTCAATAGCTCATCTTTACTGACTATATTACCATTATTTTGCAGAAATAGAAGCAGTGCTTCAATCGTAGCCCTTTTGCCCTTATAACTTTTATTATTTATATATAAATCCTGCCCATCAAATTTAAATATTGTGTTGATTATCTTATAATACATAATATCTATACTGCTACCCAAGTCCCGATATATAAAATACGATTATAGCACAAGTCCTTGGCACACCTAGAAAACCTCCAAAAAATATTACAACCACGTTACAATTTTGTAAAAAACATGGAATAATCCTTACCATCAGCTGCACAACTTGACTGGGTTAATTTATTCTTATCAAACAATAACCATTTGCTTTTGTGAAATGAGTCATAATCAATACTAATTTCGGTTTTAAAGCAGTCATTTAAATACCTACTACTGACTAATAAATATCTATTGGGTTTTTGTTTGATCCAGTTGATTGCTGCCTGTTGTTGCTCTGCTTTGGGGTGATGGTATCCAAAGTGAGTAGTTTTCCACTGAGTATGTAACAGCAGCTTTTCACGAAAGCCGACTATTCCCAATTCGGCATTTTCAGGTACAAACTTGGCAATAGCACTCATCATTGGTTCAGTTGACATGGCTTTATTTACCATTGGCACTGCCCATAAGCTATAACTCAACCACAATCCCATGATAAAGATGCTAAAAAGCTTGATTGCCTGATGGTTAAATATTGCAGTAACAACTAGTCCAAATACACCAAATGTTGCCATCCAGTACCATGGATTGACAAAGTATTTAGCAGTTAGTCTACTGACCTTTTCTACTTCGAATATACCCGCAAGTCCTATAATAGCAAATACCAAGGATAACAATGCAACTACAATAATGATTAATTTTTGTATGCCTTTTTTCTTAATTAGCATCTCAAAATAAGGAGCAATAGCTAATGCCAGCATGGGCAATACTGGTAACAGATATTCTGCACGTTTGCCTTTGGATAGGCTAAAAAACAACACTACAAAAAATAACATAACCAATGGATAAATCACTCTTAACTCTTTATCTTGGAAAGCCTGTTTGAAAGGTTTAAACAACCATGGAATAAACAGTGAAAGTGGCAACCAGAATAATGGAATAACTTCCACAATATAATACCAGAATGGCTGAATATGCCCCCAAGAC
>UOFC01000062.1_pt1 | contig 12767 bp, 13 predicted proteins | sample 1988771 | NCBI WGS metagenome assembly UOFC01 (sample SAMEA4712195, study PRJEB27164) | hydrothermal vent metagenome | biome: marine basaltic hydrothermal vent biome; feature: marine hydrothermal vent; material: mineral | place: Pacific Ocean | collected 2011-06-14/2011-07-23 | depth 1719 m | reverse complement strand
TGTTTGGCTCATAGACTCGCTGTAAACGACCATCGTCATCAAATCGCAGTTCAAACAGCATGGAAGTGTTCCCTCCATTGGCCTGTGCCGTTGTGGTGTTATCGACACCACTTTGAATATAAGCGCCGGTGTCTTGATCAAGATCAGCCACGGTATACCGAACAAACCAACTGGTGTATTTATCATTGACCGCATCGCCATCAAAATCCACATTTGAGTTGCCCGTATCCACCACCGCGCGCTTAAAGAAGTCCGCCGTCATTCGATGCTCACCCCCTAAAGAATCGTGAATGGTTTTATTGGTCGAAAAGTCTGGAAAACCGGTATACGCTGGGACGGCATTAACGGGATCAATAATTTCAGCTAGATGTGGCGCTGTTCCAACGGAATCGGTAGTCAAGTTTCCCGTATTATTCGCTGAATTATAAGCTTCTTGACCATCTACATTAATATCAAACACCATCTCGGTGGTGGCTCTTGGCACCTTATTCACTTCATCTAAATCAATCGAGCCAAGCGTGGTTGAAAACACCGCATCCGCTTCGGTTGAAAGCACATCATTTCGACCATATCCTTGAACAGGGTTACCCGTTTGATCGGTTAAAAAGCCATCTTTATCCAGTTTAAACGAACCGTTACGGGTATAAATGGCCTCATATTTTCCAGATGAATCACCCAATACAAAAAAGCCTTCACCATCCAGCGCCATATCTAAATCTCGACCCGTACCATTAATGGTTCCTTGGGTAAAATCTTGCGTAATAGCTTCAACCCTTACGCCATTACCTGGCGAGTTTTGACTGCCCGAAAACATATCGGCAAACTCGGCGCGTGAACTTTTAAAACCAAACGATTGCGCATTGGCTAAATTATTCGAAATAACCGACAACCCACTGGATGCCGCGTTAATACCACTTAATGCATTTAAATCAAAACTTGCCGCCATGATGACTCTCCTTGTTACGAGGGGGGGGGGATTTATTTTCTTTTCTAGGTTTCTCTTAGCGACTTTTAAGCCAACTTTACAAAATTACGAGGTTTTACCCGCTAATTTCACGCACGGTATCCATGGCTACTTTTTCACCCGTTGCCAAGGTTAAGGTCATGGAGCCATCCGCTCCAATTCCAACGGTATTGACTCTTGATCCTACAACGGTATTAATGGATTTTGTTTCACCGGTACTGTCTGTGCCATAGGCGGTAATCGAAAACACACCGTCTCCACGAGCCGCTCCCACATCATCCAGACCATCCCATTCAATGCTTTTATTTGGCACACCATCCCAAGAGGCTTTTTCTCTATCCGATAAAAAATCAGCGTAACTTAACTCTTTCACAATGCCGTCGTCATCACTGATAACAATGGTAATATCAATAAAAGGTTCATCTGTATTTAAACTAAAGGATGAAGGTTGCTCAGAAGAGTAAGAAAATTTATCCCCCTCTATCTGCACATTTTTACCAATCAAGGACGCCCCTTGCATGGTCTGTAAGTTATTAAAACTGGCCGTCATGGCTAAAATAGACGCATTCATATCATTCGTGGCTTCTAACTGACCCATTTGGGTTAAGTCGGTCACAAAATCCGTTGCATCCATTGGTTTAGAAGGGTCTTGGTTTTGCATTTGCGTGGTCAATAAAAGTAAAAAATCGGCCTGCTCCATGCCATTTAATGCTTCAGAATTATTGGCAGGATTTGAATTCTCCTGTAAGGCTTTAATATAATTTTCATTGCCTGCGGTAATGCTTGGTAAAAAATCGTTCATGTCAATTCTCCTTCACTTACTTGCCGAGTTGAATGGTTCTTAATAAAAGTTCTTTTGAAGTATTCATCACTTCAATATTGGTTTCATAGGAACGTGAAGCAGACATCATATTGGCCATCTCTTCCACAATATTCACATTGGGTCTAAAAATATACCCTTCTTCATTTGCCATCGGATGATTTGGATTGAACTCCATTTTAAGAGGCTCTTGACTCTCCACAATCTCTTTAATTCTTACCCCCCCTTTCGGTTCATTTTTATTGCCTTCTAAAATGGTCTGAAATACGGGTTGCTGAGAGCGATAAGTATCTTCCGCATTTGAACTAATGCTGTCTACATTAGCCATATTAGAAGCAATTGTATTTAAACGCACCGTTTGAGCATGCATCGCACTGGCTGAAATATCTAAAATATTAAACATGATGTTGATTCCTTACTTATTTATTTAATATCCAAATGTAACGCTATTCACCTTTCAATGCGCCACGAATACCTTTAATTTTGCCATTTAAAAAATTCAAGGTCGCCGTTTGTTGAATACCGTTTTCCATGAACTTAGCTTTTTCAATATGCGCTTCCACCGTATTACCATCCAGTGCTGGCTGTGTGGGTTGGCGGTACATTAAAAATTCTGACGTACTTGAAAAAGCTAAGCCTTCAATATGCCTTCCATTAGTACGGCTCATTTCAAACCGCTCAGAAGAACGCATGTCACCATGCACTTCTTGCATCGCCGCTCTAAAATCAATGTCTTTGGCTTTAAAATTAGGTGTATCCGCATTGGCTAAATTATTTGCCAAAACTTCTGCTCGCTCTGAACGCACTCGAAAAGCGGTTTCATGAATTCCAAAAACTGATTCTGCCATAAACGCCTCGCTACTATTTCTTGCTACTTCTTAAGGAGCCTCTGAACAAGCCCTTTTCAATACAAAAAAAATCAAAGCAATTAAAATGCCACCCTATATTATTTATATCTGGAGAGATGGGTTAAACCTAGATCAAACCTAATTCGAATACTTCTCTTTGCTCTGTTAAAATAGCTTCCTAATAACATTAAATTCTTTACATTTTACGCCCTTATGAAAAAAAACACTTCGATAGAACATGCAAACACTAAAGTCATTGTCGGCCTTTCAGGAGGGGTTGACTCTTCAGTTGCTGCGCTACTGCTTAAACAACAAGGCTATGATGTAGAGGGCTTGTTTATGAAAAACTGGGAGGGCGATGATGCGGACGATTACTGTCCTGCTGCTGAAGATTTAAAAGATGTCATGAAGGTGGCAGAAGTGTTAGACATTCCAGTGCATATTGAAAACTTTTCAGGCGAATATTGGGACAATGTATTTGAGCATTTTTTGGCAGAATATAAAGCTGGACGCACCCCTAACCCTGATATTTTATGCAATAAAGAGGTTAAGTTTAAAGCCTTTTTACAACATGCACTGGAACTGGGGGCAGACTATATTGCTACTGGGCACTACGCTCGTATTCAACAAGACAATAATGGTTTTTATCATCTCTTAAAAGGGCTTGATAATAATAAAGACCAGAGTTATTTCCTCTATACTCTGCAACAACATCAATTACAAAAAACGCTGTTTCCTGTGGGTGAGCTAGAAAAACCACTGGTCCGTAAGATAGCAGAACAAGCGGGTCTTATTACCCATAACAAAAAAGACAGTACGGGCATTTGCTTTATTGGTGAGCGCAAATTTAAAGATTTCTTACAACAGTTTATTCCCGCACAACCGGGTGAGATTATAGATGAATTTGGCCATATCATCGGCCAACATGATGGCTTGATGTATCACACCCTTGGTCAACGTAAAGGACTTGGAGTCGGTGGAGGGCATGGCACAGGCAATGACCCTTGGTATGCGGCGACTAAAAACCTCAAAACCAATCAACTTATTGCAGTACAAGGCAAACAACATCCATTATTACAACATCGTTTTTTAGTCGCAAACACATTAGATTGGACATTTGGCGAGTGCCCTCCTCTTAATACGTCTATTAAAGCCAAAATTCGCTATCGCCAAGAAGAACAACTTTGCCAGATCATAGCGGAAAATAACGGTACACTGCTGGTTGAGTTTAACAATCCCCAATTTGCCATTGCTCCAGGGCAGTCTATCGTATTTTATAAAGGGGATGATTGTTTGGGCGGTGGAATCATTGATCAACGACTTCATTCAGCTAAAATCACGTAATTTAAAAAGGTTTTAACCAATGACAGAATACACTCAACAAGATCGTAGCTTAGCACTGATTGGCATCTATCAAGCGGCACAATTGGTGCACGATCTTGCGACCACAGGTAAAACAGATGAGCAGGCTTATCACACCTGTATTCAGTCCCTATTTTGTGATAACCCAGCCAAAACACTGGATGTATATGGTGGTGATATTGCCAATATTCAAATCGGGATACACAGTTTACTCAACCAAATGAACGCTGAAGAGGCGACTCAAAGTCGCACACTTGAAATAACCCGATACGTGTTAAGTTTGATGATTTTAGAAAAAAAACTAATGAAACTTGGCAAACCCATGAAAAATGTTACTCAAGTGTTAGAGGTCGCAAAAAGCCAACAAGCGCATTTTGGCTTGGAGCACGACAATGTAATCGCTTCAATTGCCCGTGCTTACTCTGAAAACATTAGTCAAGTCAATCCACGCATTATTGTTAATGGACAACACGGCCATTTACAAAATGCACGAACAGCCAATAAAATCAGGGCATTACTGTTGGCTGGCATTCGTTCCGCGTTACTTTGGGATCAAGTAGGCGGGTCTCGCTGGGGATTAATTTGGTCTCGTAAAAAATATTTAGCCGATGCACTGCACTTTAAAACAAACCATCCAAATGATGACAACGATACTTCAGATAAAGACGAACATTCAGATAAAGTAACCAGCCTGTTTAAGCAAGACTAACTAGGAGCCTGTCCGAGAATGAGAAATCTACTGCGGACAGGCTCCTAGAAGGCATTTTTTTGAGTTATTTTAATCACATGATCAGCCCCTAATCCTTCATCTTTTTCTCCCTTATGCTTTTCAAGGAGTTGGGGGGATACATTCCATTTTTGCCCATTTTCGGTAATCACCGTAACCGTTTTACGATTGTATTTAACCAAAATACCAATTATCTTTTCATGCTGAGATGACATAAACGAAACCCTCTCTCCAACACTAAACGTCAACATCTCAGCATGCGTTCTCATGGACTCTAAAAACTTCAGTCTTTCAACGATTCGATGATTAAGCCCAATTAATTCTCTTTCACTCAAGCTATCAATATCAACTTTCATTATCTATATCTTTTCTCTTATACACAGATAAAAATACTTCTTGAATTCGGATCATATAATGCCTCTATCTGAGAATTAAAGCTTTCTTAAGGAAGCTCTGAACAAGCCCTTAATGAACTTCTAGTACCTCAATATTATAATCCAACGTTTGGTTGGCCAGCGGATGATTACCATCTAAATACACACGGTCTTCAGTCACCTCAATAATCCGAAAAACAATGGTCTCCCCTTCTGGATCTTCAGTTTCAACCGTAGAACCCACTTCTATTTCAACATTGTCCTCAAAATTTTCTGGCCCCGCAAATACAATTAAGTCCTCATTGGTCACGCCATAGGCTTTTTCAGGCGATATCGTCACTTTGGCTGCAAACCCAGGTTCTTCACCTTCCATAAATGTTTCAAGCCCTTCTATAATCTCTCCTTCGCCTTGAATATAAATGACGGGATCATTGTCAAAAGTTGAGTCCACCACCTTGCCATTTTCATCACGTAATTCATAATGAAACGTTACCCGACTGCCTTTTTTAATTCTCATCACGTATCCTTTACGATATATTTTTAAGTTAAAATAACAACCTACAATTCTACCGAAAAGAGAATACAAATGCGTCAAATTATCTTAGATACAGAAACCACTGGCTTTAATCCGCATAACGGCGATCGAATTATTGAAATTGGTGCGGTAGAACTGCTTAAACGACGCTTAACACAAAATAACTACCACCAATATATTTTTCCTGAGCGCTCAGTACCGCAAGATGCGATTGATGTACATGGCATTACCGATGACTTTCTAAAAGATAAACCCATTTTTTCTCAAATCGTTGATGATTTTATGGAATACGTGAAAGATGCCGAACTAATTATTCACAATGCCCCCTTTGATATTGGCTTTATAAACAAAGAGCTTTCACTTTTACCGAATAATAAGTGGGGTAAAATTGAAGAACACTGTCAAATCACTGACTCTCTTAAAATGGCACGAAAAACCTACCCAGGTCAGCGTAATTCGCTGGATGCACTTTGCAAACGATTGTACATAGACAACTCTAACCGAACCCTTCATGGTGCCTTGCTCGATTCTGAAATATTAGCTGATGTCTATTTAACCATGACAGGCGGACAGACCGATTTAAGCCTTAGCTCTCAAGCGGAAGTACAAAAAACTGAGCAGACTGTAATCCAAGCATTCAATACCAAAAACCGAGCCCCTTTAAAAATAATACGTGCTGATGAAACGGAACAACAAGCGCACGAACAAAAACTTGCCCTAATTTCAAAAGCCTCAAATAAAACCATTCATTGGTAATGAGCACCACACTTACTTATTTTTTATTCGGTGATTACGTGCTACTGAAACAGGCCGTTTATTTGGTATCGCACGCCAGCGAGGCATGTACCATTTTGCTCCCACTAATGTTGGACTGTCTACCCGTTTTTTAGCGACCAAACAATATACGTTACCAAACTGAAACCCCAATTTTGATAATCCTTTTTCAAACCACTCCAACAGAGCAATTCGGCGGGTTTTTTGCTCTCTTTGAGCAAAACAGGTTACCGTACTGTAACGTTGTAATTGAATGTCATAACCCAATATTTCTAACCACGTTTTAATTCGACTTAATTGCTCTAAATTCGCTTGCCGAAAGACTTGCTCTTTTTTAAAAAATCGAAATCGCATCACCAAACAACCAAATGGATTAAACCCTGTAATCACGACATGACCTTCAGGGCGTAACATCATATCGACCTGTCTTAACAAGTAATAAGGGTCAGCAGCGGCCTCTAACGTATGGGGTAATAACGCTACATCAACGGTTTCCTTACCAATGGGTAAATAATCCAAGTCGGCTGTTACAAAATGACAATGCTCACCACAACTCTTCTCTTCTACTTCAGAGGCAATCAGTACTTTATACTGAACTCGGCTTTCAGTCATAAAACTTTCTTGTGAAGGAGCACCCAACTGAATGCAATAATATCCAAACAAATTTTTAATGGCATCGCCTAGCAATTTTTTTTCTTGCTCAAATACCGCATACCCACTCGGCGTTACGCTCCAATGACTTAACGCTTGTTGAAATCCTAAATTCACATCCTTCTCCTCACCACGGTTGTAATTTGATAGAATACCTCAAATTATAACAACTGCTTTTTGTACCTTATGACAATCATTGGACTCCCTGCCCTTGTTGGTAGCTACGATAATTATATTTGGATCCTTTATCAAGGTACCAACGCATGGGTTGTTGACCCTGGAGAATCTCAACAAGTCATTGCGTTTCTTAAACAAAAACAGTTGAATTTACAGGGGATTTTAGTCACTCACCATCATTTTGATCATGTGGATGGCATTCCTGCATTAAAACAAATTTACCCACATACCACAGTTTATGGCCCACAAAAAACACAAAATATAGAAATTCAACAACGTTTAAAAGAGGGGGATACCGTCCAGCTATTTGAAAATTTTACTTTAAACATCATTGAAACACCAGGCCATACTCCTGATCACATCAGTTACTATAACAATCAAGCTTTATTTTGTGCAGATAGCTTGTTTACCGCAGGCTGTGGTCGTTTATTAGGCGGTACGGTTGAAGAGTTTAGTCACTCTTTACTAATGCTTAGGACGCTACCAGATGAGACACCTTTTTATTGTGCACATGAATACACGGAAGACAACTTAAATTTTGCAATTCAAGTTGAACCAAATAATTTAGCTTTGCAACAACGTTTGTTAAACACGAAGGTTCAATACCCTAATATACAAACAAAACCACTTGGAACGCTCAAGGAAGAGAAAGAAACCAATCCATTTTTACGATTTGATTTTTCTGGGATCAAGCAACAACTTATAGAACGCGGTGCCACAGATAACCCCGCCAGCCTATTTAAAACATTACGCCACTGGAAAGATCAATATGATCGACAACACTAAACTATTTAAAATAAATAAATTTAAAAGACTATGAAAAAAGATATTATTCAATCACACTTCACTCTCCCTAAAATCAAAATAGCATTATCGTTTGGGGGCATTTTTTTGTTATCTGGCTGTGTTTCATTGCCATTAATTTCTTATGAAACATCTTCTGAAAAAAAATCAACTACTGAACATTCGTTTAAGCCCACGGTCATCGTTCATCCACCATCCAGTCCGCTATACAAGGCCAGGCCAACCACCCCTGATATGCAAGTAGCACCAGATGTTACATCAGAAGTCACGCATAAACTGGATGTACAACGCACCTTCCATCCCATTATTTGGGATGAAATGCAACACCAATTTCACCTGTCCATTAAGCATTTAGGAAAATACAATACCCATATTGATTTTTTTCAAAAAAGATCAAATTACTTAAAAAATGTAAGCAAACGTGCCAAACCTTATTTGCATTATATTTTAAGCCAAGTACAGCTTAAAAACATGCCTTACGAAATGGCACTTCTTCCTGTAATTGAAAGTGGTTTTCGTCCAACAGCTCGTTCACATAAAGAAGCAGGAGGCTTATGGCAATTTATTCCCAGCACTGCACGTTTATATGGCTTAGAACAAAACTGGTGGTACGATGGCCGTCAAGACGTTGTTCAAAGCACAGAAGCTGCGTTAAACTACTTACAAGAGATGTATAAATTAAACAATAACGATTGGTTATTGGCCTTAGCCTCTTATAATGCTGGCCCTGGAACGGTTCGACGCGCAATGAATAAATATAACAAAAAAAATCGCCAAACAAAAACACAACCTACTTTTTGGGATATTCAACCCTATCTCCCTAAAGAAACTCAAAATTACGTTCCACAACTCCTTGCCGTTGCGCATATTATTAACCACCCCGATCACTTTAAAATAGCTTTAGAGCCGATTGAAAATCGTCCTTTTTTTGCTGAAATTGAACTTCCTAAACAAATCCATTTAACCAAAGCAATGCAGGTTGCTCAGGTTTCTGAACCTCTATTTTCACAACTTAATCCTGGGTTTTTGGCTAAAATCACACCTCCAAACGGTCCTCATAAAATTTTACTCCCTATTGATAAGGCGCAAAATTTTCAAGACGCTCTCGATTCAAGTCATGATTTATTTGAAATTCAATGGCAAAAACACACTATTAAAAGGGGAGAAAGCTTAGGGCTTATTGCCCAGCAATATCAAATATCTCAAAAGGCCATTAAAAAATTAAACAATATGAAAAGCCATCGTATTCGCACGGGTAAAACGCTGCTCATTCCAATACCAAATAATGCGTTGACTTCACCCCGTCAACTGGCAAAAACGACGGCAACTAAATCAAAGTCTCTTAAAAAGAAAGTCGCATTTACCACTTATAAAGTACGTTCTGGAGATTCCATTTGGAAAATTGCTAAACGTCATAAAACCAACGTTAAAACGCTTGCACGCTGGAATGACTTAAACACAAAAAAACCCCTCAAAAAAGGACAGGTATTAAAACTTTACGCCACTTCTAAGTCTTCTAAACAAAACCGTCAAAAAACAACCATCACCCTTAAAAAAGGACAAAGCCTTTGGACCATTGCACAAAAATACAATGTCACCACCAAAGACTTAGCGCGTTGGAATAAAATCCCTCAATCAAAAACATTACAACCAGGAATGAAGCTGACCATTTGGCGTTCAAAATCAAACATCGCTAAATCCTATATACAATACAAGATAAAAACAGGCGATAATCTTTCGACCATTGCACAAAAAAATAGTATTTCAACCAATCATCTTGCTCGTTATAATAACTTGTCACTTAAAACACGTTTAAAACCAGGGCAAGTTTTAAAAATTCCAATTTAAGGCAACTCTCAAATTGCCCCTGAAAAGGGGTGTGCTGAGTCGTTACCATATTTTAAAGGCCACATTTTCTAATGACTCCTCCCATCGTTCATCAACAATGCAAAACGTTAACTCGAATTGGAGGGGTATTATTCTTATTAAGCACTGTTTTTTTAAACTTAAACACCTCTGCTTACGCACAAAATAAAGCGTTAACCCAGTCTCAGCAAGATTTTTTAAATGCCTATGAAGCCATCAAACAAAATGATCGCAAAACCATTGCACGCCATAAACGTCAGTTAAAAAACTACCCGCTCTACCCCTACGTGCTTTATCACGATTATCGTCGTCATTTAAAAAACACACCTAAGGCATTAATTAAGCAGTTTATCGCCAACAAAGAAAAAAACGGTTACTTAAGTGATAAGTTGTACCGAAAATGGCTAACTCACCTTGCCAGAACAGGGCACTGGACTACCTTTTTACAAGAATACACACCCCAAAAAAACCTAAGTATGCAGTGTTACCACATTCAGGCTCTTGCTAATCGCGGCCAACTTAAAACGGCCTTAAAAAAAGCCAAACCAATTTGGGAAAACAGCACGGGGTTAAGCTCAGCGTGTCGTCCCATTGATAAACTGCTCAAAAAGCATAAAAAACTGACTGGCACCATGGTTTGGAACCGAATTAATTTAGCCATGAATAAACGTAAAATCAAACTGGCTAAAACACTCAGTAAAGAGTTATCCAAAAAAGAGCAAAAAATGTTTAATTATTGGCTTAAAGTCTATAAACAACCAGGCTTAGTCGCCAAATCACTGCCTAGTTTTTTGTCCCCCCCTATCCGTAAAAAAATATTTACTCAAGGAGTTCGCTATTTAGCTTCTAAAAATGCCACACTTGCAAAAAAATCTCTTGAAAAATATTACAAACAATATGGTCTCAACCAAACACAGTATTCCATTTTAAAACAGAAAATAGCCTTAAGAACAGCCTATCGCTATGCACCACAGGCTAAAATGCTTTTAAACGAAGTCAATACTAACGGCCATAAAACAGAAGAAACTTTACGCTGGCAAGCACAAATAGCTCTTAAACAATCCAACTGGCTAGACTTACTTGATACCATCGAATTAATGCCTCCTGAAGATCAAGCAAAAAATCAATGGCTTTACTGGAAGGCACGTGGGCTTGAAGCCACCAAACAAATCGAACCTGCTCTTATACTTTATCGAAAGCTTGCTAAAAAACGGGATTACTATGCTTTTTTATCCGCAGATCGTTTAAATTTACCTTATCAATTTAACCCTAATCCAGTTAAACAAGTCGATACAAAAATACTGATCAAAAAATACCCTGAATTACAGCGTATTCAAGAATTACTTGCAATCAAATGGCCTTTAAGCACCAACAGAGAATGGCATTATTTATTAAACAAGGTAGATAAAAATGAATTACACATTGTTGGTGTTTTAGCAAACCAGTGGGAACAACATGCACAAGCCATTCGCTCCATGGCCAAGGCAAAATATTGGAATGCCTTACACTTAAGATTTCCAACGCCTTATAAAGAGCCTGTGATGCAACATGCTGAAAAAAATAATATTGATCCTGCTTGGATATATGGCATTATGCGTCGTGAAAGTGCTTTTTCGGTCGATATTAAATCACCTGTTGGTGCAACAGGGCTGATGCAAATCATGCCTAAAACCGCTAAATACATGAGTCAAAAACTCGGATCAGGCAATATCTCTTATAAAAAACTAACGCAAGCTGATAATAATATTGAACTTGGAAGTGCCTACTTAAATTACTTAAATAGTAAATACGATGGTAACAAAGTATTGGCTACTGCGGCCTATAATGCAGGCCCAAATCGAGTGGATCACTGGGTATCCGAAACGCAAAGTATTCCCGCGGATCAATGGGTGGATTCCATTACATTTAGTGAAACCAGAGCCTATGTAAAAGCCGTTTTAGAATACACCACCATCTTTAAATCACTCATTAACCAACGATATGATCGCCTAAAAGACGTTATGCCAGAAATTGGTGGTAGCCCCATCAAAAAAACCGACCCCAAACACCCTTAAACATTGGTAACGGTTCAGGTTGCTCCTTTTTAAAGGGAGCTGGGCAATTACACTCTAATTTGTATTTCTATCTGAAGGTTAAGGTTTCTATGTCAGGCTCAACGACTAACCGGCTCTCAAAGACAGAAGCTGTTCAACATTCATCTCGCCTTGATAACAAGTAAATGAACGCTCTTTAAGCTGGATGGCCAAAATAGACATTCGATCTGCCAACTCATTTCCTTCAACGCCTACGTGTCCATTTACATGAAGCACTTGCACGTTAGCTTTTTTAAGCGCTTGATAACGTTCAAACATCTCTTGAATAAGAGGAAGGTTTTTTATTTCTCCTCCCGCTTTCTTCCAGCCCTTTTTTTGCCAGCCCTCTGCCCATTGAATAATACATTGAATCGCATATTTAGAATCACAAAAAATGGCCACGCTTTGGTCATTGCACTCTTTTTGAGCCTTCATAAATGCTTGATTCAAGGCCATCAGCTCAGCAGTATTATTAGTGCCTTGCGGATTGTATGCCCCATACCAAAGTGATTCGAGTGTATCATTGCGATACACAACCATGCCTGAACCTGCCTTTCCTGGATTGGGATCACAACCACCGTCTGTAAATATCTTAACCGACATGGGCAATGCATCTATTTCCGTGGCAGTATAGGTTTTTATACCTTGTCGTTTTGTGGGTGTAAAATTTATTCCCCCCCCCCCCTTAATGACAGCACGTGTACTCCCATCTTTAAATGCCTTTTCTGCTTCGGACAATATGGAAAAAAACTTATTTTTTTCCCCTCAAAATTTATCAACTTTTTTTTTTACT
>UOFC01000097.1_pt1 | contig 12996 bp, 9 predicted proteins | sample 1988771 | NCBI WGS metagenome assembly UOFC01 (sample SAMEA4712195, study PRJEB27164) | hydrothermal vent metagenome | biome: marine basaltic hydrothermal vent biome; feature: marine hydrothermal vent; material: mineral | place: Pacific Ocean | collected 2011-06-14/2011-07-23 | depth 1719 m | reverse complement strand
TCATCTCTCGAATCAATTGTTTTTAAGTATTCAAAATCTATAATCGGGGAGCTGCTGTCTATAATCGGGGAGCTACTGTCTATAATGCCAAAAACATCTTCTGGGTTTGGTAATACCATGCCGACAATATGATAAATAACCCCCTTACTTGATCCTGTTTTTTCTAAAATACCCTGTCTGGTTAAATCACAAAGTATTTTACTTAAATCGGATGGATGGGCATATCCGTATTCAATTTTAAACAATGCAATGTCTTGCAGTGAACCTATTTGAACCATAATAAATGCTTTATTTTTTAATAAAATTACCGCATTATAGCTTAAAAATTAACGAACTAAAGTAACAGGAACTCTTATGCAACATTTTCAAACTGAAATCCATTTAAACAACGCTGGGCGAGGCACTTATAACATTACCGAGCACATTAACCGCGCGGTAAAAGAATCCTGTATTCAATCGGGTCTTTGTCATGTTTTTATTCAACATACGTCTGCTTCACTTATTATTACTGAAAATGCCGATCCTACTGTACGTGAAGACATTGAATACTGGATGCAAAAACACATTTTAGATGGCGACTCAAATTACCAACACTGTTATGAAGGCGATGATGATATGAGTGGCCATCTTCGTTGCATCATAACCGACACCAGCCAAACCATTCCTGTTACCAATGGACAACTTAATTTGGGCACATGGCAAAGCCTTTTTTTATATGAACACCGAATAGGGGATTTTAATCGTAAAATGATTGTAACCATTCAAGGTTGCTGATTTTTTAATCAAAAAAGAGAGGGGAAAAGTTTTTTATTCTCGATGACTAATCAAAATATTTAATTTAAGGGGTGCACAAGCAGTTTTTTAGTAACCGCCTACATGAAACCATCACTTGATTCAATGAAATTGAATGTAGGTGGCTTTATAGCACTCAATAAATTAAGTAATTAAACGTAAATCAAAACCAGTAAGTCACTCCAATATTTAAATCCAAATTTTTTTGGTAATATTTCTATCTGGGGATTAGGTGCCGAGTTTAAGTTTTCTTTTTAGTCGTTGTTTTTTTAACCACTTTCTTTTTTGCCACAGGCTTCTTGACCGTGGTTTTTTTGGTAGTGGCCTTTTTTGCGGGTGCTTTTTTTGTTGTCTTTTTCTTAGTTATGGCGGTTTTTTTGGCGCCTGCACGGCCTCGTTTTTTGGGTTCGGGTGCTTCGTCTAGGCGCTTTTGACACTCTTCAAGTGAGAGTTGTAACGCATCTTCATCTTTGGCAATTTTAGCGTTCTTTTTGGTGGTAATGTCGGTGATATAAGGTCCCCAGCGACCTTTTAGAATTTTGACATCGGTGCCTGTAAAGGTTTTGATGATTTTATCGGCATCGGCTTGTATTTTGGTTTCAATGAGGGCAATCGCTTCTTCCATCGTAATTTCAAGTGGATTAAAGCCTTTCATGGGGCAGTATTTTTTGACGCCGTATTCTAAGTAGGGGCCAAAAGGCCCTTGCTTGGCAATGATGATTTGACCTTTTTCGACTTCAAAAACGGAGCCGTCTACGGCGGTGGCTTTAAACGATTTAGGCATTTCGCCGACTTCCCTTGGCAGTTTGAACAACTCTAATGCGTCTTCGAGCTTGAGTAAGTCCATTTTTTGCCCGGGCATAAGGCTGGCAAAGATGGGTTTTTCATCGTTCTCTCCATCTCCCACTTGTACGTAGGGACCAAATCGTCCAATTTTAACAAACATGGGTTTGCCACTTTCGGGGTGGGTGCCCAATAGCCGGGATTGCCCTGCTTCTTCACGAGAGACTTCTTCGGCGGCTTCGACTTTTGGGTGGAATTTTGTATAAAATTCATCGAGCATGTCTTGCCATTGCAATTTTCCTTGGGCAATGACATCAAATTTTTCTTCTACTTTGGCGGTAAATTGATAGTCGAGCACATCGCCAAAGTGTTTGGTTAAAAAGATGGTCACAATGCCTGCAATATCGGTTGGGAACAGTTTGTTTTTTTCACTGCCGGCCATTTCGGTCAAGCTTTCGGTGGCAACCGTGCCATTTTCTAGCGTTATTTGACGATACTCTCGTGGCTTTCCTTCGCGGTCTTCTTTGACCACGTAACCTCGTTGTTGCACGGTATCAATGGTGGGGGCGTAGGTGGAGGGGCGACCAATGCCCATCTCTTCTAGGGTGCGTACTAGGCTGGCTTCATTGTAACGAGCTGGCGCACGGCTAAAGCTTTGTCGGGCGCTGAGTTGTTCTACACTGAGTGCTTGGCCAACGGTCATGGGCGGCAGTAAGCCAGACTCTTTCTCGGATCCAAAGTCGTAGACTTTCAAAAAGCCTTCAAAGGTGACCACTTCGCCTTTGGCGGTTAATTTGTCATTGGGTAGCGATTCGATGCCAATGTCTACTGTGGTGCGTTTTAATTGGGCATCAGACATTTGTGAGGCAATGGCTCGGCGCCAAATTAGTTGGTATAGGCGTTGTTCATTGCGTTCACCTGTGACTTGATGCACATTAAAGTCGGTAGGACGAATGGCTTCATGCGCTTCTTGTGCATCGGCTTTTTTGGTTTTGTAACGCTGAACGTGACTGAACTCTGAACCGTAGTTTTTGATAATCGTTTGTTTGGCTTGTTTGATGGCGGTTTCAGACAAGTTGAGTGAGTCTGTTCGCATGTAGGTGATTTTTCCAGCTTCGTATAGGCGTTGAGCAACTACCATGGTTTGCTTGACTGAAAACCCTAATTTTGAAGCCGCTTCTTGTTGTAGTGTTGAGGTGGTAAATGGTGCTTTTGGACTTCTTTTTGCTGGTTTTTCTTCAAGCGAAGCAACGGATAGAGGGGTGTTTGAGATGGCTTCTAAGAAGGTGGTGGCTTCTTCTTCGTTGTCGAATGTGGCGGTGCGTTTTACATCGAGTTTGCCAATGGTTTTTTGTTGGTCATCCAGTAGGTTTAAGACACCTTGAACTCGAAAAACAAAGTTGGATTCAAAGGCTTCTACTTCTTGTTCCCGCTCAACAATTAAACGAACGGCAACCGATTGTACACGCCCCGCAGACAGGCCTGATCGAATTTTTTTCCATAAAATGGGGGAGAGTTCAAAGCCAACGATTCGGTCTAAAACACGGCGAGCTTGTTGGGCATCTACTACGTCCATATTGACGGTACGGGGTTCGGCAACGGCTTTTTGAATGGCGGGCTTGGTAATCTCGTGAAACACGATGCGTTTGGTGGTTTTGATGTCGAGCTTTAGCGCTTCAGCAAGATGCCATGCAATGGCTTCTCCTTCGCGATCTTCATCCGTTGCCAACCATACGGCCTCGGCGGTTTTGGCGACTTTTCTCAGTTCTGCCACGGTTTTCTTTTTATCGGGTGATATTTCGTAAGTGGGTTCAAAGCGATTGGCTAAATCAATGCCCATGCCTTTTTTTTGCATATCCCGAATATGGCCATAACTGGATAATACGGTAAAGTCTTTGCCTAAATATTTTTCAATGGTCTTAGCTTTTGCTGGAGACTCTACGATTACCAAATTTGTCATAGGTGTTTTGCCTTGCTTAATTTAATTTGTCTGGAATGGCTGAAAAAAGTTCGATCCTTTTTTAAGGGTGCAAAATTTTTTTGTATTTTGCAAACACTTAATGCATTTTTTTATTAAAAAGGGTATTTATTCGACATGACCATGCTTTAATACGAATTGAGTGCATGTTTTTACCTATAAAGTTAAATGTTTAAGTAGTTTATACGGTAAACTGAATATTTTTGGCGTTTTCTATTATTTTCTATTGCTTAGGGGGAATTGCTCAGGTCGTCTCTGAACCGTTTCTTGATTATGATTGAGTCGTTTAATTGAGTTTTCGCCAACGTCCGGCAGATAATTTTTCAATGTGTCCTGATAATTCTAATAGCATTAATTGACTTTGAATGTCGTACACGGGTTTTTTGCTTAGTACGACCAGTTCATCCATGCCGATGGGGTCGTAATCAATGTACTCTAATATGGATGATATGGGCGATATGAGTGACGAATTGAAGGGGGGGTGAGAATTTTTTTGGGTTTGTGGTGTGATTGTGTGTGTCAATATGTTTGAAAGCTCTTCTAAAATATCTTGTCCAGATTCGACCAGTTTTGCGCCTTGTTTAATTAATTGATGACAGCCTTTGGCTTGTGGGTTGTTAATGGAACCTGGTACTGCAAACACTTCTCTGCCTTGGTTCATCGCGGTTTTTGCTGTAATTAATGAGCCACTTTTTAGGGCTGCTTCTACGACCAGTGTTCCGACGCTGAGTCCGCTAATGATTCGATTTCGTTTGGGAAAATGATACGCCAGTGGTTTTGTGCCTAGTGGAAATTCGGACACCATCACGCCTTCTTCGGCAATTTGACGACCTAAGGCTTGGTTGGCCGCAGGGTAAATACGATCGAGACCTGTTGCGACTACGGCGATGGTTTTTCCGATACCTTGTAATCCGCCTTGATGGGCGGCGGCATCAATACCGAGTGCTAAGCCGCTGGTAATGCTTAAGCCTTGACTGGAGAGGTGGTAGGCAAAATCGTTGGCAATGTGTATGCCTTGTTGTGATGCGTGGCGACTGCCTACTATGGCCAGTTGTGGGTCTTGTAGCAGTTCTATTTGACCTCTGATTGAGAGAAGAAGTGGTGCATCATCAATGGCTTGCAGTAAGTCTGGGTAAAGAGTGTCTCCAAATGCGAGCCAATTTTGTCCTGTTTGTTCTTTCCAGGTGAGGGCTTGTTCTACGTATTGATAACGATCTTTATGAAACAGTTTTTTTATTTGGGGGGCTTTGAGTAGCTGGGTGTTTGCTAATTCTGCTTGAGGAGCTTGTAGCGCCTGTTCGATTGAGCCAAAATGAGTTTGCAATGCCAGCGCTTGTTTTAAGGAAATATGGCTTACATGCAACGCTAAAAGACTGGGTAAGTCGGAAAAAATGGACATAGTTCGCTATAATACCGAGACAAATTAAATTTAAGTATAACTGAAGCAAAAAGCAACTATGGAAAAACTCGATATTGTTCTTTATCCTGAAGCGGGATTAAGAGAGATTTGTGCACCCATTCCTGAAATGAATGATACGCTTGACCAATTAATTGATGACATGCTGTATACCATGTACGATGCACCGGGTATTGGGCTTGCAGCACCTCAAGTGGCGGTACAGCAACGTTTGATTGTAATGGATGTGTCAGAAAAAAGTGACCAGCCTATGGTATTAATAAACCCTGAAATTGTGCAAAGTGTGGGTGCAATAAGTTGGGAAGAGGGTTGCCTGTCAATGCCTGGAATTTATGCAACCATTAAACGCCCTAGCGATATTTTAGTGCGTGGCATGGATCGTGAGGGCAAAACGGTAGAATTTGAAGCCAGTGAGTTATTGGCGGTGTGTATTCAGCATGAAATTGATCATTTGGATGGCAAGATGTTTATTGATCATTTGTCTGGGTTAAAGCGCACTCGTGCGTTGCAACAGTTTCGTAAATTAATGGAACAAAAAGAGCCTTAAACGTCGATGAAAAATTTCTCCCCCCCCCCTTTGCGTATTATTTTTGCAGGAACACCAGATTTTTCTGTGTCTGCTTTACAGGCCTTGTTGGATTCAGAGCATGAGGTGATTGCCGTTTACACACAGCCTGACCGCCCAGCAGGGCGTGGCCGAAAATTAACAGCCAGCCCTGTGAAAACGCTTGCTTTGGCGCATCAACTGCCAATAATTCAACCAGAGAGTTTAAAAACAGCAGAAGCACAACAAACACTGATGGATTTAAATGCAGATTTGATGGTGGTGGTGGCGTATGGCTTGTTGTTGCCTAAAGCGGTATTAGATGCCCCCTCCTATGGCTGTTTAAATATTCACGCCTCATTATTGCCACGTTGGCGCGGTGCTGCCCCTATTCAGCGAGCGATTGAAGCGGGTGATGCACAAACGGGAGTGACTATTATGCAGATGGACATTGGTTTGGATACGGGGAATATGTTATTTAAAATAACCACTGACATCACTGCGGAGGATAACGCCGCTAGTTTGCATGACCGTTTAAGCCAGTTAGGGGCAATAGCTTTAATGGAGACGTTAGTTCAGTTGCAAACACAACAACTTAAGCCTGAACAGCAAGATGAATCTTTAGTGACTTACGCTAAAAAATTAAGCAAAGCAGAAGCCGAAATTCAATGGAATGAGTTGGCCGACCGTTTGGTACGAAAAATACAAGCCTTTAATCCATGGCCTGTTGCTTTTACTCATTTTCAAGATAGCCCATTGCGTGTAGGGCAGGCTCGATTGCTTTCAGCAGAAGAGGCTCAGGCATATCAAGGGGGGGGGAGAAATTTTGGCACGGTGTTGGCGATTGAAAAATCAGGGGTGGTGGTCGCGACAGGAAGCACGCCTATTTTGATTCAGCAGGTGCAACCTTCGGGCAAAAAAATGATGTCGGCGTATGATTTTGCGCAATCAAGATCGTTGCTTGGTCATCGGTTTTTATGAGTGGTTCTTCGGGTCAGAAAACGGTCTTAAAGACTCGCTTTATTGCGCTTAAAATCTGTTTAACGGTGATTGAACAAGGTCGCTCTTTAAGTCAAACGTTATCAGAAGGATTGGCGCAATTTTCTGATCGTCGTGAACGTAATTTTACTCAAAACATGGTGTTGGGTACGTTGCGTTGGCAAGTGCGTTTAGAAGCCATTCGAGCGCAATTGCTTAAAAAGAGGCTGAAAGCGAAAGACGAAGACATTAATCAACTGATTTTATTGGGTTTATATCAAATTTTGTATATGGAAACGCCAGAACATGCTGCGGTTTCGGAAACCGTGGCGGTGTTATCTAAACTGAAAAAACCTTGGGCAAAAGGGTTGGTAAATGGGGTATTACGAAATTTTTTACGAGACAGGGAGGCGATTTGTACCGAGGTGGATTTAAAGCCTGCGTACCGTTATGCCCATCCGCAATGGATGGTGCGAGTGTTGCGTAAGGCGTATCCTCATTTATGGGAGTCGGTGTTGGCGGCGAATAATAAAATTGCTCCTGTCACGTTACGTGTGAATCCATTTGTGCAAACCCGCGATACTTTATTGGCGTTGCTTGAGCAAGCGGAGGTAAAAGCCAGCGTTCATCCTGTTGCGCCGCAAGGCGTGGTTTTGCAACAAAGTGTGGATATTTCAAGTTTGCCAACTTATGATGAAGGGGGGTTTAGTGTGCAAGACCCTGCGGCACAGCAGGCGGCGTATTTATTGAAACCACAAGCGGGTGAGCGTATTTTAGACGCTTGTGCGGCACCGGGTGGAAAAACCACGCATTTGTTGGAGCTGTCTGAGAATAAAGCGCGGGTGTTTGCGCTGGAAAAAGAACCTGAACGTCTTGAGCGTTTGTCTGAAAATTTATACCGTTTAGAACTGGATGCAGAATACCAGGCTGGCGATGCTTCTCAGCCAGACAGTTGGTGGGACGGCGAACCGTTTGATAAGATTTTATTGGATGCACCTTGTTCTGCAACGGGTATTATTCGCCGTTATCCGGATATTAAATGGCATCGAACGGAGGAGGATATTGAAAGGTTGGTGTGTATTCAATTGACGATTTTAAAGGCGCTTTGGCCATTATTGAAACCAGGTGGTCGCCTGCTTTATGCAACGTGTTCTGTTTTACCGCAGGAAAATACTGTACAAATGCAAAATTTTTTAGCATCGGAGTTAACCGCTAAAGAGATTAAAATACATGTTACTTGGGGAAGGGATGAATGCGCTGGCCGACAAATTTTTCCAGGCAGGCATGATATGGACGGTTTTTTTTATTGTTTGCTTGAAAAAAGTGAGTAGTATGATTTTTTTCTCCCCCCCCTATTTATCACTTTTAGTTAGTTTCCTGCTTAGCTTGCCTAATGTTGCGTTGGCTCAAAATCCGATTCATTTTGTTTATTTAAAGGGGGTTGTTCAGGAGAAACAATTAGTATTGAACGCGGTGGTTGAATTTGAATTACCGCCCCCTGTTATATTAGCAATTGACCATGATATTCATATTCAGTTTAAAACAGAAATTGTGCTGCTTGAAGAGCAAGATATGTTAGGAATGACCTTTAAACGAGAGCGTCAATCCATTGCGTATCATACTGAATTGTATGCTTATGGAGTGAACCGTTATTATGTTTTGTATAATCACCGAAATTATAAACGGCGCACGTTTCAAACGCTTGAAGCAGCACTGCAAACTTTAGGTACGTTACAAGCCATGCCCATTGTTGATTTATCTGAACTGGATGCGGAAAAGACGTATTTTTTAAAAATACGTCTTCAGCTGGATAAGTGGAGGTTACCTGCTCCATTATTAATTGATGGATTGTTGGAGGAGTATTGGCGACTGAACAGTGGCTGGCAAGAGGTTAAAGTTCACATACCAAAAAAAGTTGACATTAAGCGATGAATTCTGGAATTTGGCACTTTTTGAAGCAATATGGTTGGATTACCCTGATTTCAAGTGTGTTGATGATCTCTTTGGTGATCATGAGTCAAATTGTGCAAAATGCTTCCAGTTTTGCGGACACTTATTCTTCTTTGTTGTTTTTTACCATTGCCGGTATTGGTGTACTGTTGTTTGTGCTGTTTAAAACCCTTTGGATGCTTAAAGCACAGTATCAGAAAAAAATGCCTGGCATCAAGATTACCATTCGATTAACGTTGGTTTCTACGTTAATGATTGGGATACCAACGGCCATTATTTTTTATTTTTCATTGATGTTTATTCATCAGGGGATTAATCAATGGTTTGATGTGAAAACTGAAACGGCTTTAGAAAATGCTTCGGCGTTAGTGCGCATGACGCTTGATAATAGCACACGAGATCGTTTGAATCTTACTTTAGCGACGGTGAGTGAAAAAGGGATCTTGCTTGCGTCTTCTCCTGTTATTGAAGTAAATCGATTGCGCAGTTTATTAGATGCACAAGAGGTGGCTTTATACCATTCCAATCAGCAGTTAATTGCTTTTAGCAGTCAAGATGCAACGGCAACGTTACCTGAAGTGCCAGGGGATAATTTATTTCAACAAATACGCCAAAAGAAGACTTATGCGGCGGTTGAAACTCGTCCTGGTCTGATGTCTGAGGGTCAATTTATTCGGGTGATTATTCCATTTTCAGATTTGGGGTTTTCAGGTGTTTATGCCTTGCAAGTGATTTTTTTAATTCCACAATCCATGACCGATTTAGCCGAGTCGGTTGCTACGGCAACGGCTCAATATAAAGAAATTTCTTATTTGAAAGGGCCGTTAATTACCAGTTTTACGTTGATTTTATCCATGGTTTTATTGTTAACGTTGGTAACGGCCGTGTTATTTACCATTCAGGCGGTGCAAAATTTTACCAGACCTATTCGAACACTTGCTCGTGGTACTCGCGCGGTTTCTAAAGGGGATTATAGCGTTAAAATGCCCATTAAAGAAAATGACGAATTTGGCGATTTAACGCAATCGTTTAATGACATGATTCAGCGGATTTCACAAGCGCGAAATGAGATTAAATTAGGACATCAGCAGACGGAAGTGCAAAAATTATATTTGCAAGCGATTATTAAAAATTTGACCAGTGGTGTATTGACGCTGGATATGAATTTGCGAATTCGTACCAGTAATGATGTGGCAAAAGATATATTTGATATTGATTTTGCACTGTATACAGGGCAGCATTTTGAACAGCTTATTCAGTGTGATGAGAATTTACCTCAATTGGTGGAGTTTTTTACTCAAATATCGCCTTTGCTTAAACAAGGCGGAAAACCATGGCATTTACAATATGAGTTTTCTTCTCAATATGGTCAACAAATTTTAATGGTACATGGCTCTACATTGCCCAGTATGGATAAAAAAATAGGGGGCTATGTGATTGTGGTTGATGATATTACAGAGCTGGTTCAGGCACAATTAAATGCCGCGTGGAGTGATGTTGCTCGTCGCTTGGCACATGAAATTAAAAATCCTTTGACGCCTATTCAACTGTCGGCCGAGCGATTGCAGTTTAAGCTGGAAAATAAGCTTGAATCATCAGATAAAGCGTTATTAAAACGAATGACACACACTATTATTGAACAGGTCACAACGATGAAAACGTTAGTGCAGGCGTTTTCAGATTATGCAAAAACGCCCGATGTTTTGTTAGAAGAAACAGACATTAATCAATTGATTACTGATATTGCGGTCATGTATCAAGACCCAGTATCAAATTGGACATTAACATTAGATTTAATGAAAGATTGTCCGATGATAATGGCGGATAAAGCGCGGTTACGTCAGTTATTTCATAATCTGATTAAAAATGCGATTGAAGCCACAGAAAATGTACCTAACCCTAAGGTAGAGATTACAACCGTTTGTGACAGTCAGGAGCAGTTAATTGTTAACGTTTTAGACAATGGTGTGGGCATTGCAGACGATGCTAAAAACTGGATTTTTGAACCTTACGCAACGGATAAACCAAAAGGAACAGGCTTGGGATTAGCGATTGTTCGTAAAATTGTAGAAGAACATCACGGGCAAATTTCATTGAATTCTACGTCGGGTGCCAATACCTGTTTTATAATTAAATTTCCGGTTATTATGACCGCGATAAATCATCCTAATTTTAAGGTAAATGCATGAAACCAGGTAAGTTATTAATTGTGGATGATGAAAAAGACATTCGAAACTTAATGCAAGAAATTTTTGAAGAAGAAGGTTATCAGGTTGAAACGGCTGCGAATGGTGTGCAAGCGCAAAATGCATGGCGTAAAACGCTTCCTGATGTGATTTTTTTGGATGTATGGATGCCCGATATTGATGGAATTTCTTTGCTAAAAGACATGCAAAAAGAGCAGGTATTAGAACACGCTAAAGTGGTGATGATGTCGGGACATGGGACGATTGAAACGGCGATAGAGGCAACTAGATTAGGCGCTTATGATTTTTTAGAAAAACCACTCTCTTTAGCCAAATTGATTGTAACAGCAGAACGAGCCATTGAGCATGGACGATTACATCAAGAAAACCGTCAACTCAAACAAAAACAGCCTGATCAAGTTTTACCTGTTGGTAAAAGCAAAATGATGATGCAGTTACGGGAGACGATTGATCGTTTGTCTAAATTTACGATGCCTATTTTAGTTTTGGGGGAGTCTGGCAGTGGAAAGCGTTATTTAGCCAAAGCGTTGCATAAAACCAGTCAGCGTAAAGCATTTGCATTATGTGAAGTATCAGCGATTGATTTTAACCGATATGTAAAAGAGTCTGATGCCTATTTGTTAAATCGCTTGATAAGAGAAGTGGATAATGGCACCTTGGTGATTTCTAATTTGGAGCAATTAACGCCAGAGTCACAAAATATATTAACGGATTTAATTAAGCATCAACGTTATCAGTCTTCTGCTTCTGAGGAAGTGGTTACGGTAGATATTAGGGTGATTGGGCTGTCTAAAGGTAAAATAGAAAGTGAAGTCTTACATGGACAGTTTAGAGAAGATCTTTATCAACGTTTAAAAGTGATGTTAATTGAGTTGCCAGCATTACGTCAACATACGGAAGATATTCCTGAATTAATTGAGTATTTTGTGAACTATTTTGTGACTCGTGAAGGGTTGGAGTATCGACATTTTTCTGTTTCTGCCCAAAATGTGTTGCGTCAATATGCTTGGCCGGGTAACTTAAAGGAGTTGCAAAATTTAATTCAACGGTTGTTGATTTTAGGTCAGGGTGAAGTCAGTGACATTGAAATTAAAAATGCATTTTCTAAAGCGGCCAGTGCGGTGGAGAAAAAAGAGACTGAAATAGATACGTCTGTTTTGTTAAAAGAAGCGAAAGACCGCTTGGAAGCGTCTTATTTAAGTCAATTATTACGAGAAACAGGAGGGAACGTTTCTGAAACAGCGAAACGTTCAGGGATTGATCGAACTAACTTATATCGAAAATTAAAAAGCTTGGGTATTGATCCTAAGAACCCAGTTTAATTGAGAGCATAAACCGATGAACATTGTTATTTTAGGCGCAGGACAGGTGGGTTCTTCATTGGCCGAATTATTGGCTTGTGAAAATCATAATGTTACCGTGGTGGATTTAGATCGACTGCGGTTACAGCGGTTACAGGATCGTTTGGATCTTAGAACCATTTGTGGCCATGCTTCTCATCCTGATATTTTAAGGCAAACGGGGCTAGAAGATGCGGATATGCTGATTGCGGCCACACAAAATGATGAAACCAATATTTTAGCTTGCCAAATTGCTCATATTACCCATAAAACGGTTACGAAAATTGCTCGGGTGCGTAGCAAAGCCTATTTAGAGCATCCTGAGCTATTTAATCCTGAATCTGAATTAGGCAGTGTGCCTATTGATGTTTTGATTAGTCCTGAAAGTCTAGTAAAGGATTACATTTTACAGTTAATTGAATACCCTGGGTCGTTGCAAGTAATTGATTTTGCAGGGGGAAAAGTTCGCTTAGTTGCAGTAAGAGCAGATGAAAATGGTTTATTGGTGAATAAACAGATTGGTTCGATTAAACAGTATTTGCCTGATGACATTAAAACCCGAATAGTTGCTATTTATCGTCAAAATGAAATTGTAATGCCGACAGCAGAGGTTGTCATTAAAGCGGAAGATGAAGTTTTTTTTCTAGCAAAATCAAAGCATATTTCGATGATTGTTTCGGAGTTAAGACAGCGTAAAGCCCGTCCATCTCGTAATATTATGATAGGGGGGGGGGGAAATATTGGATTTAGTTTAGCGCAAGCGCTTGAAAAAGATCATCAGGTTAAACTGATTGATCGCAGTATTCAGCAGGCACGACAAAATGCGGAAATTTTAGAGAAAGCCATTATTATTCATGGTGACGTTTCGGATAAAGATTTGTTGCTGGAAGAAAATATTGATGAAATTGATCTGTTTATTGCGGTCACCAATAACGATGAAGCCAATATTATTTCGGGTATGCTGGCCAAAAAACTGGGCGTAAGGCGAGTGATTGCGCTGGTGAATA
>UOFC01000233.1_pt1 | contig 13081 bp, 10 predicted proteins | sample 1988771 | NCBI WGS metagenome assembly UOFC01 (sample SAMEA4712195, study PRJEB27164) | hydrothermal vent metagenome | biome: marine basaltic hydrothermal vent biome; feature: marine hydrothermal vent; material: mineral | place: Pacific Ocean | collected 2011-06-14/2011-07-23 | depth 1719 m | reverse complement strand
CAGCATTAAAGCATGTGCCTAAAGGAGAATATGATCCAGAAGAGTTTATTAAAACTAATGTTATTGGTGCAATGAATATTATTGATGCAGCTTTGGAAAATAATGTTAAAAAAGTAGCAGCTCTTTCTACAGATAAGGCTTGTAATCCTATTAATTTGTATGGAGCTTCCAAATTATGTTCAGATAAATTGTTTACAGCGGCTAATGTTTATTCTGGAGGTTATAAAGAAACATGTTTTTCTGTTGTGCGTTATGGAAATGTTTTGGGAAGTCGAGGATCAGTAATTCCATTTTTTAAAGAGCGTATTCAGACGGGGACATTGCCTATTACAGATGATCGAATGACTAGGTTTTGGATTACTTTGGGGCAAGCGGCTCATTTTGTTTTAGAATCTTTAGCAAAATCAAAAGGAGGAGAAATATTTGTTCCAAGAATTCCTTCTATGAAAATTATAGATTTAGCAAAGGCTATTGGACCGGATTGTAAGACCGAAGTCGTAGGCATACGACCTGGAGAGAAAATTCATGAAATATTAATAAGTGAGGATGAAGCGCGAAATTCCGTGGAGTTTAAGGAGTGTTATGTTGTGCAGGCTAATCGAGATCGACATAAAGATCTTTTAAGCACAGGAAGTGGAAATCAAGAGCGTTTGTGTAAGGAAGGTTTTGAATATTCTTCAGGATCTAATACACAGTGGCTTACGGTTGAACAGCTTCGAGAATTAGTTGATCAAATTGAAGATGATTATGCTATTGAAAGTTCTCGATGGGCTATGAATGATATTCCAGAATAAGAGATTCTCCAAGTTATTTAAGGACAACTCCTAAATAAAAATAATGAATATATCAAAGAGTTTATTAATGCAAGAGAAGGCAGAAAAATTTATTCCTGGTATGACACAGTTATTATCAAAGCGCCCGGATCAATTTTCTTTAGGTGTATGGCCTGGATATTTTAGTAAAGCCAAAGGGGTAGAGGTTTGGGATCTTGATGGAAATAAGTATATTGATATGAGTATTGGGGGAATAGGTGCCAATATTTTGGGATATGCTGATCCTGATGTTGATAAGTCTATTCATGAAGCTATTGATAAAGGGGTAAGCAGTTCTTTAAATTGTCCTGAAGAAGTTGAATTAGCAGAATTACTTTGTCAAATGCATCCTTGGGCGGAAAAAGTTCGTTATGCACGAACAGGTGGAGAGTCCATGGCTATGGCTGTTCGGATTGCTCGTTGTTATACAGGACGTGATAAAGTTGCCTTTTGCGGATATCATGGATGGCATGATTGGTATTTGTCAGCAAATTTAAATCAGGAAGATGCTTTAGAAGGGCATCTTCTTCCGGGGTTAAATCCAAGTGGTGTTCCCAAAGTATTAAAAGAAACAGCTTTTCCTTTCCGATATAATCATATTGAAGAGTTGCGGGAGATTGTTTTAAAGCACAAGAATGAGTTGGCAGCTATTATTATGGAACCCATACGCAGTGAGCAACCTAAAGATAATTTTTTAGAGGAAGTTCAGATTGTTGCAAAAGAGATAAATGCTGTTCTCATTATTGATGAAATCTCAGCAGGGTTCAGATTAAATTCTGGGGGAGCGCATTTAACATTTAATTTAAAACCGGATATAGCTGTATTTGCAAAAGCACTTGGAAATGGTTATCCCATGGCCGCTGTTATTGGAATATCTTCTGTTATGGAAGCAGTGCAAGAGACATTTATTAGTAGTACGAATTGGACGGAAAGAACGGGTCCGGTTGCGGCACTTGCTATGATAAAAAAACATCAGCGATTAAATGTAGCACAGCATTTAAATGAAATTGGACGAAAAGTTCAAGAAGGATGGAAATCTTTATCTAAGAAACATGGATTAAATATAAATGTTTCAGGGATTTATCCGTTGAGTCACTTTACTTTTGAATATGAAGAGGCTTTAGTTATGAAAGCTTATTTTATACAAGAGATGTTAAATAAAGGGTTTTTAGTTTCAAATTTATTTTATGCGATGTTTGCACATCAATCTATTCATGTTGAACAATATTTACAAGCTGTTGATGAGGTTTTTGGTAAAATGATGAGTTTTTATCATAAAGGAAATTTAGAAGAACAGTTAAAGGGAAAGCCGGCTGTCAGCGGATTTAAAAGATTAGCTTAATGAATCTAGAGAGATTATCTCCATTTGTTTTGGGAACAGCACAATTTGGTTCTTGTTACGGGATTGCTAATAAAGAGGGAAAATTAAGTCAGCAAGCAGTAACATCTATTGTGAAGGCATCTTGGGAGCAAGGGATTGATAGATTTGATACAGCACAAGGTTATGGAGATAGTGAGGTATTTTTAGGACGAGCTTTAAAAGATCTTGATATTAGTAAGAAAGTGAAGGTTATTAGTAAGATAGCACCAACGTTAGATCATTTAAATGCTAAAGAGGTGATAAGTTCTGTTGAGGGCTCTTTAAGAAATTTGGGAGTGTCAAAGTTGTATGCTCTTTTAATTCACGATGAAAGTTCATTATTATTATGGGACAAAGGGTTAAAAGAAATTTTAAGTGATTTGGTGCGTAGTGGAAAAGTTGAGAAGATAGGAATTTCTGTTTACTCCCCGGAAAAGGCTTTGCAGGCATTAAATATATCAGAGATAAGTGTCCTTCAAATTCCAACTAATGTTTTAGATAAAAGATTTGTAAAGGTTAATATTTTTCAAATAGCACAAAATATAAATAAAGAAGTTTATATTCGAAGTATTTTTCTTCAAGGGTTATTACTTATGGATATTGAAAATATCCCGGAAAAAATGAATTTTGCTAAGTCTATTTTACAGGAATTTAAAAGATTTTGTCAGGAGAATAATGTGAGTCGGCAGCAATTAGCTATAGGTTATTTAAGATCGCATATGCCGCAAGCATTTTTACTTTTTGGAGCTGAGCGGGTTGAGCAGGTTCAAAATAATGCTAAAGTTTTAAATCTTGATATTTTACCAGATTTATACAAAGAGGTTGAAAGAAAATTTGATCATATTGATGAAAAAATTTTAAATCCATTATTATGGGGGTAATTTATGATTAATATCAAAAAGTTAAAATGTTGGATTTTAGAATGGGTTTTAAGTGAGTCATTACGTAGGACTATTAGGTTACGTCGACTTCCTTTTAAATTACAGAAACTTTGGCTAGGAACGCCTTCTTTGCCGGCACCGGTTTTTGAGCAAGATTATTTCAGTAAGGAAAATCTTTCATCCAGTATTATTAGGCGTATGGATGACTATAGGGCAGCAGCTATTATTAAAAAGAGGGCAGAGGTTTCCTTAGAGGGATGTTTGGAATATTCAACGATACAATTGGCGATAACGCCAGAGCATAAGTATGATAGTAAGCCTGGTAGGATGGTGAAATTAAAAATAGGGGATAAGGAAACTTGTATTAAAGATATTTTGTGTAAAAAATGGTTTGATGTTCGGTTAGATTTTCATACAAAATCAGATAAGTTAATTATTGAAACAGATGTTCCTATTGCTATGACGATGCCACGAGGAATTTTTTGTTCTCCGGAAAAAACTCCTAAAAAAAAGGCGCGTCATATCATTATCCTTGTTCTGGATGCTTGGACAACAGCCATGATGGATAAAGGACATCCTTTTACTGGACAGGAAACATCTTTTCCGAATATTAAGAGATTCTTTTCTAAAGGTTTACAGGCTGAAAATGGTGTTTCCAGTGGCCAGTGGACTCTTCCAGCTGTCAGTAGTTTATTTACAGGGCAACATTTAGCGGCACATAAGATGTTTCATCCCACACGATGGCAGGAGTTTGATAGTAATCGAAAGACATTGCCAGAGTATTTTCAGCAGGAAGGATATCATACTTTATGCGGGTCTGTTGTATCACGTATTACACCAGCTTTTGGTCATAGCAGAGGTTTTGATCGATTTTTATATCATTTTGTAGATCCAAAATTATCTTATGAAGACTATAATCCAGCGGTATGGACACAGGAAATTATTGGACATTTAGAGGCTCATTATAATGATTGTACTTTTAGTTATTTTCAGTTTCCTGACACCCATCCAAGTTGGCATTTAGCTCCTTCAACACGTTATTTTCAGTTTGGTCGTCGAGGAAATACATCTGGAAAATATAAAGAAATGCTTATGTTTTCTAAAGAAGAAATTTTTAATATCCCAGAGCAATGTGAACAATTATATTCATTAAGATTGGCAGAATTGGATAGGATGTTTGGTAGTATTTTTGATTATGTTGAACGGCACTTTGGAAATGAAGCTCTTGTTGCGGTAACAGCGGATCATGGGTTACGTATGCCGTATTTAAATGAGTCTCATGAAAATAATGCTCCGTTTTTAACAGATATCCGTGTCAACATTCCTCTTTATATGCGAGGGGCTAATGTTCCTAGCAAGGTTTATAGTGAATTATGTGCTCCTAATATAGATCTTCCTAAGATGCTTCTTGATTTAGCTGGGATTAAACCAGAGGTTGAAGATTTTGATGGAATAAATTTTATTGATCATCAAAGAGAAAATGGTGCTGTTATTACGGAGTATGCGTATCATAGTGTTTATGAAATTGCTGTCAGAGGTGATGATCATGCTTTATTTCTAAAATATAAGATTGATGACTTAAATTTTAAACTTTTATCAAAAGAGCCAATATATACAGCATTATATTTTCTGAAAGAAGAAGCTTATTTATTAGAAGACAATTTAATTAACAAAAAGCCTAGTGTGGTTAAACAACTTAAAAAAATAGCAGAAGAGCATTTTTTAAAAAAAGGAATTATGGGAGAAGAGTAATGAATAAAAAATTTTTTTGTACAATTGGACCAGCATCTTTTAATAAAAAAACACTTTGTCGCCTTGAAGAATTGGAGGTCTCTTTATTTCGTATTAACCTTTCGCATACTAGAGTAGAAGATATAGAGAAGAGTATTAATTTTATCCGCAGGTATAGTTCTGTGCCTATTTGCTTAGATACCGAAGGGGCGCAGGTGCGTACGGGATTTTTATCTACGGAAAAAAAATTTTTAAAAGAAAACATTCGGTTGGATATTGTTGAATCTAGTCAAACAAATCAATTTGGAAATCTTTCATTGTACCCTGGATTTATCATCAAAGAGTTAATTGAAGGAGATATCATTAATATCGACTTTGATGAGGCTCTTATTCAAATTGTATCTGTTCAAGAAGATAGTGTAAAAGCTAGAGTGATTTCTTCAGGGTGGGTAGGAAATAATAAAGCGGTAACAATTTTTCGTTCTATTACATTGCCTCCATTTACAGAAAAAGATAAAGAAGCTGTTAAGATTGGTGAAAAAATGGGGATTAAACATTTTGCACTTTCTTTTGCGAATCAAGGAGAGGATGTTTCTCAGTTTCGTCAGATGGTTCCCAAAGGGACTAAGATTATTTCTAAAATAGAGAGTCGCTCAGGATATAGAAATTTGGAGGATATTTTGAGTTTGTCAGATATGATTCTTATTGATAGGGGTGATTTATCCAGAGAAATTCCTATAGAGTTAATCCCTTTTTATCAGAAAAAAATTATTAAGAAAGCAAACCAAGCTAAAACGCCTGTTTATATTGCGACTAATTTACTGGAATCTATGACAGAAAATCTTTATCCGACACGGGCAGAGGTTAATGATGTTATTAATGCATTGACACAAGGGGCTGATGGATTAATTTTGGCAGGAGAAACAGCCATTGGAAAACGTCCCATTGAAACAGCTACAATGATTGTTAAGTTGATTAAACAATTTGAATTATCGCAGAAAGATGATATCGCTGATAATCCAATGCATATTAGTTCTTTGCTTGTTGAGCCGCATGGAGGCGTATTAATAAATAGGTGGGACAAACAACCGGATTGGGATGCTGTAAAAAAGCTTCCTAAGCTAAGGGTTTCAAATGCGGTCATTATGGATATAGAGCAAATTGGCATAGGAACATATTCTCCTCTTGAAGGGTTTATGACAGAAGAAGAAATAAACACAGTGTTAGATTCTTATCAACTACCTAATGGTATTATTTGGACACTTCCAATTGTTTTACAGAAGAAGTTGTCTGAAATGACTCATATTGAGAAAGGAAAAATAGTTGCACTTGTTAGTGAAGTAGATGGAGATATTTATGCCACTTTGGAAGTAGAAGATATCTATAAGTTTTCATTTGAAGAGATTTGTCAAAAATGGTTTGGAACATTGAGCTTGGATCATCCTGGAGTACAAAGATTAAAAGAGTCAGGGGATTGTTTTGTTGGAGGGAAAATTACACTTTTAAAGAGAAGAAAATCAGTAAGTAAAATTTATGAATTACGACCAGAGGAATTAAGACATATTTTTGATAATAAAGGATGGAGCCGGGTAGTGGGTTTTCATACACGTAATGTTATTCATCGAGGACATGAAGCTATTCAAAAAATGGCTCTTAGTCAAACACATTGTGATGGTCTTTTAATTAGCCCAGTTATCGGAGAAAAAAAGAGGGGTGATTTTAGTGCTGAAATTTTATTGCAGGGTTATCAACTAATGATTGATAAAGAGTTTTTTCCTCAAAATAGAGTTTTTATTAGTGCTTTTTCAACATATTCAAGATATTCAGGAGCACGAGAGGCAATATTTACGGCTCTTTGTCGAAAAAACTTTGGCTGTAGTCATTTTATTGTGGGGAGAGATCATACAGGGGTAGGAAATTTCTATGCACCTAATGGTGCTCAGAAATTATTTGAATCATTGGGAGATATTGGGATTAAACCAGTATTTTTTGATGAAATTAAATATTGTTTTAAATGTGAGGAGTATGTGAGTGTATGTGGACATAGTGCATCTGATAAGGGATTTATTTCAGGAACACAGGTTAGACAACACCTTGTTGATGGAGAGCATCCGCCTAGTTGGATGATGCGTAAGGAAGTAAGCGAGTTGGTTATTGAATATAATAAAAGTGGACAGGAAGTATTTGTTGCATGAAAAAAACAGCATTTTTTTGGTTTACAGGACTTTCAGGGGCAGGAAAAACCACCGTTGCTAATGGAGTTCAACAGAAGCTGCAGCGTGAGGGCTGCTCAGTCTTTATTATTGATGGAGATGAGGTTCGAGAACGATTTCATTGTTATTTAACTTTTTCAAGAGAAGATATTAAGAAGAATAATGCCTTAATTGTAGAAATGTGCAAGGAAAACAAAGGAAGGGTTGATGTTATTTTTGTTCCGATTATATCTCCTTTTAAAGTATCAAGAGATAATGCTAAAAAATATTTAGGTGAGGGTTTTTATGAAATTTATTTTAAAGTTAGCGTAGAGTATGTTTCTAAACAAGATGTTAAAGGTTTATATGCTAAAGCCCAAAAAAATATTATTGATGATCTCATAGGATTTTCATCAAGAGGGGTTGAATATGATATTCCTGCAAATCCAGACTTTATTGTTCAGCCGCAGAAGGAAAGCCCGCAAGAGTCTATAAATAAATTATATGATTTTGTTATGTCCAAGTTAGGGAAAAAAGTAGAGATTTCTGAATGAAAGCAGGGGTTATTGTTCAAGCAAGAATGGGTTCAGAGCGGTTTTCAGGAAAAGTATTGAAAGAGGTGAAGGATAAACCTTTATTGTGGTATTTAGTGCAAAGATTGCATCAGTGTAAAGCTATTTCAAAAGTTATTGTGGCGACATCTACTGCTATAGAAAATGATGTTATTGAGGAGTTCTGTAAGAATAATCAGGTGAAATGTTTTCGTGGGAATGAGAATGATGTATTAGATAGATATTATCAATGCGCCTTAATCTATAAAATGGATCACATTGTAAGAATCACTGGAGATTGTCCTCTTATTGATCCAGAGTTAGTTGATGATGTTATAAAGTTTTACCTAGAACATCTAGAATTTGATTTAGTTAAAACAGGGTCAACCTATCCAGAAGGGTTTGATGCAGAGATTTTTTCTTTTAATAATTTAGAATTGATATGGAAAGAGGCAAAATTAAAATCTCAAAGAGAGCATGTGACAACATTTTTATGGGAAAATAAACAGCGATTTAAGACTAAGTGGTTGGCGTTAGATCAAGACTATTCTTTCTTACGGCTTACGGTTGATGAGGCTGTTGATTTTGAAGTTGTTAAGATGGTGATTGAAAGTTTTCAAGATAATGGAGTTTTATTTAATTTTCAGGATATTTTAAATCTTTATAAAAACAATCAGGCTCTTTTTCAAAAGAATACACATATTATTAGGAATGAAGGCTATTTAAAATCTTTGCAGAAAGATTAAAGGATATTGTGGATAAAATTCTTATTACAGGCGGCAGTGGTCTTTTGGGAAGTAATATTGCTAAGCTTGCAGGATCACAATTTGAAGTTTATGCGACATATTTTCATAATAAGGTATTTTTAAAAGATGTTAATTTTCTTGGTATTGACCTTACAGATAAAGAAGCTTTAAAGCAGGTAAGAGAAATAAAACCAAATTTTATTATCCATTCTGCGGCAGCAACTAATATTGACTACTGTGAAGAAAATCCGCAGGAAGCACATCGGCATAATGTTTTAGCTAGTCGCTATATGGCAGAAATGGCTAAAGAGATCGGGGCTTATTTTATTTATATATCAACAGATTGTGTTTTTGATGGAAAAAAGGGGAATTATACGGAAGAAGATAAGGTAGGACCTATTAATATTTATGGAGAAACTAAATTAGAGGGAGAGCGACAGGTGTTAGATTTATATTCTTCTTCATGTATTGTTCGTACAAATATTTATGGATGGAATAAGTTAAATAAATTTAGCTTAGCTGAGTGGATGATTGCTAAATTATCACAAGGTAATGAGTTGCCGGGCTTTCGAGATGTGCTGTTCTCACCGATCTTAGTTAATGACCTCACAAAGATTTTATTTAAACTATATGAAAAGAAATATCCAGGCATTCTTCATGTGGGGGCAAAGGAATTATGTAGTAAATTAGATTTTGCTTATAAGATTGCTGAAGTATTTTCTTTTGATAAAAATTATATTAAATCTGTAGATTATAAAGATATTGGGTTAAAAGCTCCTCGGGGACAAAATATGTCTTTTAACATTTCCAAAGCACAAGAGGTTTTATCTGAAGAGTTGCCGGATATTAGAAGTGGTTTAAAGAAGATGAAACAATTACAAGAAGAAAAATATGTGGATGAATTAAAAAATGGTTGAGCAAAAGATTATTGCTGTTATTCCAGCATTAAATGAAGAACAAACTATTTCTAAGGTTATTAATGGTGTTAAGGGATATGTTGATGAGGTGATTCTTATTGATGATGGTTCTGTGGATAACACAGCTGAACTAGCTAAAAAAGAAGGGGCTGTTGTTTTATCCAATGAAGAAAATCTTGGATATGAACGAAGTATAGATTATGGATTTGCATTAGCAGCTAAAAGAGAAGCTACGATCATATTAACTTTTGATGGGGATGGTCAGCATAGTCCTGAAGATATTCCTCATATGGTGGAACCTATTTTAAAAGGAGAAGCTGATATTGTAACAGGGGTTCGAGCATATTATCCTCGTGTTACAGAATATCTTTTTGCACTTGTTGCTAAAATTAAGGCTGATATCAAAGATCCTTTATGTGGTTTTAAAGCGTATCATGTTAAAGTTTATAAAGATCTTGGATATTTTGATAGAAATTCTTCTATTGGTGTTCAGTTTATATTTAATGCAAAAAAGAAAGGTTATAGAATTGCCCAAAGAAATATTACTATAAAGAAACGGAAAGATGTTTCTAGATTTGGAAGAAAGTTAGAAGCTAATTGGAAGATATTTAAAGCTATTGTCAAAACAATATGATGGGAGATTTTTTGGTATGAAGAAAATAAAAACAGGAAATCGTTTTATTGGAAATGGAGAACCTGTTTATTTGATTGCTGAAATAGGTTCAAATTTTGATGGAGATAAAGAGCGGGCAAAAATGCTTATTAATTTGGCAAAAGATTGCGGAGCAGACGCTGTTAAATTTCAATGTTTTACAGCGGAAAAAATTATTTCTAAGGAAGCCTTTGATCAAATGAAAGTTGGGTTTCAGTCTAAATGGAAAAAATCAGTTTATGAAGTTTATAAGAATGCGGAGTTTCCTCGAGAATGGCATGAAGAATTATTTCATTATGCGACAAGTAAGGGGTTGGATTTTCTTTCGGCACCATATGACCTAGAAGCGGTTGATACTCTTGATCAATTAGGGGTTTCTATTTTTAAAATAGGATCAGGAGATATTACGTGGCATGAGATTATTAGAGCTATAGCTCAAAAAGGGAAACCAATTATTTTAGGTACAGGTGCTAGTACTATTGCGGAGATAGATGAAGTGATTAGAATTATTCGTGAAGAAGGAAATGAGGATATTATTATTCTTCAATGTGTTACAAATTATCCAACTAGTTTTGAATCGGCTCATATTCGTGCTATGAAAACAATGGGAGAAATGTTTGATGTTCTCGTTGGCTATTCGGATCATACGTCAGGAAGCATTGTGTCTTTGGGTGCTGTCAGTTTAGGTGGATGTGTTATTGAGAAACACTTTACAGATGACAAGACAAGGCCAGGTCCGGATCATTCTTTTGCTATGGATGGAAAAGATTTTAAAGAGATGGCAAGTAGTATTCGAATATTAGAGAAGGCTCTGGGGTCTCCTGTTAAAGATTTATATGAAGAAGAGAGAGAGACAGTTATTCTTCAGCGAAGATGTTTGAGAGCATCTAGAGATATTTTAAAGAATGAAAAAATAATGGAAGATATGATAGATGTTCTTCGACCGTCAGATAAAGAGGGCATTGCTCCGAAGGATAAGAATATTCTTATAAATCGAGAAGTAAGGGTTGAGATAAAAAAAGGTGAGGCGTTCACTTGGGACAAAATATAAAAGATTAAAGGAGGAATCATGAAGAAAAATAAAATAATAGTCTATTTAGTAGAGCTTATTCATAGTGAGTATGGACTAAGTCTACTCACGGTTCCTCTTGGAATAGGAGTCGTAGGCTCATATTGTAAGAGTATACATAAAGAAAACATTGAACTTAAACTGTTTAGGACGCTCGATGATTTGATGAATGCCGTTAAGAAACAGAAACCGGATATTATAGGGTTTGCTTATTTTTCATGGAATGATGGACTTACCCTTGTTGCGTCAAAGATGGTTCGTCAAATAAGCCAAGATATAGTTATTGTGTATGGGGGGTCAGGAATTATTAAAGAATTAGAAGATCCTGTTTTAAAGCCTGGAAAAGATAGGGGGGATTTAGAAAAGGAGTTAAATGTTAGTTTAACACCGTATAATAATTATCATTTTTTGAAAGAAAATGATGAAATTGATTTTATTGTTTATGGGGATGGAGAAATTCCATTTTCTAACATTATTACGGAGCTTGTTTCAGGAAAGAATCGAGAAGAATTACGAAAAATTTCCATTGATGGGTGTATGTCGTTTATGCATGATCAAGTGGTTTCAGGGAAGGCTGTAGAAATTATTTATGATTTAGATGTAATACCTTCACCATATATAACAGGATTATTTTCTAAATTTTTAAAAGGTTTTAAATTAATGCCGCAGATTGAAACCATTCGTGGTTGTCCATTTCAGTGTACATTTTGTACTATTGGAGGGCTTTCTCCTAAATTAAGACGGCATAGTTTAGAGTATATTAGGGAGGAAATCACATACTTAAAAGAGCATAGTCCAAATAAGATATTGAGGATATCTGATCCAAATTGGGGGATTGTGGAACAAGATATTGATGTGGCCAGATTTATTAAGGAATTACATGATACAGCAGGTTACCCATCTTCTTTGCGTGTTTATTATTCAGCTAAGGGGCCGATGCGTAATGTTAAAACAATGGCTAAAATGATGAAAGATCTCTTACCTCTTAATATGAGTTTTCAAACTTTGAATAAAGAAAGCTTAAAGAATATAAAACGGTCAAATTTAAGTGATGAAAGAATTCGTGAGATGAGAATTTTTGGTAATGAAAATGGCTTAGCGACATCAACAGAGCTTATTTCTGGATTGCCAGGAGAATCGTATGAGTCTTTTCGAAAAGGGTTTTTTAAAACCATTAAATTAGGAATTGATAGTATTTATATTAATGCTTTATACCTTATAAAAGGTTCTGAGTTGGATACAAATGAGGCAAGAGTTAAACATAAAATTAGAACAGCATTTATTCTTATAGGGAAAGATGTTACAAAAATCGATGGAAGATATATTTTTGAAAAAGATGAAATGGTTGTGGCATCTAATGCCATGAGTAAGGAAGATTATTGGAAGCTACACAAGTTTCGATTGTTTGCGCAGTTATCTTATGCTGCGGCATTTTTAAAAGAAATCATTATGCATTGTCTTAATTATGAGATCACGCCGTTAGATTTATTTGATGAGTTAATGGCGGATTCAAAGAAATATCCATTCTATAATAAGATTTTTTCAGGTTATATTGAACAAATAAAGTCTATACATTTTGACACACCTTTAGAGTTAGAAAAAAGCATTGAAGAACATTTAGAAAAGAAGGGAGATATTGGTGTTTTTGATATACATAAAAAAATGACTTATACGATGGGAAAAGTTTTAAGTATGACGGAAAAACAACTTTTCATAGCGGAAGTTATTAAATCCGCAACAAATCTTTATGAAAAGAGGAATGAGCAGGTTGGAGGTGAAGGAAAGGTTTTTCTTGATGGATTAAGTATTTTAGAGAATATTACTCCGTTATTAATTATTTCTCCGTGTGAAGAAGGGTTGAAAAAAGAAGTTATTTTTGAATCTCATTATGATATTTTCGAGTGGGCACAGAATAATTATAAAAAGCCGTTAATAGATCATTATAGTTCTACTTTAAAATCATTTATTCTTTCTGTGAGAAACATAGATGAACATAAAGATGTATTGAAAATAATTAAAGATAGTAATTGGAAACAGGATGAAAAGTTTTATTTTTATTTTACTACAATTGTGTCTTCTAATTTAAGACGTTTAATTTATAAATGAGGAATAAATATGAAAGCAATATTTTTAGAAAATGATGATGTTTTTTTAAGTCCTTTATCTAAAG
>UOFC01000210.1_pt1 | contig 13151 bp, 1 predicted proteins | sample 1988771 | NCBI WGS metagenome assembly UOFC01 (sample SAMEA4712195, study PRJEB27164) | hydrothermal vent metagenome | biome: marine basaltic hydrothermal vent biome; feature: marine hydrothermal vent; material: mineral | place: Pacific Ocean | collected 2011-06-14/2011-07-23 | depth 1719 m | reverse complement strand
AGTATCTAGCACAGGCAATGTCGGGATTGGGACGACAAACCCGAGTGGAAAATTAGATATAGAAGGAGGGGATGTGTTTATTGGAACAGGAACATTGACGAACGCATCAGGTAGCGAAGATTTATCCATTACTGGAAATCTTGAAGTCGATGGAATACTTTATGGTGATGGGTCAGGTTTAACAGGTTTGAGTGGTGTGACGGCTTCTGCCATAGCATATGATGATATAAATAATCCGGATGATATAAGTGGGATTAATTTTGGAGAGAATACGAATGTGTGGACGAGTACGGCGACAACACAGGATTTTTTTACTATAAATGCAACAAGCTTAACCACTGGCACAGCCATGGTCGTGACTAATACCGGCGGGGCTAGTTCATTGTCATTTAAAGTGGAAGATGAGACGAGTGATACGACCCCATTTGTGATTACGGATGATGGTAATGTTGGGGTTGGGACGACGGAGCCGAGTGCAAAATTTATGGTAATTTCTACATCAGATGGAGCGCCAAGTAACGGAAGAGATATATTTTCTGTAAGAGGTTCAGCACTACAGTTAATGTTTGGTATTAACAGTGTCGATCAATATGGATGGATTGAGGCTCAACAGGAGGGTATAAGTAGTGCAAGAGACATAGTGTTAAATGCACTCGGTGGCAAAGTCGGGATCGGGACGACGGGGCCGAATAGGAAATTACATGTATTAAGCAGTGGCGTCATCATGGATGCGGAGTCTTCAAGTACTTCTTCTTACATAGATGTAATAGGGACGAACAATCAATTGCGAATTGGTACATTTGGTGGCGTTGTAGGAATTGGAGAGGGGACATCAACAATTCCTGATTTGGCTATTAATAGCAGCGGTAACGTAGGGATTGGGACGACGAGTCCGGGGGCTCTGCTGGATGTTGCAGGCGCAGAAGCCACGGATGCAGAAATTATTCTTGATGCAGATCAGGGAGATGACGCCGCCGACACCTGGAAAATCCAATCTGCCGCAAGTGACAATGATTTAAATATCATAAATGACACAAGCACGTTAGTAACCGTGCAGAGTGACGGCAAAGTCGGGATTGGGACGACGAGTCCAAGCGCTGCAATGCAAATTAAAGGGGCTGATGATACTTGGAATAGCCATATTCGTTTAGAAGATGATACTACTACTGATTATAGTGTTATCATTCAAGATAATCAGGGAATGAAATTTCGGACATTTACAAATAATGACAATTTTTATTTTAGAGACAATAGTAATATTACAATTATGATGCTTGAAGATGGTGGCAACGTCGGGATCGGAACGACAGCGCCAGTAAGTACATTGGATATTAATGGTTCCGTATCATTTTCAACGGTGAGTAAAACGGCGGATTATACGGCGACGGATTCGGATCATGTCATTTTGGTGAATAGTTCTTCTGGGAATGTGACAATTACGCTGCCGGCAGTAAGCGGAGTGTCAGGGCGGGTTTATATTTTTAAGAAGACCTCAGCGGATGGGAATAATGTAATTATTGATGGGAACGCGTCGGAGACGATTGATGGGGCTGTGACAAAGACGTTTTCGACACAGTATGAAGTGGTTACAATTATTTCTGATGGGACAGTGTGGTGGGTATTGTAGAGGTTCTTCGCAAACTCTTAAATGGATGTAATAAAAAAATCTATGTGAGCACTCTCCTATGGAAAATGAATAAATTTTTCAAAAAATTTAAATATGGTTTTTGCTTTTTGGTCGTGATGGGGTTGGTGTCTCCTGCGGCGTTTGCACAGTTGACAATTCCAGTAGGATCTACGCTTAATGTGGGTGCTGGGACGTTGAATGTGGTCGGGGATTTGACGATTGAGGGGACGTTAATCACAACTACGGGGGCAGTGAATTTGACTGGGGATTGGGTGAACCTGACTGGAACATATACGGCTGGGACCGGGACGGTGGCATTAACAGGAACAGGGCAGAGGATTCGTGGTGCAACGAACACATTCTATAATCTTACCAAAATCGGTGGAGCAGATACTTTAACTTTTGATGCAGGTTCCGCTTATGCTGTCACCGGAGCACTTACCCTTCAGGGTGCAAGTTCAGTTTCTTTATTAACATTAGATAGTAGTGATAGTTCGACACAGTTTCAACTTGCTTTAAGCGGGACGCAGTCTTTAAACTTTCTTAATGTTAATAATTCTAACGCTACAGGAGTTAGTTTGGTTGGACTAAATTCTATAGGGACGGGACAGGGTAATGATAATCTTGACTCTGCTCCACGTTGGGTTTTTGGGGCAACGACGATGACATGGGAAGGGGATGTTTCCAATGATTGGAGTGTTAATGGAAATTGGGATATAGGCTTAGTTCCTGGAGTAGCTGATAAGGCTATTATTCCAACCAGTATTTGTGGGGGTTGTGTGATGCCAACGTTGAGCACTGATGCTGGAGTGGATCGACTGACCATTCAAGCTAGTGCGACGCTCACACTAGCCGGGAATAATTTAACCATTGCCAATACTAGTGGACTTTCAGATTCGGGGTCATTAAGCAATGATGGAAATCTTATTCTTCGAGGAGATGAAACACTAAGCATTGCTACTATTGACAGTGACTCCGGAACCTTTATTTATGTGGGAACTAATACCGGAGCGATGCATACGATTACCGATTTTGGATTTACAGATTATTATAACCTCGTCATTAATGATACCAATGGAACACCAGATACTTTTCAGTTAGGGAGTAATTTAGAGACATCTGGAAGTTTAACGGTGAGTGGGGGGAGTTTTACGGCAGTGAGTAATGATATTGATGTCAATGGCAGTGTGACGGTGAGTGGAGGGACATTAACAGCTCCGGGTTCAGGGGATACTTTTACCGTTGCTGATGACTGGACATATAGCGGCGGAATTTTTACGCACAACAATGGAACCGTGATTTTTGATACAGCGACAACCGCTTCATTTACAGGCGATACAACTTTTAATAGCTTTACTTCTACCATTGCCGGCAAGAGTTTGAATTTTATTGATACTTCAACGCAGACGGTTAACGGTACTTTAACACTGACTGGAACGGATGGAAACTTGATCGCTCTGGGTGTTATCGGTGGTGTGGGAACATGGAATATTATTGTCGATACATTGCAATCTGTATCATTTTTAAACGTTAGCAATTCTGAAGTGCTTGGGGTTATGGGAGACGATATTTTATGTGTAGGTTGTCAGGGTGCTGGTCAAGGTAATGATAATGCAGGGGCGTCGCCAAAATGGTTATTTTTGACAGAGGTGACAGGAGTTATTTTTGAATCTAAGGATAATTTTACAATTAATGAAGCAGAAATCACACTTCATAGGTCATCAGATGGTGTTGCCGCCGTTGTTGGAACAGATTTACATTTTAGTGATATCAATCCGAGTATAACTACTTTCGATGGAGCTTATAAGTTTAGAGCGATTGAAGGAGATTATTATATTCGAATTAACGCGGCTGGATATGACTATCCGTCGGTACAAAAAATATTTCCGGCAGATCGTACTGTTAGTACAGGGTCAAAAGCGGAGGTATTTACATTAAGTTCTATAGCAGCAACAATGGATCAGCCTGTTGATTTTAATGGACAGTTGCTGCGGATTGAGAAAGATGCGAATAAGTCTGAGGCAAGTATTGGGGAGATTGTGACCTATGATATTGAGATTGAAAATATAGGAACCATTACAGTGTCTAATGTTCTCATCGATGATCGCATTCCGCCGGGATTTAAATATATGAAGGATCGTGTAATATTAGATGGTTTACCGATCAGTAATCCAAGTGGAAATCGTCCACTTCTTTTTAGTGTTGGGTCGTTTGCTCCGGGAGATAAAAAGGTATTGAAATATCAATTGGTCATTGGTTCTGGTGTGACCGTCGGTGATTATAACAACATCGCTGTTGCCCGTTATGTTAGCGGTCAATATTTATCTAACCGCAGCCGCGAAACCGTAGAGGTTACCCTTGATCCATTATTTGATTTAGGAATGGTGATCGGGAAGGTATTTTTGGATCTTAATGAAAACGGTGTGCAGGATGCTCCAGAATATGTGCATATGGATCGAGATACAATTATGGAAGAGCCTCTAGCCAATGTGCAGATTGCGATGGAAGATGGAACACTTTTGACTACGGATAAAAATGGCATGTTCCATGTCCCTGCATTAACGCCGGGACGTCATTTATTTCGCTTAGATGAACGCTCTCTTCCGTCAGGAAGTTATTTGACCACGGATAAAGTAGTGATTGTTGATGTTACTGAAGGGGCCTCTTTTAAAGTAAATTTTGGGGTGAATATTGATGGTCAGCGATTTGAAAGTAAAGATTATCAATTTTTTGCTAATAAGGTGAGTATTCGTCAGGATCAGAATAAACCGCGGCCACGATTAAATGTGGCGATGTTCAATAATGAAATTGCTCTGTATCAGGATGTATTTGTTGAGGATATTGAGTTTAAAATTTTTACAAATTATGCGCCGTTTATTGAGATTTGGAAATTAGAAATTATCGATATGGATACACGTAAACGTATTAAGGTTTTTGAAGGGAAGCGGGATACGATTTATAATCCGATTTTTTGGAATGGAACGGATGTGTTTGGGAAGCATATTAAGACAGGACGTAAGTATGGCTATAGTTTAACGGTGGAAGGTAAGAAGGGGAGGTATGATGAGACTAAAGTGCAGGCACTGAGTTTTAAGGTGATTGAGGATGAGAAGGCGTTAAAAGAATATGAAAATCGTTGGGGGAAAGATCAAGAGGATGAGGAAGAAAAGAGGCAAGATGAGGAGAAGTTTAAGAGGGCTTATCATCAATGGATGAAGGATGCACAGCAGGAGGATAAAACATTGGTGCAGACGATAGTTATTGATGGAGAAACGATCACTATTAATCCTTTGGATATTGATTTAAGGGGCGTGCGTATTTTTAAGGATGGAAGATTATTTAGTGAAGTGCCATTGGGGCAAAGATCATCCATTATGGCTAAAGAGCTATTGGTTGGAGATATTGATGGAGGAGAGGTTGCTGCAGTGGATGTAATTTTACCGAAGGGAGAGTTTACGCTTGAGGTGGCAACAGATTCGGAACCTTCCCGTTATGATGATAGGTCATTTAATGAGGGGATAAATAAAAGGACAGGTTTGAATCCTGTCCCTACGGCACGGTACGCCAAACAAATTAAAGTTGGTGAGGATTATATGTTTTTTGTCGGTCTTGGCGATACAAAAATGGGATATAATTTTAGTTCTGGAGATATTGAACCCATTGAAACAAATGATCGGTTTCGTGATGGGTTTTGGCGTGAGGGTAAAGCGGCCTACTATTTGAAAGGTAAGATTAAAGGAAAATATTTGATTACGTCGAGTTTTGATACGGAACGCCAGCGTAAAGAGCTCTTTAAAAAATTAGACAAAGATGACTATTATCCTGTTTATGGAGATTCTGGCACGGTGAATTATGATGCAACCGATACACAAGGAAATCTGTATCTCTTGGTAGAATGGGATAAGTCTTCGCTCAAGTGGGGAAATTATGCGATTGATTTTGATGATACAGAGTTTGGTCGTTTTACACGAACATTGTATGGCGGTAAGGTTGATTTAGAATCCTTGAGTGCCACCCCTTATGGAGAGCCGCGTACGAAAGTGGTGGCTTTCCGTGCGCGTGCACAACAGAAATCAGCACATAACGAGTTTTTAGCGACGGGGGGATCATTGTACTACTTTAAACATAAAGATATGATTGAGGGGTCTGATCAAATTAAAATTGAAGTACGAGATCAAATTACAGGCCTTGTTTTATCGCAACGGGAAATGATTGAGGGGACGGATTATAATATGGATTATAAGAGTGGGCGCATGATTTTCTGGAAACCGGTTCCGATGCTGGTGCAGGCATATTCAATTATTTCTGATGATCTTTTGCAGGGAAATTTGGTTTATGTGGTTGCAGATTATGAATATGAAGTGAAAGATAATTTTGATGAAGCGACCGTCGGAACACGGGCACAAAAAGCGTTAGGTGATCATGTTCTTATTGGAGGAACGTATGTTAAGGAAAATCAACAGCAAGGGGATTATCAATTGCGTGGTACGGATGTGACGGTGCATGTAGGGGAAAATGCCAGTGTTACAGCAGAATATGCACAAACTACGGCGGGAATACAGGGGACGTTTGTTTCGACGGATGGAGGTTTAACGTTTAGGGAATTAGTAACGAATGATGATGCCGAGGGACGGGCTTATGGTATTAAAGGAAATATGCAATTGTTTAATCGTTTAGCTTTGGTTAGTCATTATAAATGGGTAGATAATGATTTTTCCAGTTCAGCGACCACAGCGCAGCAGGGTAAGGAAATATTCGGTTTTTCTGCTGTTTATGATATGAATGAAAGCACGCGCTTTAGTGCACGGCATGATATTCAAAATCTTTTAGATGGCGGGAATTTACAAACCCAAGTACAGGTTGGGGCACAGCGTACAGTAACGACTTTATTACAATTGGTGCATGAAGCAAAACGGTTGCGTTTAACAGCGGAATATAAAAATAAAAAGGTGACAGAACGCATTGATCAATTTACAGCACAAACAAATGAAGGGGATACGGTCGCTGTGCAAGCGGATTATAAATTAAGTGATAAAGTTGATATTTCTATGCGTCAGCAAATTACGATTGATGGTGAAAATAATGATCAGACAACATTTGGTTTGACGGCACGTCCGACGGATAAATTAACTGTTAAGGTAGGCAAGACTGTTGGTGAAAAAGGTTTTGCGACGAGTTTGGATGCTAAGCTGGATGTGACGGGACGGTTGGCTCTAACAGGAGAGTACTCTGCCGCACGAGATAAGGACGGTAATATTACTAATGATGGAAAAGCAACGACATCCGTTGGAACAATTTATAAATTGAATGAACAGACAGAGATTAAAACAACAGTGGGTGCTTCTGATGTGTTTACAGATACGATGACTAAAAAGGTTGCGGTCAGTGGAAGTACTCAGTTAGATGAGAATACGAAGTTAGAAAGTGGCGTGGCTATTTCTGATAGTGGAAGCACAGTATCTTTTGGCGGGACTTCTGAAGTGGATGATAAAACTAAGTTAACGGGAAGGGTTGAGGTTGGCAGTCCATTGGCAGATCAAACGACGAGTTTAACTTTTGAGGGGACATCAGAAGTTGATGCAAGAACGCAGACAAGCGGGAAGGTTGTTGTTTCAGAATCAGCTTCTGGTGGTGACGTACGGGCGGTGACATTTGGAACAACAAAGAAATTGAGTGAAGAGGTTAGTCTTGTTTCTTCACAGTCATTTGGAAATGAAAAGGGTGATTTAAAAACGAATAAAACCTACACATTGGCTAGGACAAAAGATGGGCGAAAAGTGGAAGGGTCATTTGCCCGTGCGAAATCAGAAAGTGGGACGGAAATATCACAATCGAATATTTATGGTTTGACAGGGGAGGTTAATGAAAATTTAGCGGTTCGGGGTGCATTTGAACGTGGTCGTGTGCAAAATTTTGATGGGACGGAAACAGAGCGAAGTGTTTTATCGGCAGGTCTTGGTTATGTGAAAAAGGATAAGGAAACAGGTGAAGAGTTAAAAAGTTCCACAAAAGTTGAGTGGCGTTCGGATAAAGGGGATCAGGATAAACGGCAGTATTTAGTGTCGCATGCAACGGAAGGAAAGGTTACTCCTGAGGTAACTTTTTTTAGTAAAGCAGAATTTTCTAAGACACGTAATATAACAGCGGATTTTACTGAGGCACAGCATAAGGAATTTATGATTGGCGGAGCGTATCGTCCTATTATGCATGACCGTTTGAATGCTCTTGGACGATATACATATTTAGAAGAAAAGTCTCCGGCTGGACAGGAAGATAAATCTGATATTAAGGAAGAGCGGGCGCATGTTTTTTCTGTGGATGTCATTTATGACTTTAATGAGCATTGGCAGATATCGGAACGTTTTGCGTATCGTATTGCTGAGGAAAAAGTATCAGGGTTTGATTTTAGTAAAACACATACATGGCTGATGATTCAGCGGCTAAATTATAAAGTTGACGCAGATTGGGTCATTGGTGGGGAATTCCGTATGCTCACGCAACAGGAGGCACGTGACCGTCGTAGTGGATTTTTGCTTGAGGTGGCACGGCGTTTGGGTGAATTTGCACAGTTGGGTGTAGGATATAATTTAACAGATTTTAATGATGATTTGACGAATTTAGATTATATAACGCAAGGACCATTTGTGCGGTTAACCGGTAAGTTTTATGACCGCACACCGCAAGAAGCGCAAAGGGCTAAGGATCGGTGGATTGATGAAAAGGTTAAGCGGTGGGCGTGGAGGATGGTGGAGAAAGAATTTGGACGATCGGATAGTCCTGTTTTAGAAGAGTTAAATAGTTATTTTATTATGGCAGAAAAGGCGCAGTCCGCAGGAGATGATCAACAGGCACAATGGATTTATAAAGACATTATTATGGCTGGACGAATGATGTACGAAGAAGCGGCAGCATATATTTACGCACAAATTTTGATTGAAAAGAGTTTGAAGCAAAGGGTGGTTCTTGCAGATGAATATTTTAAGAAAGGTCAGTATGAAAAAGCAAAGAAAATATTAGAGAAAATTGTGGAAGAGGCTCAACAGATTATGTTAGAGTAAATTAAATTTTAGTGGTAATACTCATATATAGTGTCATTGTGAGCGAACAGTACAGAAGCGCGTGCAATAATACATTAGACCTGAGTAATTATAATTTATATTTATATTCCAAATGAAGAAATTTTTATTTTATTTAATCCTCATAGTTAATTTTATTTTTATTCCTCTTGTTTCTGCAGATGATTTCCCGTCGTTAAAAGAATCGCCCCCTCAGGAAGGTTATATTTTAAATCTTCAAAAACTTCTTAAAAAATCCCGTAAGAAAATTGAAAAAGTTAATGAAAAATTAAAAGATCAAAAAAAATGGAAAAGGAATCGGCGTAGGGAAATGAAGGTGAGGGAATACTATACTGAGGCGGCTCGACTTTTAGAAGAAGGGGAAAAAGAAAATTCTGAGAAAAAATTAAAAAAAGCACAGGATTTACTTAATAAAGCTATTCAACTTTCAAAGCATCATGAGATGAAGGACTATGTCCATGATAGTGTTAAAAAAATGAAGAGGCAGGACAAAGGTTTTAAAAAAGCAGAAGGGCTTAGAATTAAACAACTTGAATTAGAACGGGGCTATAGTGCTAAGGAAGTTGAAAAGGTTTATAACAGCGCTGTTTCTTTATTTAAGCAAAAAAAATATTTAGCTGCTAAGAATGATTTTGATCGTGTTGAAAGTATGTTTCCAGCTCATAAGGCCACGCGTAGTTATTTAATGGTTATTGAACAAGAAATTCAAAAAGAACAAAAGCTGTTGATTAAAGAAAAATTGGCGGAAAAATCTGTTGAGAAGCGCAAAGAGAAGGAAGCGTGGCGCAATGAATTATCCGAACGTCGAAAAAAACGTCAAGCAGAATTAAATGTCAAGGCAGAGAAAATTTATCAGGAAGCTGTTCAATTTTATGAAATGGGGCAGTTGGTGCTAGCCAAAGAAAAATTTAGAGAAGTAGAAGGGGTGTTGCCAAATTATAAAGACACAATGAAACAGGTAACACGCATTGAGCGGGAAATTGAGAAGAAGGAAAAGAATAAAGATAAAAAGCAAAAACAGGATTATCAACAACGGTTGAAAGAAGAAACATTGGCTAAGAAAAAAGAACATGTTCGACAGATCCGTCAGAAAAAGTTTGAAGAAAACGAACGTTTGCAGAAGGCCCAAGAGGAGGCGGATTTTCTTTATAAATCTGCTATTTCGCTTTATCGTAATAAATTTTATATAGAGGCTAAAGAAAAGTTTGAAGAAGTGCAGGTTGTTTATCCTAAATATAAGGCTACGGTTAAATATTTGACGCAGATTGATGTAGACATTGTTGAGAATAAAAAAAAGGAAGATTCTTATCAACAAAAGAGTTTATATAAATCTGCGGTGGAGTTGTATAAAAACAAATTTTATAAACAAGCGAAGGAAAAATTTGAAGAAATTAATAAGGAATGGGAAGGATATAAATCAACGCAAAAGTATTTAGAAAAAATTGATCAAAGAAAGGGAGTAGAACGTATTGCTAAGGAACGTAAAAAAGAAGAAAAGCGTAATAAAAAAATAATTAAGGCCTTAGCAAAAAAACAAAAGGAATCGGATCGTATTGATAAAGCCGATAAAGAAAAATCTGAACTTTTAGCCAAACAGCAGAAAGAGAAGGTTCAAATTAAGGTAAAAAAAGTAAAGAAAAAAGCAAAATTTAAGAAGATAAAACGTAAGCCTATAAAAAAAGAGGTTCAAAGGTTTGAAGAACCCATGGATCATGAAGAATATTTTATTCAGCAGGCTATAAAAGAAAGACAACTGAAAGTTTTAGATGCGGCTGAATATAAATATCAAAGGGCTTTGGTATTTTATGATGCTGGAAATTTTATTGAAGCTAAACGTAAATTTATTGAGGTAGAGGCGATTTCACCAGAATATAAGCGAACAGGTGATTATTTAGTCCATATTGATGATGATGTTGCTCGACAAAAAAAATCTAAATATCCTGTTGAAGAAAAAAAAGAAAAAGATAATCGGAGTAAAGAGGTTAAGCGTTCAGAGGCGGCATGGGAAACAGATACATTTGAACGCGAGTTTGAAAAAAGTTTAGAAGAGCGATTTGAAAATGAAATTAATGCGATATATCAGCAGGCTATTAATTTTTATGATACAGAAAAATATGTGGATGCAAGGGTTAAGTTTAAAGAGGTTGATCGTTTACGGAAGGGTTATAAGTCAACAGTTCCATATTTACGAAAGGTTCAGAGGCGTTTAGAAGATCAGAAGAAAAAGAGATTTTTAGCACGTGAAAAGGAAGCTAAGATTCAAGCGCAGAAAGAAAAAGAATTGGCACGGCAAGCGATGAAAAAGTTAGCTTTAAAGAGGAAGCAAAAACAAAAAGAAAACCGTAAGAGAGTCGTTAAGAAAAAAGACGAAGTTGTTGAACACAGGGTTCAGAGAGTTGAAAAGGACAAGAGTGTTGAAGTAAAAGAGAAACAGGAATTATTTAAAAAGCAGTTACGTGAGGAAGCGTTGGAGCGGAAAAAGGAGAAGAGAGAAAAAATTAAGTTAATAAAAAGTTTAGAAGAGCGGTTTGAGAAGGAGGTTGATGTAATATATCAGCAGGCCGTTAATTTTTATGATACAGAGAAGTATGCAGATGCGAAGGTTAAGTTTAAAGAGGTTGATCGTTTACAGAAGGGTTATAAGTCAACAGTTTCATATTTACGAAAGGTTCAGAGGCGTTTAGAAGATCAGAAGAAAAGGAAATTTTTAGCGCGTGAAAAAGAAGCTAAGATTCAAGCGCAGAAGCAAAAAAAGAAAGAGAATCGCAAGAGAGTTGTTAAGAAAAAAGATGAAGTTGTTGAAAGGGTTCAGAGAGTTAAAAAGGATAAGAACGTTGAACTAAAAAGGAATCAAAAATTATTTAAAAAGCAGTTACGTGAGGAGGCTTTGGAACGAAAAAAAGCGAAGAGAGAAAAAATCAAGTTTGCGAAAAGTTTAGAAGAGCGATTTGAGAAGGAAATTGACGTGGTATATCAGCAGGCTGTTGGTTTTTATAATATAGAGAAGTATGTAGATGCAAGGGTTAAGTTTAAAGAGGTTGATCGTTTACAGAAGGGTTATAAGTCAACAGTTCAATATTTGCGAAAGGTTCAGAGGCGCTTAGAAGATCAGAAGAAAAAGAAATTTTTAGCGCGTGAAAAGGAAGCTAAGATTCAAGCGCAGAAGCAAAAAATGGAAGAAAAAGAATTGGCACGGCAGAAGGCAAAAGAATTAGCCTTAAAGAAAAAGCAAGAAAAGGAAGCGGAAATTCAAGCGCAGAAGCAAAAAATTAAAGAAAAAGAATTGGCACAAAAAAAGGCAAAAGAGTTAGAGCTAAAGAAAAGGAAGGAAAAGAAAGCTGAAATTCGAGCGCAGAAGCAGAAAGTTAAAGAAAAAGAATTGGCACAAAAAAAGGCAAAAGAGTTAGAGCTGAAGAAAAGGAAGGAAAAGAAAGCTGAGATTCGAGCGCAGAAGCAAAAAATTAAAGAAAAAGAATTGGCACAGAAAAAGGCAAAAGAGTTAGAGCTGAAGAAAAGGAAGGAAAAGAAAGCTGAGATTCGAGCGCAGAAGCAAAAAATTAAAGAAAAAGAATTGGCACAGAAAAAAGCAAAAGAGCTAGCGCTAAAGAGAAAGCAGGAAAAAAAAGCTGAAACTCAAGTACAGAAACGAAAAATTAAAGAAAAAAAATTGGTACGGAAAAAGGTAAAAAAAGAAGTTAAGAGTATTAAGCGGCTTGAACAGGCACAGGAAATTTATGCACGATCAAAATATCAAGAAGAAAGAATTAAGCAGCGGGCGCATAAAGAATTGGATTATATTCGAAAGCAAGAAGAAATAGTAAAAGAAAATCAGGAAAAAAAGTTTAAACATGAACAGAAAAGAATTGATCGTATGATTTTGAAAGAAGTAAAAAAAGAAAAAAAACGATGGCATCATGGCGTTGATGGGATTTATCAAACAGCGGTTGCTTTATATAAAGAGAAGAATTATATGGGAGCCAAGATGAATTTTTCAGCAGCAGATCGGTTATATCCCAACTATAAATTTTCTAAAGCTTATATCCAAAAGTGTGAAAAAAAAATTTTAAAACAGCAAAAAAAATTAAAGAGAGAGCTGATCAATAAACAATATGAAGAAATAGACGAAAAAGGAAAAGAAAAAAAAGTTGCTGAAAAAAGGGCTTCTAAGGCAATAAAAGGAGAGGTTGAGAAAACATATAAAGAAGCATTGGCTCTTTATAAGGCGGGGAGAATGGAATTATCTCAAATACGATTTCGTGAGTTTGAACAATTATTAAAAGAGGGTGAGTTTTCAGAACGTTATTTATCGAAGATGCGTAAACGATTAGATCGTGACAGAGCACGTGTTGAGAAGGGATTAGATAAAATGGAAAAAGAGTCTATAAAAATAGAGAGACAATTAGATCAAAAGGCTTCTCCGCTACTTGGTAAAAAAGAAAAGATTCAAC
>UOFC01000075.1_pt1 | contig 13735 bp, 16 predicted proteins | sample 1988771 | NCBI WGS metagenome assembly UOFC01 (sample SAMEA4712195, study PRJEB27164) | hydrothermal vent metagenome | biome: marine basaltic hydrothermal vent biome; feature: marine hydrothermal vent; material: mineral | place: Pacific Ocean | collected 2011-06-14/2011-07-23 | depth 1719 m | reverse complement strand
TCATTTTCACGAGATTCAAAAATAATGAATAGAGAGCTGTGGTGATGAGATATTCCTGAATCAGTTTGGAGCTGAATAGACTGTCGATTAATTGATGCATTCAACATTGCGGTTTGATTATCAACAATGAGTTTGGTTGGCATTCCTCTGGAAAAATGCCCATCTTTGGAATCATTTACTACTTGTTTAACAACAAATTCAATATCTTTTCGTGTCCCTGCTCTTATTGTAAAGTGCGGCTCCGTGGCTTTTTTTCTAAAGAATTTAAACATCATAATTTCCCAATATATACATGTCTGGAGTAGCTACACTATTCCACACCCGTTCAGAAAAGACAAAATTTACTTAAATTAGCTTAAAAAGCCTACAGAAATACCTGACCAGTACATACAAAATGAGGGGGGGAGAAAAATTAAGCCAATTCTTGTTCAGAGCTTTCTAAAGCCTCTTGCAACGTTAACCACTCCATTTCGCATATTTCAATATTTTGTTCACACGCCACTTGCTCTTTTAAGCATTTTGCTAATCTGTTTTTACTAGCAACTTCATACAAAGAACTGTCTTCCATCATAGTATGAAGCTCAGCTTGCTGTTTTTGCAACCCTTTCAGGGTTCGTTCTACTTTTTTTAGAGACTGTTTAATTGGTTTTAAACGAACTTCTACCTGTTTTCGATGCTGTGCGTTCGCTTGTCGCGTTTGTTTTTTAGTTTGCCCCTGTTTTTGCGGCTTGGCAGCAATTGCTTGCTCTTTTAGGGTTTTAAGTCGCATTTGCAAATAAGCGTCCAAATCGCCCATAAAATGGGATACTTTACCTTGGTGTACCCACCAGTACTGATCGGCAATGCTTGCTAACAGGTGTTTATCATGCGTGACAATAATGAGCGCACCATCAAAGTCTTGCAACGCCATGTCTAACGCATCTCGTGTGTCCATATCCAAATGATTGGTTGGCTCATCCAATATAATTAAATTAGGTTTTTGGTACACAATAATGGCTAAGGCCAAGCGGGCTTTTTCGCCCCCTGAGAAGTATTCGATCGAGTCCAAACACTGTTCATTCGAAAACCCAAAGCTGCCTAAAAAATTACGTGCTTCTTGATCGCTAGGCGGTTCAGGTAACATTAACAAGTGTTGCAACGGGCTTTTTTCATAAATTAATGACTCAAGCTGGTGCTGTGCAAAATAACCAAACTTCACCCCCCTGCTGATACTCACCTTACCATTTTCGGGCATTAAATCCCCGACCAACAACTTAATTAAAGTGGACTTACCAGAGCCATTCACCCCCACCAATCCAATACGATCCCCTGCTCGCAACGTCAAATCAACGTCTTTTAAAATGCTCAGTTTGCCATACGAAAAACCGACCTGCTTTAACCCAAGCACAGGATCGGGTTGGTGCTGGGGGGGAGAAAATTTAAAAGTAAATGGATTGGTTGCCTGTACGGCGGCCACTTCTTCCATCCGCTCTAGGGCTTTTACACGACTTTGTGCCTGTTTGGCTTTACTGGCTTTGGCTTTAAACCGTTCAATAAAGCTTTTAAGGTGTTGCATTTGCTGTTTTTGTTTGTCGTGCAACGCTTGTTGTTGCATTAACTGCTCATTGCGTTGCCGTTCAAATGAGGCAAAATTACCCGAATAAAAAGTGATTTTTTGATGGTGAATGTGTGCAATGCCTTGCACAATTTGATCTAAAAAATCTCGATCGTGTGAAATAATTAAAATGGCACCGTCGTACGATTTTAACCATTGAATCAGCCATGCCACCGCTTCAATGTCTAGATGATTGGTTGGCTCATCCAACAACAGTAAATCCGAGCGTTGCATCAGTGCTCTAGCCAGCTTTAAACGAACCTGCCAACCCCCTGAAAATTCAGCGATTTTCTTTTCAAAACACGCGTCACTAAACCCTAAACCATACAGCAACTGCCGTGCATTATTGGGCACTGAAAATCCATCAATTTTATCCAGAACGTCGTATGCTTTCACCAATTCATCGTGGTCTTGTGAGTCTTCTGAACACGCAATCATTCCTTGCGCTTCGGCGTATTTAGTGTCTCCAAAACAGACGTAATCCAATACATTTAAATCAAGTTGCCTTACCTCTTGCTCAACACTGCCAATTAACCAATTGGCAGGAATGGCAACCTGACCTTCATCCACCGAGTGTTCGCCTAATATCGTTTTAAACAGTGTGGTTTTTCCTGTGCCATTTTGGCCAATTAAACCAATTTTTTGCCCTGGGTGCACATTTAAACTCGCCGCTTGAAATAGTAATTTCGTGCCTGCTCGAATGGAAATGTTTTGAAGGGATAACACGGCTTATTTAACCTCTTGAATGTGACCATCAGATAAACGTAACTGACGATCCATTTTGCCAGCCAATACTAAATCATGCGTTACAATGATCAGAGCAGTATTAAATTCTTGATTCAATTCAAGTAGCAACTGAAACACCTGTTCTGCCGAAGAGCCATCTAGGTTACCCGTTGGTTCATCGGCCAAAATACACTTAGGCTCGGTAATTAAGGCTCGCGCAATAGCCACTCGTTGGCGCTCTCCACCTGATAATTCACTGGGTTTATGATGCATACGACGTTCTAAACCTACGCGCTTTAACAGTTGCTCTGCTTTTGCTTGTGCCGTTTGAGCAGACATACGTCGGATTTTAAGCGGTAACATCACATTCTCTAATGCCGTCAACTCAGGCAATAGGTGATGAAACTGATATACAAATCCCATGTACTGGTTACGTAATCGACCTCGAATCACACTCTTTTTCTGCGAAAAAGGCAATCCATTTAACAAAACCTTACCATTATCAGGCGTATCTAGCCCAGCTAAAATATGCAGCAAAGTACTTTTTCCAGAACCCGAAGCACCAATAATTGCGACTTTTTCGGCTGGCTTGATCGACAAGTCAACCCCTGTAAACACGGTAGTATGCACCGCAGTTTCTTGAAAACTTTTCGATAACCCATTGGCTTGTAATACAAATTCACTCATAACGTAATGCCTCAGCGGGTTGAATGTTAGCGGCTTTTCTGGCGGGGTACAATGTAGCCAATAACGTCAATACAAAAGCCAGCCCTGTAACCGACCACACATCTTTCCATTCAATTTTAGAGGGCACACTGCTTATATAGTAAACATCTGCGGGGAAAAACTCGATGCCCAATATGGTTTCAATAAATGGAATAATCACATCAATATTAAACGCTAAACTCAAACCACCTGCCAAACCGAGCAGAGAGCCAAATACTCCAATCACCAATCCTTGGATAATAAAAACCATCTGAATGCTCATCGGCGATGCGCCAATGGTTCTTAGTACGGCAATATCACCTTGCTTATCGGTTACGACCATTGCCATGGTCGAAACAATATTAAACGTTGCCACCATGATAATCAGTGCCAACACAATAAACATCATCCGTTTTTCCATTTCAATGGCTTTAAAAAAATTAGCGTGTTGCTGAGTCCAGTCTTGTAAATACAAGGTTTTTTGTGCCACTTGCGCTAATTGATTTTTTACCTTGCCCACCAAAAACATATCATCTAGTTTGAGTTGCAACGCGGTAACTGAATCGCCATATTTAAATACTTTTTTTGCGTCTTCAATATGAATAATGGCCAAACCACTGTCATATTCATGCATCCCTGCTTGAAACAAACCCACCACTGTAAAACGTTTAATACGCGGAACAATACCTACAGGTGAAATACTGCCTTGCGGTGCAATTAACGTGACCTTATCTCCTATATCCACCCCCAAATTCATGGCCAGTTCACTGCCTAAAATAATGCGGTATTTCTTAGGTTCTAAATCCGCTAATGTCCCACCCTCTAACATTTTACTATCAATGTCTGCTACGTTGTTTTCAAGACCTGGAAGTACTCCTCGAATTGCCGCACCCTTAACATCTCCCCCATGACTTAACATGCCTTGTTCCATAATATTGGGGGCTGCACCTGTCACATGCGGTTGGTTAATCATTTGATCATATAGCGAGTTCCAATCTTCTAAACGGTTATTACTCTCATTAATGGTCATGTGTGCTGTCATGCCTAAAATTCGGTCTCGTAACTCCTCTTGAAAACCGTTCATAATTGACATAATCGTAATCAACGCCGTTACACCAAGCGCAATGCCGATCATAGACGATAATGAAATAAACGAAATAAAGCCGTTACGTCGTTTGGCTCGGGTGTACCGAAGCCCTAAAAAGAGCTCATAAGGAAGCTTAAACATAAAAAAGGGTTACTCTCTTGTTAATTCTCTTGTTTTAATAAGATCATCAGAAATCATCTGAATCTGGCTTATGGATCGGGTTAAACACAGGGAGACTGTAATTGGTTAAAATAGCCAAAATACGCAAGCTAAAGACCACTACAATACACAAAATAATCGCCACCTCTTGTTGTTCAAACAAGCCTGACGTTAATAACATGACACTTGCTCCAATAAAACTCGCAGTGGCATAAATTTCTTTACGAAAAATCAGCGGTACTTCCCCCACCAATACGTCTCGAATGACCCCACCGGCCGCACCCGTCATAATGGCGGTCATAATGATAATGGGATCACTCAAGCCTAAATCCATCGCTTTTTGTGCTCCAATGGCGGTAAATACCGCCAACCCAAACGCGTCTAGATACAAAAGTAACTGCATGGGTGCGGTTTTAAATTTGGCGTAAAAAAACATAAACAGCGCAGCAATCACCACAATGTAAATATAGATCGGTTGTATTACCCAAAATACAGGTTGATCTAGAATTAAATCACGTAATGTTCCTCCCCCAATCGCCGTGACCATCGCAATGACAATCGCGCCAAACAAATCCAATTGTTTACGGCTTGCGGCCAACAATCCTGTAATGGCAAACACCACTGTGCCCAGTAAATCCAACGTATTTATCGTCATTTCAAAATTCATGGGCACATTATAGTGGCTATTAGAGACCTTTGCACGATACTGGCGCGAAAGAATAAAAAGGGGAAGTAGAAAGTAAAAAATATAAGTGAGGGAAAGATTTAAAAAAAAATAACAAAGCCTCTTTATCTTTAATAAGAGAGGCTCTGAACAAGTCTTAAAAGCGTAAAGTCAACCTTAAAACTATTTAGAAGAGGCTTTTTTAACCGCCTTTTTAACTGTTTTCTTAGCCGTAGCTTTAACGTTGCTTTTCTTTGAAAGACCTTTTTTAATTGCTTTTTTAACAGCTCGTTTAATAACTTTTTTAGCGTTCTCTTTCTTAAGCCCTGCTTTTTTAGTAGCCTTGATTGCCGCTTTTGCTGCTATTTTTTTAACCATTTTTTTTGCTAATGTTTTTTTAACTGATTTTGCCATCTCGCTAACTCCTTATTTAAAATAAAAACATACGATATATCACTTAGTAAGCATCCAACTCACTATAGGATATCCTACTTTCCTATTAAGGTGTAAAGAGTTTAATCAAATATCTTATCTTAGTTAACCTTAAACCCTAATGCCAAACACTCGGACTCAGGCAACCAACCTAAACAGCTTCTGACTTTTAATGACTGGTAATTACGCAAAATAGGCATAACTGTCACAATTCCCCATAAAATTTCATACCAATGCCAACCAATCGCAGAAGGTTGTGATGCCCACCATAAATTATTGACTCCAAAATGCTTCGTTTTAAAAACTAGGTGAGTCGCTAAACGCCAATATTTAAGCACATAATTTAATCGAACCGTTCGGGTTGAAGGCATGTTTATTCCTCTTCTTTTTTGCCTTTGTCAGCATGTTTACCAGTGATTTTTTCTGTACTTTTAACCTCTTCTACGGCATTCATCTCGGTATATTTATTCATAAAATTTTCTAGCATTTTTTGATCCACCATCCCCGTTCGTGCGGCAACCACTTGCCCATCTGGAGCGACCATATACGTGGCTGGCAAACCATATACACGTCCAAATGGACTGTTAATACCATCCATTTTTCCTTCAAACCGTACTATTGGAAAATTAATCATTTGCTCTTTAGCAAATCTTTTCACTTTGCTAATGGCAATATCTTCATAGTTCACACCAATTACGATCGCATTTTTGTCTTTATGTTCTTCATGAAACATAATTAAATCTGGAATTTCAACCAAACACGGTGGACACCATGTTGCCCATAAATTCACAATGACCCATTTTCCTTTATAGTCCGATAGCATGGATTCATTGCCATCTAAATCAATAAACTTAACGTCCTCCTTTAATTCGGCACTATAGGCTGTTGCACTCAATGCGCACAAACTCAATAATACGGTAAACATAAACATGTTAAAAACTGAAGATTTCATATCAAATGCATTCCTGTTATTCATTTTTTTTAGCCCTAACCCATCTGATAGAAAAGAGAGTCATTTATATTTATGTATATGAAACACAAGTATATGAAGCACAAGTTTCTATCCTCAAAAAGTTAAGTTGATTTATTTAAAGCCTCTTTCACAAAAGGCAATGTTAACCGTCTTTTTTCAACCAATGTAGCTTGTTCTAATATTTTTAAAACAGCCAATAGTTCCTGTAAATCTGTTGAAAACTGCTTCATTAAATAATTTCCAACATCATTTGGCAACTCAAACCCCAAACGTTTACTATGGCGTTGCAGTGCCAAAACAACTTCTTCTTTCTCAACCAATGCCTGCATTTTTATAGGCAAAACCGTCATTAATGCCTTGGCTAACTCTGCGGTGGCGATATCCCAATCATTTATGGATGTCGTGCCTGCTAAAATTAAAGTATGTCCTTGCACATTCAATTTTGTAATTAAATTAACCAGTGATTTTTCCCATTTTTCCTGACCAATAATACCATTCATATCATCTAAACAAACTAACGGCATCTGTTCCAGTCCGATTAATACATCTGGAATTAACGGTAATGAATGATCTTCAAAAGGTAAATAGACACTGGTTTCACCCTGTTCAGTCACAAAGCGACATGAAGCTTGCAATAAATGAGTTTTTCCTACCCCGCTATGGCCATATAAATAAAAAGCACTGCCATTCGATTGTGTTAATGCACTTTGCAAGCCATTAAATGCCAATGCGTGCGCTTCTTTTTCTGTCACAAACGTTTCAAAGCACGCATCATCTCGTAAACCAATTTTTAATGGCATTTGTACAAACACTACTGACTTTCCTTATTCGGTTGTAAATCAGTTGTAAAAAATTCAGAATTTACGTCAACCTCAATCATTTGTTTTTTTGGAACATTTTTCGTCAAAACAGATTCTGGCCAGCTTTGAATCCAATTCAATATTTTTTGGTAGTCAACTTGAGGGGTTATTCTATACCGAACTTGTCCTGCCTGCATAGAAACCAATTCAACCGTTCGAATCATCGCCGATTGAGATGTTAATTTTTTTTCAAAAAACAATAATTGCTTTGGCTGAGTTACATTATGGATGGTTAACACAACAGGTTGTACATTTTGACCCTCTTGCTGAGTTTGACGATATTGCTTGGCATAATAAGCCATCACTTGATCAAACATCCTTTTTGTAAGTTTAGAAAAAACATGGCCTTCTGCATCCCCTTTTATAACCAAACTTCCTGCCTGATCGTATAGTATCCAAGTTAAATAGTCAGGTTTCTGCGTATTTAGAACGGCTTTAAAACTCAATAAGTAACCTAGGTTTTTTCTTGCTAATATCTCTTGAATGGCAATACTTGTTTGCCCTGACTCAACAGGCAAAATCCACGAGGTTGCATCTTGTGTCGTAGGCAGAGTCATGAAAAGCCTCATCATATTAGGGTAAGAACGAAATTCAACATCTAAACGATGCTGCATCCTTTTTTTATCCAAGTTAATTAACGTATCTGCTTGCACAACACTTCCCATAACAAAAGTAGTCGGACGGGCTGATAAAGGCCAAATGGGCACAAAGCGATTGTGAAATTCTTGCCTAAGTTTTTTTTCTAAAAACGTAAAAACGATTTGTTTTCCTACCGTCACACCATCCACTACTTTAGGCACCACATCATATGTTTTTAACCATGGTTTTGGATTTTTAAGATACATCTGAGCCACTCGACTTTTTAAAAACGTTTTTTGCCCCGTCAACCTCATTAGTAAAATAGGCATCGCCTCCTGAAGAGCTGATTCAAATGCTTGTGAATCTCTCTGACCATTTTCATAAGGCAATACCACGGTAAAAAAATCATTATTTTGTTGTGCATCAAGTCTCAAACCATCGTTTGCTTGAACATTTAAAACAGTGCTAATCAATAAAAATAAAATAAATCGGTGAAAACTTCTCATATCAAACTCTAAAAATTTCGTTACAATATCATAATATTTTTTAACCGCCTCAGTACAACCTTTTACAACCTTTTAAGGCGATGCCAGCTTATTTTAAGCGAGCAGTCAATTATAAAGGTGGTTGCTCTGGTGGTTACGTTTTAAGATTTACTCAAAACAAACCACAATTACAAGCGACAATCCGTTTAAAAGCGTAACATTTTAGAATAGAGACTATGACTACAAATAAACAATCCATAAATTACAAAGACTCTGGTGTTAACATTGATGCTGGAAACGCACTGGTTGAAGCCATTAAGCCCATTGCAAAAGCCACTACTCGTCCAGAGGTCCCCGCTTCTTTAGGTGGATTTGGGGCTTTATTTGAATTAGACATGGCAAAATATAAAAACCCTATTCTGGTTTCAGGCACGGATGGTGTTGGTACCAAACTCCGTCTAGCCATTGACAGTGGTAAACACGATCAAGTTGGTATTGATTTAGTTGCCATGTGTGTCAACGACCTAATTGTACAAGGTGCTGAACCCCTTTTTTTCTTGGATTACTACGCAACAGGCAAGCTTGAAATTGATGTTGCCACCGATGTGGTAAAAGGCATTGGAGAGGGTTGCTTGCAATCTGGCTGTGCGTTAATTGGTGGTGAAACGGCTGAAATGCCCGGCATGTACCACAATGGTGACTATGATTTAGCTGGCTTTTGTGTTGGGATTGTTGAAAAAGCCAATTTAATTGATGGCACCAAAGTGAAAGCGGGTGATGTAATGCTTGGATTAGCATCAACAGGCCCACACTCAAATGGCTATTCATTAATTCGTAAAATACTTGAGGTCAGTAACGCCGATTTACAAATGAATATAGAGGGCCAACCCTTAATTGATGCCCTAATGACACCCACTAGAATTTACGTTAAATCGTTGTTAGAACTGATGAAATCAGTTGATATTCATGCTGTCTCTCATATTACGGGGGGAGGATTGCTCGAAAACCTGCCGCGCGTTATGCCAAACCATACTATGGCTAATATTAACACCAACAGCTGGCAACGCCCAGCCGTATTTGACTGGATTCAAGAAGCGGGTAATGTTGAGTACGAAGAGATGCATCGTACCTTAAACTGTGGCATTGGTTTGGTCATTATTATTGACCAAGCAGAACAACAAAAAGCCATTGATTTATTGACCACAGCAGGCGAAACCGTATCCATCATCGGTCAAATTGAACACTCTGGTCACGAAGCTCCTAGCGTTAAATTGGTGCACATTTAACGGCATCCCCTACTTTTATGACCTGATTTTTTATGACCTATTTTCTGATATATAACACGCTATGAAACAACCCATTCGCATCGCTGTTTTAATTTCTGGCAGTGGTTCAAACCTTCAAGCCATTATTGATCACCAAAAACGTCATTCGCATGAATATAAAATTGCTTTAGTCATTTCGAATAAAGCCAATGCTTATGGCTTAACACGCGCTAAAAATGCAAATATTTCAACTCAAGTGATTGAGCACTCTCAATTTAAAAGCCGTGAAACTTTTGATAAAGCACTACAAAAAACAATTGATGACACACAAATAGATCTAATTGTACTCGCAGGGTTTATGAGAATATTAACCCCCGCATTTACTCAGCATTTTTTAGGCAAAATGATTAATATTCACCCTTCACTTTTGCCTAAATACACTGGACTAAACACCCATCAACGTGCCTTAGATGCAGGGGACACTGAACACGGTTTAAGCATCCACTTTGTCACACCAGAACTGGACAGTGGCCCTGTGATTCTGCAAGCGAAAGTCTCCATAACACCACAAGATACCGAAGAGACTCTTAAAGAAAAAGTGCATCAACAGGAGTACCTTGCCTACCCACTTGTGATTGAGTGGTTTGCACAAGCTAAACTTGAATTTAAAGATCATCAAACTTGGTTTAAACAGACTCTCTTAAGCAAACCTCAACAATTACACCACCTAAATGACCTCGTTATTTAATATAATTCAAAACATCTGTTTTCAAATGATTTTCAGATTTTCAAATAACAAAGGATTTTTATGGCCTATTTATTATTTAAAAGACCATTATGGATTGGGTTAATACTTGGTTTCACGTTTTATACAACCACCTCTTTAGCCACCACCCTACCCAATTTTAAAACCAGTTACAACGTAAATGCGTTTGGCGTAGAACTTGGCAAGGCCACACACCAGTTTAATTGCGAGCAAGAGGACTGCACCTTAATAAGTCGTGCCAAACCTTCTGGGGCTGCCGCCCTATTTTTCAGTGACTCCTCCATTGAAACCATCCAGCTCAAACAAACCAAAGATAACCTTATCTGGCTCAGTTATCATAAATTAGGCACCAGTAAAAAAGACGGTAAAAAAAACCAAAAACACACTACTCTAAAACGCAATGAAACAAACAAACAAGTGGTGTTTATTGAAAAAAACCGTACTTGGTCTATTCAGCCCAATACATTTGATATCATATCCATATCCTATGCCATTCAATACTTTAAACTCAATAACCGCCCCCTAGAAACACTTGAACTGCATATTCAAGACAATAATTTTCAAGAAAAATTAACTTTTAAAACCATTGAACAAGCTGATTTACTGGACTTTCAATTCTCCAATAAAAATTTTAATGCCTTAAAATACATATTTGACAGCCAACAATTTAAAATAGAACTCTGGCTACTGCCTGACCATCAATACTTTCCAGGAAAAATACGTCTCATAAACAAAAAAGAAGACAAAACCATTACGCTTAACCTTTCGGAGCTACCTAAAATCTTATGAAACTCAGTGATACAGACATTATCAAGCACCTAAAGGCTGAAAAAATCACCATTTCTCCTCAACCCGATGACAGTAAAATCAAAGGCATCAGTGTCGATTTACGCCTCGCAAACCGATTTCGCGTTTTTAATGACCACACCGCCCCGTACATTGATTTAAGCGGTCCTAAAAATGAGGTGCAAAAAATCATGGACACCGTCATGGGCGATGAAATCATCATTGCAGAAGACAATGCTTTTTTCTTACACCCTGGTGAACTTGCACTTGCCACAACTTTTGAATCCGTCACACTACCAGATAACTTAGTTGGCTGGTTAGATGGACGTTCTAGCTTGGCACGTTTAGGTTTAATGGTGCATGTCACCGCACACCGTATTGACCCTGGCTGGCACGGACAAATCGTTTTAGAAATATTCAACAGTGGCAAACTCCCGCTTGCCTTGCGTCCTGGCATGGATATTTGCGCCATCAACTTTGAAACCCTCTCCAGTGCGGTCGCAAAACCCTACAATAAACGCGCCGATGCTAAATACAAAAATCAAACAGGCCCGACCTCCAGCCGCATCAATGAAGATGAGCTACATCAATAAGGCCCGTTAAACTCATACTCCCCCTTAATATCCCTTTAATTCATATTGGATTTAGACAAAATAACAAGTAAACTACTCTTCGCTCAAAACCTCCCTAAAAAACGTGTATTTTGGCTAAACGGATAATTCCAATATGAAAACATTATTTTCAAGCTTTACTATCGTTGCAATAACATTGTTAAATATTGGCTTTGTTAATGCTTCCCACCAACCACAACATATTTCAGCAAAAAAAGTTTCTACTAATAATATATTCACCATCACTGAAAACAGTATTATTGATGATGTCATCTTTGATGAGATGAGTTATCAGTCTGAGACGGGAAATTGGTTTACAAACAGCCTATGGTGGCAAGGAGCAGGGACAATCAACATTGATTTAGGAGGCTCTTTTCTTATTCAAGACATTTTAATTCAAGTGGATTACAACGATAATTATTATATTGACTATTCCTTAGATGATCTCAACTGGTCAAACCTGTTTACCATCACACCCGAAGACGGTGAAATCGCATGGGGAATGGACACCATGAGCAGCAATGAACTACACAATGAGTATGTCACTAACATAGACTTTTCAGCCATTGAAGCCAGATATCTTAGAGTTTCAGCATCAGCGGGCGAGGGCGATCAAATCTATTACCTCTCTGAACTGCAAGCATTTGGTACCCCTACTAACACAGTACAAATACAGTCTCAAACCGTCTCGCCAGTACCCGCCCCACCAAGCATAATACTATTTGGTACAGGTCTCATAATGCTTGCGGGGTTACAATACCGACGCAAAAAACAAAAAGATCACTCTATCGTCCAATAAAAACATCTATTTTTATCCCCTTATCTAAAAACAGCCTGCTTATGCGGGCTTTTTAATGTCTATTCGATTAAACTACTCAAAGAAGCAACAACTCAAGAAAATCAAGGACACATTCATGACAAATCAAACCATGCCCAAATCGTTTGTGTACCAATTGCTTACAATCTGCCTTTTAATTTTTGCCCCCCCCTCTTTTTCTGAACAACCGCTCTCTCTAGCAAACAGTAAAAATCCTGAATTACAAACCCATATTGACTTAATTGAAGTCGCTTTATTAACCGATGCATACAACAAACGTTGCCGAGGTATTAGTGTCTCCAAATCACTCAATCAAGTAAATCGTTTATATGTCACCAAATACAGTTTAACCGCCAATAACTTTATTAAAACCTACATTGATACCAACGTAAAAGAATTAAAACTAGAACGCCAACACCGTTTTAACAAAATGTTAAATGTACTGGGGGGCTGTCAAGCAGTCAAATCAAAAGGCTCCATTAAACTGCTCAAAAAACACTTTAGAACCCAGTATGAAACCGCTGAAAAATCCCCTTGGTATCCAGAATAAATCATGACAAAAAGAGCCCATTTAATCACCCGAGAAGGTCGTGTCCTGCTCGAAAAAGAACTTGACTGCCTATGGCGAATTGAACGCAGGCAGGTCACCAAAGAAGTCACCATTGCCGCCGCCCATGGTGACCGCTCAGAAAATGCCGAATACAAAGAGGGCAAACGCCGTTTACGTGAAATTGACCGACGTATTCGTTTTTTAAAAAAGCGACTAGAAATACTCCAAATCGTAGAATACTCTCCCCAACAAGACGGCAAAGTATTTTTTGGTGCTTGGGTCGAACTAGAAAATGAAACAGGAACGGTGGTTCAATATCGCATTGTCGGTGCAGATGAATTTGATCCACAAAAAAATGCCATCAGCATCAACGCCCCAATGGCTCGTGCTTTAATTGGCAAAACCGTTGATGACGAAGTCACTGTTGACACGCCCTGTGGCAAACAAATTTGGTACATCAATAAAATTCAATACACGGCCTTTTAAGTCCATTCTAAAAGATTAAAATCGTAACAAAGAACAGTCTTCCAAGAAGTTTCCTAAAACGAACTCTTTTTTTGAACATTTAATAACCCATCCAAACGCCCATCTGAATACAAGCGATAGCCGGTGATATTAGAGCGCATCACCGAATATTGATCTTCATACCACAAGGGCATAATGGCAAGCGTTTCTT
>UOFC01000191.1_pt1 | contig 14172 bp, 7 predicted proteins | sample 1988771 | NCBI WGS metagenome assembly UOFC01 (sample SAMEA4712195, study PRJEB27164) | hydrothermal vent metagenome | biome: marine basaltic hydrothermal vent biome; feature: marine hydrothermal vent; material: mineral | place: Pacific Ocean | collected 2011-06-14/2011-07-23 | depth 1719 m | reverse complement strand
CCACGCCAAAATAACGTGCATTGGGGTGAGCAAAGTAGGTGCCCGAAACGGCTGCGGTGGGGGTCATTGCAAAGCTTTCGGTGATGTCTAAACCAATCGCTTCATCAGGTTTCATTAAAGACCAAAGCGTGCCTTTTTCGGTGTGGTCAGGGCAGGCGGGGTAACCTGCGGCAGGACGAATGCCTTGATAACGTTCTTTGATGAGTTCTTCATTGCTGAGCATTTCGTTGGCCGCATAGCCCCACTCTTTGGTTCGAACCATTTCATGTAGAGTCTCAGCAAAGGCTTCGGCGAAGCGATCGGCGAGTGCTTTGAGCATAATGGCATCGTAATCATTGAGTGCACTTTCAAAACGCTCAATATGCTCGTCAATCCCGATGCCCGCAGTAACAGCAAAGAAACCAATGTAGTCTTGAATGCCGCTTGCGACACCTTCAATCTCTTTTGGCGCAATAAAATCAGAGAGACAATTATTTGCCCCCCCCCGTTTCTTTTCGGCTTGCTGACGTAAATGATGAAAGCGGTACAGTACTTCGGTGCGTGAATCATCGGTATAGACTTCAATATCATCACCTACACGATTGGCAGGGTAAAAACCATAAATAGCTTTGGCTGTTAACCATGTTTCACCGATGATTTTTTTAAGCATAATTTGTGCATCGGCAAAGACCTTTTTGGCTTCTTCACCAACTACTTTGTCATCAAGGATGCGAGGATAGAGGCCATGCAACTCCCATGATTGAAAAAAAGGAGACCAGTCAAATCGCTCAAGCAAGGTTTGCAGTGAAAAATTTTCGATGATTTTTGTGCCTAAAAAGGTGGGTTTGACGGGGGTAAAGTGTGCCCACTCTTCCTCTTGAATTGAGGGGTTTTCTCGTGCTTTAGAGAGCGGGATTCGTTTGACTTGCTTGGCGCGTGCTTTACGTTCTTCTCGTACGGTTTGATATTCTGTTTTAATTTTAGCCGCAAAATCGGCTTTAAGTTCATTTGAAATAAGGCTTTGTGTTACGCCAACAGCGCGGGAAGCGTCTTTAACGTAGACCACTGGATGATCGTATTGAGGTTCAATTTTAACGGCCGTATGCGCTTTAGAGGTAGTGGCGCCTCCAATCAAGAGAGGAAGATTCATTCCTCGCTCCTTCATTAGTTTGGCGACGTTTACCATCTCTTCTAAAGAAGGGGTAATGAGGCCTGACAGCCCAATAATATTTGCTCCTTCTTTTATGGCGGTGTCTAGAATGGTTTCGGCAGGCACCATCACGCCTAAATCAATGACATCAAAGTTATTACACTGTAAAACCACACCGACAATGTTTTTACCGATATCGTGTACGTCGCCTTTAACTGTGGCCATGATGATTTTTCCACGAGCTTGTCCAGAGTCTTTTTCGGCAGCGAGAAAGGGGTCAAGGTAGGCGACGGCACGTTTCATGACGCGGGCTGACTTAACCACTTGGGGAAGAAACATTTTACCGGCACCAAACAGGTCTCCAACGACATTCATGCCATCCATTAAAGGGCCTTCGATGACGTGAATGGGAGCGCCCAGTTTTTGGCGTGCTTCTTCCGTATCCTCTTCAATAAAGTCGGTGATGCCTCGAACCAGTGCATGTTCAATGCGTTTTTCAATCGAGGCTTCTCGCCAAGAAAGGTCGGCTTCTTTGCTAACGGCGGTGCCGTCCCCTCTAAATTCGGCGGCAACGTCCAGTAAACGTTCTCCCGCTTCGGGGTCGGTATTGAGAATGACATCTTCAACGGCTTTTCGTAGTTTTTCAGGTAGGTCATCATAAATGGCCATTTGCCCTGCATTGACGATTCCCATATCCATGCCTTCTTTGATGGCATGGTAGAGAAAAACGGAGTGAATGGCTTCTCGTACGGGGTTATTGCCTCGAAAAGAGAAGGAGACATTGGAAACGCCACCCGAAATTTTGGTATAAGGAAGGTTGGCCTTTATCCATGTCACCGCATTAATAAAGTCCATTCCGTAATTATTATGTTCTTCTATGCCAGTGGCAACGGCGAAAATATTGGGGTCAAAAATAATATCTTGCGGTAGAAAATTAACTTTTTGTGTTAAGACATCATAAGAGCGTTTACAAATCTCAATTTTACGTTCAAATGTATCCGCTTGTCCGTCCTCATCAAATGCCATCACAATGGCGGCGGCACCGTATTTTTTGACCAGTTTGGCATGGTGAATAAAGGCTTCTTCCCCCTCCTTAAGTGATATGGAGTTGACCACCCCCTTGCCTTGAATGCATTTTAATCCTTCCTCAACGGCTTCCCATTTTGAAGAATCAATCATAATCGGCACGCGAGACGCTTCGGGTTCGGAGGCCAGCAGGTTTAAGAATTTATGCATGCACGCTTTGGCATCCAGCATCCCTTCATCCATGTTGACATCAATAATTTGGGCACCATCGTTCACTTGTTTTATGGCAATGTCGATGGCTTCTTCGTAGTTGTCTTCAATGATGAGGCGTTTAAATTTGGCTGAACCTGTTACATTATTGCGCTCACCGACATTGACAAACAGGGAGTTATCATCAATATTTAATGGTTCTAGTCCAGAGAGCCGACAAACGGGTGGAATATCGGGGATTTGACGAGGAGGGAACTTTTGAGCGGCTTCTGCCATGGCTTGAACATGGTCTGGTGTGGTGCCGCAGCACCCACCGATAATGTTGATCCAGCCTTTTTGTGCCCAAACAGCAATCTCTTCGGCCATTTCTTCTGGGGTTTCGTCATACTCCCCAAACTCGTTCGGTAAACCCGCGTTGGGGTGGATGGAAACATAGGTTTCGCACACACGACTGATCTCTTCCACGTATTGACGCAATTCTTGAGGGCCTAATGCGCAGTTGAGTCCAACCGAAAGTGGTTCGGCATGGGCGATGGCGTTGTAAAAGGCTTCGGTCGTTTGGCCGGATAACGTTCGTCCTGAAGCATCGGTGATGGTGCCAGAAAGCATGATTGGTACTTCATAGCCAAGTTCTTCTTCCACCTCCTTGACGGCAAAAATAGCGGCTTTTGCATTTAACGTATCAAATACCGTTTCAATCATAATGGTATCGGCTCCCCCTTCTAATAAGGCGGTAGTGGCTTGTTTAAATGCGGTGACTAATTCATCAAAACTGGTGTTTCTGTAGCCCGGATCGTTTACATCAGGAGAGATGGATGCGGTACGGTTGGTTGGCCCAATTACGCCCGCGACAAAACGGGGTTTTCCATCTTCAGCTTCGGCAATATCACAGGCCTCTCGTGCAACTTTAGCCGCTTGAATGTTGATTTCTGACACATATTCTTCCATGTCATAATCAGCTTGTGCAATGGTGGTGGCATTGAAGGAGTTGGTTTCTAAAATATCAACACCTTGACGCAAAAAGGCTAAATGAATGTCTCGAATGACATCGGGTTTGGTGATGACCAGAATATCATTATTGCCTTTGATGTCCATGTGATAGTTGGCAAAACGCTCCCCTCTAAAGTCCCTTTCCGTTAAATGTTGGCCTTGTATCATCGTGCCCATTGCACCGTCTAAGATAACGATACGCCCATTAAGAAGCGTTTTTAAGGAATGTAAACGTTGGGTGTGTTGTGCCATGTGTCGTGTCATTTGAACATCATTAAGTTTTAAATTTTAGGAGCTAACCTGATATTTTAACGGAAAGGCAGTGACTCTTAAATCTTTTATATGGAAAAAAATGTCTTTGATTAAGAAGGGGGGGGGAATTATTTAAAATTAAATATTTAATTTTAAATAGTAAGATTTTTGAAGTATAGTTTTTTAGGCTTAGCTAAATAAGTGTATTTATGTGCTTTAATTGATGTAGATGCGTATTGAATGGTCTTGATTTGACTCTTTCTAGGGGGGAGCTGAGTCGTTACAAATTAAGTTAATTTGAAATCCTTAATTAGATAAAAACACGATATAAAATATGAAATTAAGCGCTTATGCATAACTTCGTGCTTCTATCTGAAGATTTACGGGGAAATAGAGAGGTTTGTATTAAAATGAAAAACTTACAGTTAATTACGCCCGTTGCGGTTGCAATCGCAGCGTTGCTTGCATCAGGGTGCTCTACCACTCAGGAACCAAATCGTCTACAAACAGAACTTGATGATCGACAGGCCATGCTTAATTCTCAAGCAAAGATACTGAAGAAGAAAGAAGCAAGTTTAAGTCAAAAAGAGATGGATTTGAGCCAAAAAGAGGTGGCTTTACATGAGAAAGAGCTGAAGGTTCAAAAATCAAATGACGCCACTGCGAAACCAGCACCGAGTTTAGGGTCTGATTTACTGCCCCCTAATGCAAGAAAAGGAGAGTGTTTTGCAAGGGTATGGCAGACACCTAAGTATAAAACGGTTTCAGAAAAGGTGTTAGTTAAGGAGGCGGATGAAAAAATTACAGTTATTCCAGCAAAATATCAGTGGAAAACAAAGACGATTGAAGTAAAGGGTGCAACCAGTAAATTGGTGTCTAAGCCTGCTGTTTATGGTACAGAAAATGTAAAAACACTGGTTCGTAATGAACGGACATTGTGGCGTGAATCGCGTTCTAAAAACAGTTCAATCATATCCGAAGAAGTGGTTGAGTTTGCGAAACAACATTCAACTGATGATATTGCTGGAGCAAAAGTAGGAACTTGTTTTCATGAACATCGTAAAGCACCAAAATATAAAACGATGGAAGAGAAGGTGTTGATCAGTGAAGCCTATGATGTGGTTGAAACGGTTCCTGCACAATATAAAACCGTGAATGAAACCGTTGTGGTTCAAGAAGCGTCCACTAAAATTGTTGAAGTGCCTGCAACGTATCGAACTGAGACTAAAAAAATCTTGGTTAAGCCAGCGACAACGGTGTGGAAAAAAGGAACAGGACCGATTCAAAAAATTGATTCTGCCACGGGTGAGATTATGTGCTTGGTTGAAGTGCCTGCTGAGTATAAAACGGTTACGACACGGGTTATTGATAAGCCAGCTTCAACGAAAACGATTACGATTCCCGCAGTGACAAAAGTCATTCAAAGCCGTCAAGAAGTTGCTCCTGCCAAGGAAGTTCGTAGAACCATTCCCGCCAAGTATCAAATGGTTAAAAAAACAGCGATTGAATCGGATGGAGAGTTGGTTTGGCATGAGGTTCATAATAATACAATGAATACGAAGTCCAGAACAGGACGTCAAATGTGTTTGGTTAACGAACCTGCTGTTTATAAAACAATGACTAAGCGCACTGTTATTAAACCAGCAAGCTCTCAAAAGATTGCAATTCCTGCTGTTCATGAAGCAATTAAAGTTAAAACGTTAGTGTCAAAAGCCACTGAAAAACGGACAAAAATTCCTGCTGTTTATAGAACCGTTTATCGTCAAGAATTAGTTGAGGACGGAAGAATGGAGTGGCGTTCAATTTTATGCGAAACCAATATGACACGTTCACGTATTAAGCAAATTCAACAGGCATTAAAAGCAAAAGGATATAATCCTGGTCCAATTGATGGTGTTGTTGGTTCTCAAACGATTGTGGCAATGAATCAATTTCAAAAGGCGAATAAATTGCCCATTGATCGATATTTAAACGTCGAGTCTATTAGAGCGCTGGGGGTCTCTGAAAAGTAATTTTTTAAACCAATTGAGTTCTTTTATTATTTGAGGCTTTTTCATTTATTTGAAAAAGCCTTTTTTGATTTTACAGTAAACCCAAACGTTTACAGATTCTATCGCATCATTTTTTTATCTTAGGATTAGGGAAAATTAATTCTTAACACTCTTAAAGTTTAGTAAAATATCTGGCTATATTTTTAGTTATTGCTTTTGTGTGTGTTGCACAACGTGCCAGTATCCCCCTATCCAAGTTAAAGAGTTCTTCCCATGAAGCAGAAAATTGCGCAAATATTAACCGATGTTGTTCAACAATTAAAAGCAGAGGGCGTGATTCCCGAAACGCTTAACCCAAGAGTGAATGTTGAAAATACACGCGATAAAACACATGGTGATTTTGCGACTAATTTGGCGATGATGCTTACCAAAGCGGCTGGAATGCCACCGAAAACGTTAGCTGAAAAAATTGTGACGTTGGTGGCGAATGATCCCGTGGTTGATAAGGTTGAGATTGCAGGACCAGGATTTATTAATTTTTTTGTAAATGATTCGGCTAAATTTTCGGTAGTGAATACAATTTTGGCGCAACAAGAAAGGTTTGGTCAATGCAATGTAGGGCAAGGACGTTCTGTGCTGCTGGAGTTTGTTTCTGCCAATCCAACGGGGCCTTTGCATGTGGGTCATGGACGTGGGGCGGCTTATGGTGCGAGTGTCGCCAATTTATTAGCCGTGGCGGGGTTTAATGTCTCTCGTGAATATTATGTGAATGATGCGGGGCGTCAAATGGATATTTTGGCGACCTCTGTTTGGTTGCGTTATTTATCGTTATGTGGCGAAGAGTTTGTTTTTCCAAGTAACGGCTATAAAGGTGACTACATTTATGCCATTAGTAAGTCGTTAAGAAGTTCGTTTGGCAACACGTTAAAGCGCACCGCGTTGGAGGTGTTTTCAGGTGTAACACCGGATGAAGGCACTGAAAATGGCGACAAAGAACAACACATTGACGACCTGATTGTGAAAGCGAAAAATTTATTGGGTGCAACACATTATGAAGCGGTGTTTAGCACTGCTGTGGACAGTATTTTATCGGATATTAAAACTGATTTAGCGGGCTTTGGCGTTACCTTTGATGAGTGGTTTTCTGAGCGTGCGTTAATGGAAACAGGTATGATTGATGCGGCGATTGAAAAGCTTCAAGCAGCGGATAAAATTTATGAAAAAGGAGGAGCATTGTGGTTTCGCTCAACCGATTATGGTGATGAAAAAGACCGTGTCGTGGTGCGTGAAAATGGGCTAAAAACCTATTTTGCTTCGGATATCGCCTATCACTTTAATAAGCTAGAGCGTGGCTTTGATCTGTTAATTGATATTTGGGGTTCCGATCATCATGGGTATGTCCCTCGTGTAAGAGCCGCGATGCAAGCGATGGGAACCAACTCGGATGCATTAGAAGTTTTATTGGTTCAATTTGCGATTCTCTATAAGGGGGGGGAGAAACTGGCGATGTCTACGCGCAGTGGTCAATTTGTGACCTTGCGTGAGTTACGAGATGAAGTAGGGTGTGATGCCGCGCGTTTTTTCTATGTGCAGCGTAAATCGGAACAGCATATGGATTTTGACTTGGATTTGGCGGTGTCTAAATCGAATGAAAATCCAGTGTATTATATTCAGTACGCTCATGCACGTATTTGTCGTGTCTTGGCGCAATCTGAAGAAAAAGGCTATGAGTTTGATGCCGAAGCAGGGTTGTCTGCACTGGATCAACTAGAGAGTGAGCAAGAGGTTCGAATTGCAACGGAATTGGCAAAATACCCTGATATTGTGGCTCGTGCCGCACTGGTTTATGAGCCACACCAAATTGCGTATTACTTAAAAGAGTTGGCGCACGCCTTGCATTCTTATTACAATGCAAGCCAGTTTATTGTCGAAGACGATACCCTGCGTCAAGTGCGTTTAACGTTGATTACAGTGGTTAAGCAAGTGTTAAAAAATGGGCTGGCTATTTTGGGCGTTTCTGCTCCAGAGAAAATGTAAGTGGCACGCGATTATCGTCATGGGCATAGGCATAAACAAGCCTTTCAGCGTAAATCACAGCGGGAAGAAGCTCCAACTCGTGGTCAACGCTCTGGAGCTATTGTGTGGGGAGCGGGTATTTTAGTGTCCATTGTCTTGTTGGTGGGCTTTTTTGTTGTAAATCATTTTATTTCACAGGGCGCAAAGTCTTCGTCATTTGAACTTAAAAATATTTTTCAATCGACGGAATCAGTGCAAAAAAAAACCGACGTTTCTACTGAGCAAGAATCTAAATTAACACCAGAGCCAAAACCAGAATTAAAATCGTCTAAAGTAATGGTTAATGAAGTGGTGATTCCTGAAGATGGTGATGAAAAATCCGTTAAATACTCCGCTCAAAATCATTACTCTTTTTATCAAGGGCTGAGCCAAACAGAGGTCGTGGTTGAGGCAGAGCTTATTTCGGTTGCGCTTTCTCAGCCCTATTATATTCAGGCAGGTTCTTTTGGGTCTGAAAAACTGGCTAAGCAGGAACAGAAACGTTTAAAGAAACATGGTCAACAATTAACCGTGTCTGGGTTGACCAGAGACGGGCGAACGTATTATCGTTTACGAGTCGGGCCTTTTAGTGATCGTTTACGAATGAATAAACGGCGCAATGAGCTAAGAAAGCTAGGAGTGGATACCTTATTAATTAAAGCCCCTAAGTAATACGATCGTAATACGATTACTTATTTTTTGATTGGGTAAGCTGGGTTTCATCTACAACACAGTTTCGGCCAGAATTTTTGGCTTGATAGAGCGCTTGGTCCGCTCGTTCAATAAACGTTTTAGCGTCTTCATGCGTTCCTTGGTAGGCTGCAACACCAAATGAAGCCGTAATGGTTTTAAGGGGTTCTGAAGAGTTTTTGCGTTTTAGATGCGCCGACTGGATTGCCTCACGTACTTCATTAGAGCGTTTTACCGCTTCTTCTAAACTGGAATTGGAAAGCAGTATCGCAAACTCTTCTCCACCATAGCGACAGGTGATTTCATTGTCTTTTTTATTTTTTTGCATAATATTTGCAAAATAGCGTAAAACACTGTCACCTACTAAGTGGCCGTAAGTATCATTAAATTGTTTAAAATGGTCAATATCAGACAAAATCATACATAGACTGTTAGGATTTATTTCAGCTTCAATCATCAACTCTTCAAGTGCATGATTAAATGCTTTGCGGTTGCCAATTTGAGTGAGTTCATCCGTCAGAGCCTCTGCACGAGCTTCAATGAGTTGTTTTCTAAGGTCTTTTACGGCATCGGTACTATGAATCATCTCATTTTGTACGGCAAGAGACCCTTCTTTAATGGACGAGGCAGCGTTAATAATGGTATTGGCTATGCGTTGTACTTCTTCACTGTTTAGATTAGGGTTTGAGAGTTGGCTGGAGCATTCATCCAGTTTTTGAGTATGGCTTTCGAGCTTTTTACTCCATACGTCCATCTTTTTGACCATAGCCTCAATCAGGCGTCTAAATGCACGATCAAATTCAGATGAGGTGTCTTCGTGTTCTGATAGGTAAGAGTCATACAAGCGTTTACCAACACGATCGTTGTAGCCAAAAGGATCATGCAAAATAGCATCCATCTCTTGGCGTAAAGCAGGAATGTTGCCTTTAACATATTGATACCAAACATAATAATTTAAAGGGCTTGGATTGATATTTTGCTCTTTAAAAGTCTCTACCAGTCGTTCAAAAATACGACTGGCTTTTTGAGGAGTGTCTTTAACATCAACGATCATAATAGCACGATTCCTTTTTTAAAAAAGAGTGAAACCATACATCTTAAATCCATAAAAGCACATATTACAAAAGCACATACTACTGCACAAGTTTTTGCACATTGTCTCGTGTTTTATGTACTTTTTATGTACTGTAAATTAAGAAGTTGTAATAATTCTAACATGAAGATGAAGAGACCTCCGCACTAATCCTCAGATAGAAAGTTTATAGTGCAAAATATGGATGTGCGCAGTGAATAACTCACACTCTAATTTGTATTTTTATCTGAAATTAGGCATTTGATTAGCATTAAGTCTGTTCAGGCAGTTGACCCGTTTGTTGCATCATTTCTACCCAGGCATCACGTAGTTCAGTCAGAATATCAATGGCACTGTCAAGGTAAAAGCTGTCCTTTTCAAAGACCGCTTCTTGAATATTTTGATCTGCATAACGATACAGTTCCTCTAAATCAAACGCCAGCGGGGTGTCTTGCGTGAATGCTAGACGGTCACGTAGCGCATCTAAAATGGTGGTCATTCGGCCTAGGTGAAATCCTTTTTCGACCAGTGCCGAGCTTTGGTGGCATACTTTGGCCATATTACCTTTATCTACAGCGCCTTGTAACAGCAGTAAAATAGTTTTTTTAGGATTTTCTTTTAAGTGTGCTTCCTCCTCTTGATTACGCTGGTATTCTTGAAGAATTGGGGCTTTTACTTTTTCTGGTGTACTATTGTTTAATGTCATGATAAGTTCCTTATGTATATTTTTGGTAATGATATCCCCAAATAGAAATAAAAAATAATGGCTGAAACCGATGGAGTATGATTATTTTTCTATCTAAGGTTATTTCTGGATACAGCATTAGGTATGCCAAGTTTTGATCACTGAATTTTGACAGGACAGAACCCTCTCTCTTGTTTTGTTTGAGAAAGGGGGGGGAATATTTTTTAAAAGGTCACTTTAACGGTATTAGCAACGTGATTGGCTTTGCTGATGGCTTGTTCAATTGTCTCTGCACGAGCGATAGCAACGCCCATACGACGACGGCCATTAATATCAGGTTTGCCAAATAAGCGTAATTGGGTATCGGGTTGTGCCAAAGCTTTGTCCAGGTTTGAAAAGCTCATTTGTGTGGATTGTCCTGTGGGTAAAATAACACTGGAAGCAGATGGGCCGTATTGTTTAATATTGGGAATGGGTAAGCCTAAAATGGCGCGGGCATGCAACGCAAATTCAGACAGATCTTGAGAGATTAAAGTGATTAACCCCGTATCGTGTGGTCGGGGAGAGACTTCACTAAAGTAAACCGCATCGCCTTTAATAAACAGCTCCACGCCAAACAATCCGCGCCCTGTCGTACCGCATAGATTGGTGGTGATTTGATGGGCGATCTCTTGTGAAGTTTGCAATGCGGCTTTGCTCATCGCTTGCGGTTGCCAAGATTGGTGATAATCTCCTTCTTCTTGATGGTGGCCAATGGGTTCACAAAAGTGAATGCCCTGTTCGTGACGAATGGTTAATAAGGTAATCTCATAATCAAACTCAATAAATCCTTCAATAATTACACGACCTTTGCCCGCACGTCCGCCCTCTTGAGCATATTGCCAAGCGACATCTATGTCATTTTCGTTATGTACCACGCTTTGTCCTTTGCCAGAAGAGCTCATGATTGGCTTAATGACACAAGGCATACCAATGCGCTGTATAGCGGCCTTAAAATTCTCTTTGGTGTCAGCAAATTCATAAGGAGAGGTAGCGATATTTAACTCTTCGGCGGCTAAGCGACGAATGCCTTCACGGTTCATTGTCAATTGTATGGCACGTGCAGTTGGTATTATTTTGACACCCTCTTGTTCCAGCTCCGCTAAAGTGTTGGTGGCAATGGCTTCAATTTCGGGAACAACAATATGGGGTTTTTCAAGTTCAATGACCGCTCTTAAGGCAGTGCCATTTAGCATGTCAACCACATGGCTTCGGTCTGAAACCTGCATGGCGGGAGCATTTGGGTAGCGATCTACTGCAATGACTTCCACGCCAAATCGCTGTAATTCGATGGCAACTTCCTTGCCTAATTCTCCTGCACCGCAAAGCAATACCCGCAGAGCACTGGGGGAAAATGGGGTTCCAATTTTATAAATATTAGACATGGCATCTCCTTTGCTTATAAGTTTACTTGTAAGCTTTATTAAAAGGTCTTGTTACGTATTATACGAGTCTTGAGATGATCATTGAGAGTAAAAGGTGTATATCATGTTGGAATTAAGCAATCGTAATAATTCGACAACAAAAACGTTATCAGACGTAGGCCGCTTTATGGAGGCGGATCGTTCTCGTACTCAACAAATGATTGATCGCTCTCTCTTTAAAATGGATAACGATGCAACGCAAATTTTACGTACATTACAAACGCGTTTTTCGTCTGATGATCATTATGCCAATAACGATGCTGATTTTCTTCCAAATGAGATTAAAGCTTTAATTGAGGATCAAGTTAAAATTCGTACTCAGACACTATTTCGTCAAGCCAATTACGATGATTTAACTCATTTACCCAATCGTGCTTACTTTAATGCAACATTAGAGTCTTTAGTGATTGGTGCAAAAGAAAAAAAAGGTGAGTTTACCTTACTATTTTTAGATTTAGATGGCTTTAAAAAAATTAATGATAATTTTGGTCATCAGTCGGGTGATGAATTGCTAAGAAATGTGAGCGCACGAGTGATTTCGGCAGTACGAGAAGGCGATATTGTGAGTCGCTTAGGTGGAGATGAATTTGTTGTATTATTGGCAGGTGAGTTAGCCCGTGAGGACATTGAGGGCGTTTGCAAACGAATTATTAGTGAAGTCAGTCGCTCTTATTGGATTGCTCAAAATGAGATTCAAATTTCAACCAGTATTGGGGTGGCATGTTATCCAAAGGATGCAAAAAGCTCAAGTGAATTAGTCGAAAAATCAGACAAGGCACTCTATGCGTCTAAAGACAGCGGTCGTAATACTTATCGTTTTTACAGCGACCTATTAATATGTGAACCAACACGTGAATCATCGTATGAAATAACGCGCGAAATGGCAAGCGAAATACAATCCAATTGTCGGCCGCTGGATCGTTTGAAAGAAGCCTTAACACAAGGGCAAATTAAAGTTTGCTTTGAACCTCAAGTGGATTTAGTGAGTCAAAAAATAGTGGGTTCAAGTGTTACCGCGTTATGGATGGAAAATCGTATTGAAAGCCCTTATTTAAATGGTTGGATGGAGATACTCAATCAAAGTCATTGGGCACGCTCTACTGGCGCGTGGTTAATTGATTCCGGCTTGTATTATCTGCAACAGTGGCAAGGTTTAAATGATGAGTTAGTCGTCTCCATTCCTGTTATTCCAGCCTTATGCCAATCAGAAGATATGGTGGCCTTTATGAATGGTCGCTTGGTGGAGTATCAGGTGACGGCCTCTCAAGTTCAGTTAGAGTTTTCAGCGCAAACATTAACAGAAAGTGCAGTACAGCATCAGTTAAATGCATTAAGTGAAGCAGGCTATCAAATTACCCTAACCGAAGTGGGTAAAGCCCCTTTAGATTTAGCACTGCTAAGCGATCTTAACCTACAAGAAATTAAGTTGGATACCAAATGGTTAAAAAAATCCTTAGTGAGTAAAACAGGACAAAAGTGGTTACAAGCGGTTGTAAAAATGGCCAATATATTAGATGCCGATGTGATTGCTACAGGCATTGAATCGCAACAAACTGTAAAGCAGTTGCAAGCGATGGGGTGTACGATGGGACAAGGTATTTTATGGGCATTGCCTTTGGAAGCAGACGGATTTCACCAAGCGATTAGTGCTCAATTACCTGCCGTGCATTAGCTCATTTTTTATTTCTCTGCTCCGAACGAACATCGAGTTCTTCATTTTGCACCAGTATCATGTAAAGGTCTCATATTAATTTAGGAAAAAAAAGGGGGGGGGGAATTTAGGTAATCTGAGTAGTTACACATTTAACAAGTTGTAATGGTGTAATAAAAAAAGCCCTTAAAAAATCTTATTAAGGGCTTTTTTGGTTTACATCGTTTAATCAGAAGTGATTAATCAAATGTAGGTCTTGGTGTACTGTCCGACTCTTCAGGCAGTTGAGGGTAGGTAATAGTAGGCTTTTTACCTTTTAATGCACCCAAGAAGATTTTAATATCAGCCGCATCTTGATCATTGATTTTGATGCCTAGCTGAGTGCTTCCCATCTCTTTAATGGCTTCTTCCAGTGTCCAGATTGCGCCGTTATGAAAGTAAGGAGCGGTTTCTGTGATGTTACGCAAGGTAGGCGTTTTTACAAACCCTTTTTCATCACCTTTAAAATCACCGATATGAGCAAATTTGTATTTAGCTGCTTGTGCAAACGGTTGCATGGTGCCACCAATAGCAATCCCTGTATGACAGCTTGAACAACCTTTATCAATAAAAGTATTTAAGCCTTTTTTCTCAGCGGTTGTTAAAGCATTTTCATCACCATTTAGATAGTTATCAAATGGAGAAGGGGTTACTAATGTTTTTTCAAACGTTGCAATAGTGTCTGCAATTTTTGGAAAAGTGATGTCAACATCGTTACCATAAGCTGTTTTGAACTCTGCGATGTACGCTGGAATAGATAAAATGCGCTCCTTTACAAGGTTAGCTGGTGCGGCCATTTCAGGTACAGCCTGAATAGGGCCTTGTGCTTGGTCTGAAAGGTGCGGGCTTCTGCCATCCCAAAACTGTGCAGTATAAAACACTGAATTATATACGGTTGGTGAATTTAGGTGGTGTGGGT
>UOFC01000049.1_pt1 | contig 14298 bp, 13 predicted proteins | sample 1988771 | NCBI WGS metagenome assembly UOFC01 (sample SAMEA4712195, study PRJEB27164) | hydrothermal vent metagenome | biome: marine basaltic hydrothermal vent biome; feature: marine hydrothermal vent; material: mineral | place: Pacific Ocean | collected 2011-06-14/2011-07-23 | depth 1719 m | reverse complement strand
AGGGGGGGGGGGGAAAAATTTTTTATTTCTTATTTTCAGATTCTTGTTCTTTTTGCATTCTAAGTGATTGTTTTTTATTACGTTCTGCTCGATTCATAAAATGTTGTGCAAAATGAACAGCGATGAGTAAAACGAAAAATCCCATGCCAATTTCTGCAATGTATTCAATCCACATAATATTAGGCCTCTGTTTAATCGTTAGCACTCAGTTTTTTTGGGAGTTAGGCTGAGTATTACTTGTTTTTGTAAAACGATGATTATTCTGTAATTGTACTGCATTTTTGTTAGAATTTGCACCCGCTTAATTTTGCCCTCTCTTTTTTTTAAGGAAAAAATATGAACCATCCAAGCCAGCCTTTTCACTGGAAAACCTATAAAAATGACACACTCTCTGGCATAACGGTTGCATTGGCGTTAGTTCCCGAAGCCGTTGCGTTTGCATTTGTGGCTGGCGTGCATCCTTTGGTAGGGTTGTATGCGGCAATTATTGTAGGCATGATTACGGCCATTTTTGGTGGTCGTCCGGGTATGATTACTGCCGCGGCAGGGTCGTTGGCGGTGGTGATGATGCACTTAGTAATGGAACACGGCGCTTCTTATCTGTTTTTAGCGGTCATTATGATGGGCGTGTTTCAAATTATTATTGGGGTGATGAAATGGGGGCGATTTATTCGAATGGTGCCCACATCGGTCATGCTTGGGTTTGTAAATGGGTTAGCCTTAATTATTTTGTTTGCTCAATTTACACAGTTTAAAGACGTGGATGGTGAATGGCTTTCTGGTGATAACTTAAACATTATGATTATGATTATTATGGCCACACTGGCCATTATTTATCTTTTGCCCCGGTTAACAAAGGTTGTGCCTTCTGCCTTGGCCGCCATTGTTTTTATTACGGTTATTGTGGTGATGTTTGATATTAATGCGGTTACCGTGGGAGACAAAGCCTCGGTTTCAGGCACATTAGAGTCCTTAATTTACGGTGACGGTGTCGAAGGAGGCTTTCAGGGATTAAGTTGGTTTACGACCTTGCCTGAAGGCTTTTGGAGTTTGGAAACGTTATGGATTGTGTTGCCTTATGCTTTGATTTTAACGGTAATCGGCTCGGTTGAATCCCTTTTAACCATGACCTTAATTGATGACATTACCAACACACGCGGTAAAGCTAATAAAGAGTGCATTGCCTTGGGTGCGGCCAATTGCACTGCGGGGACGTTTGGAACAATGGGAGGCTGTGCCTTGATTGGTCAGTCCATGATTAATGTTAACTCAGGAGGAACAGGGCGTTGGTCAGGTATTTCAGCTGCATTGGGGTTAATTATTATTGTTTTGGTCGCCTCCTCCTGGATTGAAATGGTGCCTATAGGTGCCTTGGTTGGGTTAATGTTTTTTGTGGTGATTGCCACCTTTAACTGGTCTAGTTGGAATATTATGCGAGGCATGAGTAAAACCGATGCCTTTGTGATGGTATTAGTAACTGTTTTAACGGTGGTGTTCGATTTGGCGGTTGCGGTTATTGCAGGGGTTGTCGTGTCGGCATTGGTCTTTGCATGGCAACACGCACAGCGTATCTTGTTGGAGCAATCCATTGAAGAGGTGGACGGCCATCAGCGAAAAATTTATAAAGTGAATGGTCCGCTGTTTTTTGCATCGTCCAAAAACTTTGTGGATCAGTTTGATCCACAAAAAGACCCTGACGATGTGGTGATTGATTTTATGCATTCCCGAGTTTATGACCATTCTGGAATTGAAGCTATTGATGGATTAACTAAAAAGTACCAAGCGGCAGGTAAAAAGTTGGTTTTAAGGCATTTAAGTCCAGAGTGTTTAACGCTATTAGAAAGTGCCAAAGACCTTGTGGAAATCAATGTATCAGAAGACCCACATTATCATGTATCACTAGGAAAATAATAAGTTTCATGTTGATTCAATATTTAAATTCTTAAAAATTAAGAAAGCGATTTTTTCTTAATCTTCTGATCGAAGTGTGTAAATTAGGGTACTATGTCAAGAACTTCCCTAAGTAATTATATTTTGGATTAAAAATTGGGAGATATTTATGAAATCTTATCAACGAATTTTAGTGGCAACGGATTTTTCGGAACAAAGCCTGTTTGCGTTATGCAAAGCACAAAAATTGGCCGAAAAATTAGGCGCTAAAGTAGAGCTTATGCATGTAGTAGATGTACCAGCTTATCCTGTTTTAGAAGATGTTGCCATTATGGGAATGCCATCTATCTGGGATGTTGAACTGGCTAATACATTACTACAAACATCAGAAAAAAAATTAAAAGAGATTGCTCATGAGCATAATGTACAACAATTTATGACGATTGCTGGTAGCCCAAGTAGTGAAATTATTACCTTGGCAAATGTTAATAAAATAGATGTCATCGTTATGGGGTTTCATGGACTTTCAGGGTTTAAAAAATTAATCGGCTCTACTACTCATTCTGTGATAAACAACGCACCTTGCGATGTGTTAGCGGTTAAACAGGAATAAAAATTTAAAAAGAATGAGACGATTCACTTGACGAATTGGTTGTGAATGTAATTGTAACGTTCAAACACAAACAGCGTTTAAATCAACGCTGTTTGTGTTTGTTTGTAGGGTTTATTGTAATAAATGATAGGAGGAATTAAACCTTAAAATAGTTCCGTTACTTTTTGTTTTAAGGTTTCAAACCAACCTTGGCCACTTTTGCCTTCGGCACTTTTGGTTTCAAGATCGTCTATTTTTTGATGAATTGCCTGATAGGTTTCTTGTTGCCCATACCCGAGTAGTTTTGCCATGTTAAGTTGGGTTCTTGCCGCATCAAAGAGTATAGTAAGTTCGCTGTTTTCGGCGTCATTCCGTTGACTGTTTTGAACCAGTATGTCTGCTTTTTCCAGTAACAGAACCGCTCTTAAAATAGGAAGGGGTATGATTTCTTTGCTGACAACCAGCGTGTCTAATTGAGATTCTAAAACGGATTTAGCTTCCTCAATATTATCATCCTCAATAAATGCGGCGGCCGTTTTAGTGGCGATAGGATAGGTTGCTAATGGTAAAGCCGTGGTACTGATCTCTATTTCACTGATAAGATTGGCCAAAATCATACGTGCCTTTTGCACTTCACCATCATCCAAGTATTTTTCTACATCGTAAATAAGTGCTTTTATGGCGCTTGGTGATGCAAGTAAGTCATGGGTTTTAATGGAAATATCAACGGGCGCAAACATCAGTTCTGGTGTTCGAGCCAGAATGATTTCCAACTTGCCAGTGGCTTTTTCCAGTGCTTTTAATGCCTTTTGAGTATTCGGTTTTTGAGTTGATAATGCCGCCAATGCAACATGTGTTTCTGCGATGGCATCAATGGCTTCTTGAAACACGTCAGATTGTTTTTTAGCCATTTTATCGTGAACCGTTTGATTAATATCCGGTTGCACAGATTGTGTGGTTTCTGAGTGTATTTGTAGAGTTGCGGTTGGTTTATTTTCTTGTGCATAGCTTGGGTTCGCTGCTAAAAGCATAAGAGCCAATAAGCTGGCTGAAGAGTAATGTTTTAATGATTTCATAATGATTACCTATTGTGATTGTGTAACCTCAATACTCCGATGTTTGATCGAAGTATTGAGGAGTTAATAACGATTTTATTTAATTTTGACTTCAATTTGATTCGGTTTTGCTTCTTCTACCTTGGGTAGAGTTAGATACAAAACTCCATTTTTATATTCGGCTTCAATCTTCTCTTCTGAGATGGATTGGGGGAGTGTAAAGCTTCGAATAAATGTGCCATAAGTGCATTCAACACGATGATGTTTTTTATCTTCAACTTCGCTCTTTTTTTCACCTTTAATGGTTAACAGGCCATTTTCAATATTCACGGACACATCTTCTTTTTCAACACTGGGCAGTTCGGCTTTGACCATGAAGTTGTCTTCAGTTTCATGAATATCGACAACGGGCGTCCAGTCGTTGATTTCAAAGCTTTTATCATCAGCTTTGGTTAACGTTTTTCTGGACGATCTGTCATAGCGTTCCAATAGTTCTTCTATTTCACGGAAAGGGTTCCAAACAGCTAAATTCATCATTTATCTCCTTTGTTTGTCTGTATTATGTTTAATTGCCTTACAGTTTATAATTAGGTGCATTGGTGTTTTTTTTCAAGTAAATTTTGGTTTTTTTTTAAAAAAAATGGAATGATAATCGTATGAAGAGCGACAGGAATACCTGATTCTGTTAAGCTGGAAAAAGCCTCTGAGTAAGTCTTAATAAGGAGGGGAAGTTTTTTATGTGAAAACGGTTTGAATAAAAAAGGGGGAAATATTGGTGATGGGGACTCGATTTAAAGGATGGCGGATTCATTATTGGATTTTTATTATTGTTGTGCTGTTCGTCACCTTGTTTTTTACCTTTAAAGTACCGTCTTCTTCGGATCATTTTGAATACAATCTTGAGCAGGCTCTTTTATGGTCAGAAAAAGAGGGTTCGGTGATTTTTGAAGATCAAGTCAAGCCAATTTTAGAACGCCGTTGTGTGGTGTGCCATGGTTGTTATGATGCTCCCTGCCAATTAAAACTGTCCTCTCCAGAAGGCTTGATGAGAGGTGCAAGTGAGGAGCGTATTTATGATAGAAAGCGTTTAGTTAATATGGAACCAACGCGTTTATTTATTGATGAAAAAACAACGGAAGGATGGAGAGAGAGAGGGTTTACTTCTGTCTTGAATGAGGGAGAAGATACGCCTGAAAATAATCTTAAAAATTCTGTTTTATACCATTTGTTGAATTTAAAAAAACAGTACCCTCAGCCTAAAGAGGGTTTATTACCAGAAAGCTTTACGCTGGCATTAAATCGAGAACAAAGTTGTGCAACCATTGAAACCATTGAAGCATTTTCCGAAGAACATCCCTATTGGGGAATGCCTTATGCTATGCCTAATTTATCAGATAAGTCTCATCAAACACTGGTTTCTTGGTTGGCTCAAGGCGCAGTGACACCAGCTCCGCCTCAACCTTCGGCCAAAGCGTTATCTCAAATTGAAAGCTGGGAAACTTTTTTAAATCAAACGTCTAATAAACATCATCTAGTGAGCCGTTATTTGTATGAACATTTATTTCATGCGCATATTCAATTTTCTGAGACAGAACCGCGAGAATTTTTTCGTTTGGTTCGCTCTAGCACGCCGTCTGATCAACCCGTTAATGAGATTGCAACCATAAAGCCGTATGATCCACCTACAAGCGATCTAGGCATTCCGTTTTATTATCGTTTTATTAAATACCACCCGACGATTGTGATTAAAAGTCATATTGTTTATAAGCTCTCACCTCAACGAATGCAACGTTATCAAACCCTGTTTTTTACAGACGATTATGAGGTCTCGCAACGACCAACGTATGAACCAAAACGCTCTGCCAATCCGTTTAAAACCTTTGAAGAAATTCCTGTAAAAGCGCGTTATCGTTTTTTATTGGACGATGCTTATTTCTTTATTCAAGGGTTTGTAAAAGGGCCTGTTTGTCGAGGTCAGGTGGCTTTGGATGTGATTGAGGATCGTTTTTGGTTGGTCTTTTTTGATCCAGATAAACCTTTAATAACAAACAGCCCGCAGTTTTTAGGAAGAATGGCCAATGTTTTACAAGTGCCTGCGGATAATAATAGTCATTTAGAGTTATTGCGAATTTGGACGGAGTACTGGAAAGGCTTAAAACAGTATATGGAGCAAAAACAGGCTTGGTTTAAGACCATCGGGGTGCACCAACTGGACCATGCCATTGATACGATTTGGGATGGTGATGGCCATAACCCCAATGCGGCTTTAACCGTGTTTAGACACTTTGATAGTGCTTCGGTTGCGTATGGTTTGGTGGGCGATGCGCCTGAAACCGCTTGGGTTATTGATTATCCATTGCTAGAGCGTATCCATTATTTATTGGTTGCAGGCTTTAATGTGTATGGCAATATCAGTCACCAATTGAGTACTCGAATTTATATGGATTTTTTACGAATGGAAGGGGAAGACTATTTTTTGGCTTTTTTACCCGTGGATAAACGCAAAGCCATTCGGGACTCTTGGTATCTTGGACAACGCCAAACGATTGAAGAACTATTTTCAGCGCCGCAAGCATGGCTGAGTACCAAGTCGGTGACTGGTTATCAAACCAACGATCCACAGGCGGAGTTGTATCAACGCATTCAAGCTCATTTATCTCCGGTTGCGACGGCCGCATTTTCTTTAAATCAGTGCGATAATTTTTCATGTAATGAAGCCGATGTAGCACTCAATAAACAAGTGGATCGAAAAAAAGTCGATCAAGTCATGGCTCAAATTACACAGTTAAAAGGGGGGCAATTAGCGCCTTTTTCAGATGTTGCATTTGTTCGAATTAAAACCAAGCAGCCAGAAAAGGATTTTGCGTATAGTTTAATTCGTAATAAAGCCTATAAAAATGTAACGTCATTTTTAGCGGATGAACACGAGCGTAATCGTGCCGATATTGAAAATGATTCGATGACTGTGGTGCCATGGCTGGAAGGGGCATACCCCAACTTCTTTTTCTCGGTTGCATTGGAAGAGGTTGACGCGTTTGTGGCGCATTGTGCGACCATTCGTACCGAAAAGGATTATCAACGCTTTGTTGAAAAATATGGGGTAAGACGAACGAACCCCGAATTTTGGAAATTGGCGGACTGGTTTCAAGATGAATTTGCAAAGCGTAACCTTGTTACATCGGGGCTATTTGATTTAAATCGCTATCAGAATAGATGAGGGTGAATGCCAAAAAGGAGGGGGCGGAATGAGTCGTGTTAAAGAAAATCAAAAGGCATTTGGTGTATGGAGTGCTGTTTTTTCAGTCCCCATATTGTCCTGGACAATCCATGCCTAAAATTATTGATCGTAGAGATACTGAGGATAGTATTGAGGGAAAACGGCGATTTGAAGAAGAATCGAAACGATTTGAAAAGCTTGAATCTGAACGCTTGCAAGCATGATTTTGTAGAAAGTTGGGATGTTTTTTTGTCCATCGATGTGCTAAGGAAGGCTCAGGTGCAGATATAAAAGTATGGACTGTAAATTCAGTTGTTTATCTGTTATTTCCTGTATTATTTGGAGTTGTTACCTTAAGATATGCTTAAGAAGTGATTGATTGGGTATTATTTTTGGCATGATTTGTAATATATTAAGATTATTGGTACGAGTGGTTACATGAATAAAGTTTTATCAAATCCGTGCGCTTACATTAGTGTACACCCCGATAACCCGCAAAAAAGGTTGTTGGAGCAAGTCGTTGATATTTTAAATAAAGGAGGCGTTATTGCTTACCCAACGGAGTCGGGTTACGCTTTAGGCTGTTTGCTGGACAGTAAAAAAGGGGTCGAAATTATTCGTTTTATTCGGCGATTGGATGATAAACATGACTTTACTTTGATGTGCCGTGATTTAAGTAACTTATCGGAATACGCCAAAGTGGGCAATACACAGTTTCGTTATTTAAAAAGCTATTTGCCTGGCGCATATACCTTTATTTTGCCAGCCAGTCGTGAAGTGCCCAAGAGATTGCAGTCGCCTAAGCGTAAAAATATAGGGTTGCGTGTAACGCCTAATGTTGTGACCAATGCGTTATTGACTTTTTTTGATAAACCGCTGATAACGGCCTCGCTTATTTTACCAGGAGAGGAGCATCCAATGACGGATGGGTGGTCTATTCAAGAAGCATTAGGCCATATTTTAGATGGGGTGTTGGACGGTGGTTACAGTGGATTTAAACCCACTACCGTAATTGAATTTACTGAAGACGAGCCAGTATTGCTTCGTCAAGGACAAGGAGAGTTTTTAAATTGATAGGATTACCTGAACTGACGTTAATGCAAAAAATAGCCGTATGGGCGCTGCCCGTTATTTTTGCCATTACCGTTCATGAGTTTGCACATGGCTGGGTGGCCTCTAAATTTGGCGATCAATCCGCAAAAATGTTAGGGCGTTTAACGTTAAATCCAATTAAACATATTGATCCAATTGGTACGATTGTTGTGCCGATTGTATTGTTGATTTTTACAGGGTTTGTATTTGGCTGGGCAAAGCCTGTGCCTGTGAACGCCAATAGCTTTAAATCACCACGTACTGATATGGCGTGGGTGGCAATTGCTGGCCCAGTGTCTAACTTTTTCATGGCGATTGCGTGGGCTGTGGTGCTTAAAATAGGGTTGATATTGCAAGCAAGTAGTCCAGATATTGGATTATTTTTAGTTTATAGTGGTGTGGCGGGCGTGAGCATTAATTTAATTTTAGGTATTCTAAATTTACTGCCTATCCCACCATTAGATGGCAGTCATATTGCTTCGGCATTTTTATCTAAACGCTTGGCTTGGCAGTTTAATCGTATTGCACCTTATGGTTTTTTTATATTGATTGGATTAATGCTGTTAGGATGGCTTGCACCATTAATTATGGTGCCTTTTGAGATGGCGAAAGGGCTTCTTTTTGCCTTGGTGGGTGTTTAAGTTAATGGGTGTTTAAATTAGGCTGTTTAAAAAACAGCATCCAAAAATCCCCCCCCCCCTTATTTTATTGAGTAATAAATAGCATGAAGAGAACAAAATGACATCTACATCGCCTAACAATGAAAAACTTCAAAAAATTTTGGCTCGTGCTGGCTTTGGTTCTAGGCGTTCTGTTGAACCGCTTATTGCAGAAGGGCATGTTAAGGTGAATGGACGTGTTGCCAAGTTAGGCGATCGAGCTACAGCAAATGATCGTATTATGGTGAAAGATCGTTTAATTAAAGAATCGCGTCTTGAAAAACAGTCCACCAAAATTATTCTTTATAATAAACCCGAAGGGCGAATTTGTACCCGTAATGATGAAAAAGGACGGGAGACCATTTTTGAACAATTGCCCCGTATTTTTAATGGACGTTGGATCAATATTGGGCGTTTGGATTTAAACACCAGTGGTTTGATGATTTTAACCAATAATGGCGAACTGGCCAATCGAATGATGCACCCTTCTTATGAGATGGAGCGTGAATATACCGTGCGTGTTTTTGGGGATGTGACTGATGTTACCATTAAAAAAATGCAAGCAGGGGTGACACTCGAAGACGGTGTGGCTCGATTTACCCGCATACAAAAAATGAAACAGTCCGATGAAGGGCAAAATAAATGGTTTAGAGTAACCCTTAAACAGGGAAAATATCGTGAAGTACGTCGTATTTGGGAATCGCAAGGGCATCCTGTGAGTCGTTTGCATCGTGTACGTTATGGTCTGTTTACGATTCCTAAAAATCTACGTAAAGGCAAAACAGAAGAGTTATCGTGGAAACAAGTGAACCAACTGCTTAAATCGGTCGATTTGTCTGAAGAAGCGCGTCCCGATATGCGCCATCAGCAAGGACGAATCAAAACGACTGAAAGGCAATCCAAGGCGATGAATAAACAGTTAAATCGCAAGAAAAAAACCATTCATGACTTAAGCGAAGAGAAAGGATGCTTCAGACGTGGAGGGCGACGTTAATTGTGAACGGTATACCTCAACACAGCACAGAACAAAGTGCAGAACAAAACGAACCACCCAAAAAACTTGCTCAACGACAAACCATTGAATCACTGCCTTCTTATTTAGCCGATCAAATTGCCGCTGGTGAAGTGGTAGAGCGTCCTGCATCGGTGGTAAAAGAGTTGCTGGAAAATGCGTTGGATTCTGCTGCAACGGCCGTTGAAATATGGATTGAAGAGGGGGGGGAGAAATCCATTGTTATTTCGGATAATGGCTCAGGGATTCCTAAAGATGAATTGCTTTTGGCGGTGAGCCGACATGCGACCAGTAAAATTAAAACGGGGTCAGATTTGGCAGAGGTGGCAACACTGGGATTTCGGGGAGAGGCATTGGCCAGTATTAGCTCGGTCTCTCGATTTGAAATCGTAAGTCGACATGAACTGGATAAGGCCGCTTGGTTATTGCATTCTGAAGGTGAGGGGGCATGGAGTGCGTTAAAACCTGCGGCAGGCAACGTAGGCACACGAGTCAGTGTGACGGATTTGTTTTTTAATACGCCTGCCAGAAAGAAGTTTTTAAGAGCCGCTAAAACCGAATTTACCCATATTGATCAATTGGTTAAACGAGTAATGTTAAGTCGTCCCGAGATTGCTTTTAAGTTGGTGCATAACCAAAAAATAGTGCGCCAAGTTCAAGCGGTGACGGATCAAAATAGTTTAATTAAACGTTTATCACAATTGATGGGACAGCCATTTGTTGAACAGTCGTTAGAAATTGCTTGTGAGGCGCAAGATATTCGTTTAACGGGCTGGGTTGGTTTGCCTACGTTTAATCGCAGTCAAACTGATATGCAGTATTTATTTGTAAATGGTCGAATTGTACGAGATCGCTTGTTGTCTTATGCGGTAAAACAGGCGTATGCCGACGTGCTGTATCATGGCCGTCATCCTGCGTATTTATTGTTTTTAGAGATTCCCAATGCGTTAGTGGATGTGAATGTACACCCTGCCAAGTATGAAGTACGTTTTGCCAATGGGCGTTGGGTATATGATTTTTTACGTCGTTCAGTGCGTGATTTTGTAGCCAAACCTGTGGCATCCGAGTCGGGCAGTGGGGCATCACTTAATCAGGCAATGGGGGGGGCAAATATTTCTTCAAGGGACACGCCCGCTTTTTTTTCAAAAGGTTTGTCACAAGGTGTATCACAACAGGACGTGCAAACCGCGATGGCTTTTCAACAGCCCGTAGAACGTTCAACCGTTAATCGTGATTTACAACAGGTCATTGACCAACGGCGAAAAGAGGGTGTGACAGAGCCTGCGACCACATACGGTATTTCTTCTGATGATTTAACTGGTGCGCCTCGTTTAGGGTTTGCCAAAGCTCAGTTACATGGCGTGTATATTTTGGCTGAAAATCAACTCGGATTGGTCTTGGTTGATATGCACGCCGCGCATGAACGAGTGGTCTATGAACGATTTAAAAAACAGTGGGAAGGTGACCGCCTGATCAGCCAGCCATTATTAGTACCGATTGCGATGGCGTTGGATTCTTCACAAGTAACTGTGTGGCAGTCAAATCAAGTGGGATTTAGTAAACTGGGATTTGAGATTGAACCACTTGGACCAGAACAGTTAAAAATTACTGCTGTGCCTGCTTTATTGATAAAAAGTGATGTGGTTGGGTTAATTAATGACATGATTGCCGATTTATCCGTCGCAGGGCAAACACAACAAGTGGATGATTTAATAAATGAAATGCTCTCAACCATGGCATGTCATGGTGCAGTACGAGCAAATCGTCAGTTAACACTGGCTGAAATGAATGCTTTATTAAGGGAGATGGAAGTGACGGAGCGTTCTGACCAGTGTAATCACGGTCGTCCTACCTGGGTACAAATATCCATGGAACAATTAGACAGTTTATTTATGCGTGGACAGTAAAAAGTGAAATTAATTCAAGAGCTTATTGATAAAAATAAATGTTTAGCTTTAATGGGGCCAACGGCTTCGGGTAAAAGTCAATTATCGATGGATTTAGCCAGCGTATTGCCCGTTGAAATCATCAGTGTGGATTCGGCCTTAATCTATAAAGGAATGGATATTGGCACCGCAAAGCCGAGTGCGAAAGAGTTAAGGGAGGTGCCACATCATTTAATTGACACACATGATCCATTGGAAACATACTCGGCTTCTGAATTTGTCGAAGAAGTTCATCTGTTGGTTGAGCAGGTATTTGCACGTGGCAAACTGCCCGTTTTGGTGGGTGGAACGATGATGTATTACAACGCCTTACAACAGGGAATGAATGAATTACCTGCCGCAGATGAGTGCATTCGAGCAACATTGCAACAGTTTTGGCAAGAGAGTCCAGAAAAGTTACATCAGCGTTTAGAGTGCATAGACCCTGAATCGGCTTTGCGTATTCATCCCAATGATCCTCAGCGTTTGATTCGAGCTTTAGAAGTGTACGAAATATCGGGTAAAACGCTTACCCAATTACGTGCAGAACCCAAGCACGCCTTAACCGCTTTTAAGCTCATTAAAATAGGACTTATTCCAGAAGATCGTGCAAAGCTCCACGCACAAATTGGTAAACGATTTGAAACCATGCTGGAAAGGGGGTTTTTATCCGAAGTAAAATCGCTACTTGAACGTGACGATTTAACCGTAGATGCCACGTCTATGCGCAGTGTCGGGTATCGCCAAGCATGTTTTTTTTTAATGGGTGAATACGATTACGACATGTTTGTGCATAAAGGTCTGGTCGCCACACGTCAACTGGCAAAACGCCAGTTGACGTGGTTAAGAAAAGAATCGGATTTAATTAAAATTGACCCGTATCAAACGACTCAAAAAGAACGTCTTGCATTGTTATTGGATATTTTAAAAAGTTCCGTTTGAATCTCTTTTTTGTGTAATTCCCCCCCCCCTTGTACGGCTTATCGTTTCTTTACACTTACGCCATCCTCAATAAGGTTGCTCGGGTGGTTGATGACCTTTTGTCCCTCCTTTAATCCTGATAATATTTGTGCACTCAGGCCATTGCGTTGTCCAATGGTGACGCTTTGGCGTTTGGCTTGATTGTTTTCAATGATAAAGACGCTCCAATTATCTTGATAACGAAAGAGGCTACTGGCAGGAATTTGCAATATGTCTTTTTCATGCCATAGAATAAAGTTGGCTTCTACACGATAGGCATCACCTAAACGTTGCCACTGTTCCAGTGGAGAGGTAAAGTTTGCAATCACCCATACGCGTTGTTCTTCTACCCCTAGCGCAGAGACTTTAGTAAACCCAATGGGTTCGATGAGACGCACCACACCCTCTAAAGGTTGTTCTCCTCCCCAGCGTTTAAAGAGTACCTTCATTCCTGATTTGATTTTAACGGCGTCCGCCGATAAGACATCCACTTCCACCTCTAATGCGGTAGGATCGCCTATTTCTAAAAGTGCCTCTCCAATAATGACAGGGCTGTCGCACTGCCGCACGACTTTGAGTATTTGCCCATTAATTGGAGATTTAATCGGTACGCTTTCATTGGCTTCTTGTTCGGCATTGATTGTGTTGTGTTTAAGCGTGGTTAGAGCCGCTTGCAGTTCATATTTGGCAACGTTTGCTTTAAAATTGGCACTGCGTTGGTTGGCTGTGGCGGTGATAAAAGTGGTTTTTATTTTGTCGTAGTTGTCTTGAGAAATTAAGCCTTTTTTAAGTAATTTTTGATAACGTTTGGTTTCGTTTTGTGAATATTTGACCGATGCAGTCGCCGATTTTACTTGCTCTTTAATGGCTTTTAAGGCAAATTTAGCCGCTGCAACATTGGCTTCTGCTTGCGCATGGCTACGCGTATTGAGAATTGGGGTTTTAAGGGGACTAATGCTTAATAGCGTTTGACCTTGGGTAACGTGATCACCTATGTGTAAATGCATTTGGCAGGTCATGCCATTAACGGGTGATTTAATCACATAACGGTCAATCACTCGAGTTCGTCCGTTGGTTTCAATACTGACGGTCAGTGGGGCGTGTTTTACTTCAATGCTCTCTATTGCAATGGGTTTGGGCCAGAACCCCCAAAGAAGTAATCCCGCGATGAGTACGATAACCACGACAACGCCCGGGTGGTTACGCAGGGGCATTTTGAATAGAGAAGGCATAAGTTACTCCTTAGATTTTAAAACCGCAACCATATCAAGGTGCGCTAAACTTCGCCAGATGATCATGGCGGAAACAATGGATGATACGATGACAACGAAGGCGGCAAGGGCGTAAACATTAGGGGTTAATTCTAATGGAACACGATACAGATCATTTTCAAATCCTATGGTTAAGTAAAAGCATAACCCGTAACCAATAACGAAGCCAAATGGAATGGCGATGAGGGTGAGCAACCCTTGCTCTCCTAATAAAATATAAGCAACTTCGCTGCGCTGAAATCCGAGTACCCGTAGGCTCGCGAGTTCTCTGTTTCGTTCAGATAAGGCAATACGTAAGCTATTGTATACCACACCAAATGCAATGGTGGCACCTAAAAGGGTGGTGATAAAGGTAAAAAATAATATGGTGTCGTCCATGGTGTCGTAAAAAGAATCAATGGATGATTTTTGCTCAATAACCCCCACAATTTTTGGCATGTCTTTTATTTTTTTATAGGCAATAGACTGATATTTTGAATCGACGGTTAAGTAAGCACCTGAAATAACATCGTCCTCTTTTAAGAGTTGATTTAAGGTATGCCGTTGCATATAAGCGGTTAAGCCAATATATTGCTTGGTGGTTCCGATAACGGGTACTTCAAAGACGGGGCGATTGCCTTCAAGG
>UOFC01000299.1_pt1 | contig 14456 bp, 11 predicted proteins | sample 1988771 | NCBI WGS metagenome assembly UOFC01 (sample SAMEA4712195, study PRJEB27164) | hydrothermal vent metagenome | biome: marine basaltic hydrothermal vent biome; feature: marine hydrothermal vent; material: mineral | place: Pacific Ocean | collected 2011-06-14/2011-07-23 | depth 1719 m | reverse complement strand
CATCATACGGATCTTTTAGCCAAAAAACAGTATCTTGTGCATTCACTTTAACCGTTCGTCCAATCACAGCACAAGAGCTTTTAAAACCAGAGAAAGCACCACCACTTGAACGTCGTCCTCCATCTGCTTCAGCTATTTTTTTACCATCTTTATACAAAGTCAAATGAATTTCAGTATATTTACTATGCCCAGTCAACACATTTCTAGCGCTTACTATTTGTTTAAATTCGACGTCTAAATTATAACCCGCAGCATTTGTATCCAAACTGTTCACAATATTCACTTGAACACCATTGTCAGCACCAAGCTTTTTGAGATGTTTTGGGTATTGTACAATCAGCTGACACTCATTCAACACTCTTTGGTCAATCATGCCCCCTGAAGCCACTTTAACGCGCTTCAGAACATTCACTTTAATTGCACTCTCATCAACGGAACTCGCTGTACTGTCAACCGATTTAACCGTTTTATTTGCGCCACAAGCCCCTAAAACAATAGCGAAACCGATCACCACACTTAACTTCATAAATTTCATAAACTTCATTTATATTTCCCCCTGTTCTAAATTTAAAAATTACTTAAAATACGTCTGTTTTAAAAAAAATCGTACTACAAAACAGTAGTATTATACTACCATAGTTACACCATTCCACCATTAATAGATAAAACCTGCCCCGTGATATAATTCGCTTTTTCTGAGGCAATAAAGCTCACTAAATCGGCCACTTCCAGTGGTTTTCCTAAACGTTGCATAGGAACCACTTGTTTAATTCGTTCTTGAGTGAAACTTTTTTCAGCCATCTCGCCCTCCATCACACCTGGAGCCACTACATTAACCGTAATTTGTCGTGATGCCAACTCCAATGCTAACGATTTACTCGCGCCAATAAGACCTGCTTTTGCAGCCGCATAATTTGCTTGACCTCGATTTCCCATAATACCTGCAACAGAGGCAATGTTAATAATTCGCCCCCAACGTGTACGAATCATTGGCAATAATAACGGTTGTGTAATGTTAAAAAAACCGTTTAAAGAAACATCCAAAACATGCCGCCACTGCTCATGCGACATGCCTGCCATCACTGCATCATCATGAATCCCCGCATTGTTGACAATAACTTGAACTGGCCCACTCTCCAATAACACTTCAACGCCTTGCTCAACAGCCGTTATATCCGTTATGTCAAAACAGATCGAATACGCTAAGCCACCTGCTTGATTAATCTGACAGGCCAACGCTTCCGCTTTTTCTAACTGGCTGTTCGCATGAATCCAAACCTCATAACCATCCTCGGCGAGCTGTCGAGCAATCGCACTGCCCAAATCGCCACTGCCCCCCGTCACGAATGCTTTTTTTTTCAATACACTCGTATTTTGCACTGTTTCTTTTTTCATAAAACCGACCTTATTTTTCTGGATGAACCACTAATACACTTCCAGAACAAACCTCTTGTTGTTCAGAATCAATCACACTAAAACAATAACGTTTCATCATGTCATCCAGTACAATCACCTTAGCCTTAATAATTAATTCTGCCGTTAATGGATTAAAGTCTCCCCAAACAACGGATTTTACCATTGCAATATATCCAATTTTTGGTACTTCCACTAGAGCTTTATTTTTTTCTATTAATCCACCATGAATCGCAATGGCTTGTGCACCATATTCTATTAGATGCATTTTAGACAAGTAACCCATTGACTTTAAAGGATTACATTCCAATAAATGTGATTGTGTTTGACAAACAATCTCATCGTTAGAGTACGCTGTAACACTCTCCAACAAACACATCCCTTCGGAATGAGGAATTAACCGCTCAATATCCATTTTGGTTAAATTAATTTGTTTCATTTGAGACCTTTGCACAGTACAGACGCGAAATAGAACGCCATTAATAGCGAGCTATTGATACCTTTTTTAACGAAAAGCAGGGAAATATCAACCATTTTTACTCGTGATTGGATCGTGCAGAGGTCTCATTTAAAGCAACCTTTACAAAACTGTGCTTATTTAACGGAAAATAAACCTCAGCTTGGCTTCGTTCAAAATCAACACTTCCAAAATTCAATTTAGCCATCACCTTTACAAGTGGATAAATTTCTGCAGCAACGACCCCCTGATAAGGATTATACTCTGCCTTTAACTCACTAGCACTTTGTACAATATTCAATGATAACGTTGGGTACCTATTCGATTGAATGTGTTGAGTAGCCTCTAAAACCATCGCAAATGCAAAAGGAATTTTTATATCTCTAGTGGCCTCTTTTTCTGTTAATGGTATGCTTTCATCAACGGGTAAATCATAAAACACAACCAATACTGGTTTCTGTGCTTCTTGTGATTGTAAAACAGCCTCAAGTAACCCATTTCCAATCGCCGATTCCCCTGCTGAAATTGCGCTTGCAGGCGCTTGGTTATTCACTCCAATCATCCAGTAGCCTACAGAGGCATTATGCACTGAATTATGAAATTGAGTGGGGGAAATCATTACGCTTTCTTCACTTAATGCTTGACATATACTAGATGTGATAAAAGTATCTCCATTTTTACTCACAAATAATACTGGTACCTGATCAGATGCATTAGGCATCATTTTTTGATAAGAATTCCATGCTTCTTCAGCTGTTTTTAAAGCCAATTTAATCACGCTGGTTGTTCGGCGCCTCTCATTAGGTGGTAAAAAAGAGGGGCTATATTTTTCGATGGGCTCAAAAATATTTGGTACCTTTTTTTCTGCTATAAGCACCTTAAATTGTTCAAAACTAATCAACCCTGGTGCTGTTAAACCCAGGCTAAGAATATTAGCTTTCATTTTTTTCTCCCAACCTCAAAAAACAGAAGCATTATTATCCAATTTCACTCTACCTACAGCGTAGTAAAACTCTATACTTAGTAAGCAGACCAAAGAGCCTTCACTAAAATCATTAGCTGATATTGTTAAATATTTAAATATAAAGTGACCTTTATGGGGTATGCATTATATTACTCTAATCCCCAGTTAGAAAGTACGTATTCAAATAACAATCGATACAAACCAGCTTACAAACAATGAAACAGTCTCTTTTAATCTCTATAATATAAAGTCTCAAAAGACTACTCTGGCTCAAAAACCTCTATCAAAACAAGCCCTTTAAATTTATGAACCCATATTATAAGGTTAAAACATGACAAAAAACTGGCAACAAGAAAAAGAGATATCCAATGCCTTTTGGTTAACACTCATTAGTAAAATTGCTCTAAAACTTCCACGCTGGAGTGTTCGATTATTGTTGCACCCTATTACTTTCTTCTTTCTATTAACGGCTCCCAAAAAAAGGCAAGCCTCTCGTCACTATCTCACGCGTTCACTTAGAAAAAAACCTAAAATTTGGCATATTTATAAACATTTTTTTTGGTTTTCATCGGTTCTTCTCGATCGAATTTATTTTTTCACCAACAAACAAGCACTGTTTAACGTCTCATTCTCTAATCGAGAAAAAGTCATTCTTTCTTTAAAACAGAATTCTGCACAATTCTTTATCAGTGGCCATTATGGAAGCTCAGAGGCATTGAAGTCTTGCTATAGCAGCCAGGTATATACAATAAAACCCGTCATTAAATTGGAGCATAATCAAGCCATTGTTAACTTATTTAAAACACTTAATTCTGAATTTTACGAAAACGTTATTCCCTATAAAGGATTAGAAACGACATTTGAAATTTATGAAACCTTAAAAGACGGCATCTCTGTCGCTTTACTTGCTGACCGACCCATTGAAAATGCTCCAACGCTTTCAGTTAATTTTTTAGGCGATCAGATATTGCTTCCAGAAGGCATCTTTGAGATGATTCTTCGCTTTCCTTTTCCTACAAATATTTTCTTTTCTCAATACCAAGGTGGAAACCGCTATCGTGTTAACTACATTCCGCTTTCTATCGACAAAGGGGATACAGCGCTCATTCTAGCTCAAAAATTTGCAGATATGTTAGCGCAACAATGTTTAAATTCTCCTTATAATTGGTTTAATTTTTATACTTACTGGGTCGAGCCTAATCATAATGAGACCTTTGCACAGGAGGGGCGCGATAGAAAAAAGAAGTAAAATATGACTGATTGAGAGCAAAATTGCAGGGAATAGCAAGCTACAAGGTGAATTGAGCTGACTCAAGAGAGGGTAATCTGGAGTATTCACAATATTTTTAACGAAAATCAGGCGTATTTTAACCTTTTTTATCCGTGCACCCTTTCGTGCAAAGGTCTCATAATGTTTAATCAAATTGTTCTGCTATTCATTGCCATGTTAAGAAACATGCAGTGAGTCTAATGCTTAAAATATGCATTTTTATTGTATTTTCAATCATTTAAGCTCCTTCTTTTTTTAAAAGAACCGAAGCGTTATTTCCACCAAAACCAAAAGAGTTACTCATCGCATATATCATCTTTGGTTGTTCCGTTGTGAGTGATTCCGATTTTAAAGGCACTTTAACGCTTTTCGCCGCTAACTCCGACTCTAATTTCAATGCGAGAACAGGATCAAGCTGCTCTAAATTTAGGTTTGCAGGCACAAATTGCTCTTCTAAAGCCCATTGACAAAAAATAATTTCCGTTATGCCCGCTGCACCAAGCGTATGTCCCACAAACCCTTTTGTTGAGCTTATCCAAATTTGAGAATTTAAATTAACAAGGTGACTAATAGCAGATATTTCCGATATATCATTACTGGAGGTTGCGGTTCCGTGTAGGTTAATATAATCCACATCATCAATGCTAATACCCGCCTGTTCCATGGCAGACAGCATGGCTAATTGTGCACCTTTCCCCTCAGGGTGAGGTGATGAAATATGGTAAGCATCACTACTTTCTCCCACGCCAACCACCTCGACCAATGATTCGAAATTTTCTGACATAATATGTTTATTGTGTTTATCGCCAAGCAAAACAAACCCTCCTGCTTCGCCAATACTAATGCCGTCACGTTGCACATCCAATGGCTTGCAAATATTCTTACTCACCAGTCCCAACGCATTAAATCCATGTACCGTTGTTAGGCACAGCGTATCAACACCACCTGCTACCACTACATCAACAATATTTGCATTTAACCAGCGTTGCGCCACCGAAAAAACTTTTGCACTGGATGAACACGCGGTAGAAATGACAAAGCTTGGCCCCTGAATATTTAACGCTTCACAACAAAATTGAGCCAATACCCCCATTTGATCCGTCTTTTCATAATCATAGTCTTCATGAGCAAGCTCCCCGCTAAACACCTCTTCCGTCGCCATAATACCTGAGGTACTTGTACCAACCACCAACCCAATTCGTTGAGCACCAAACCGTTTAATCAAACGCTGAACTTTTTGAGCAAAACCATTCGATTGCAATGCTTGCCAAGCCAACTGATTATTACGACAATGAAAGCTCAATAATTCACTAGGCAATTGAATGTCTTCAAGTTGCTTAACTTCGCCTAAATACGTCTCTATTTCTGAAATTTTAGAGTGAAATGGCATCTTGGAAGATAACCCTGTCGTACCGTTCAATAAAGCATTCACATGTTCTATTTTTCCTGAGCCTAATGATGAAACCAGGCTAGAAGCTAAAATATGCATAAATTAAATATTCCATAAAATTGTTTTACCCTAATTCCCAAGCAGAGATACGCATTAGAGTGTAAGCAATTGATGTGTATGGCAAATTAAAAAAGCAATGCGACCTTGTTGCATCATTTTCAAGTTTGCTAGACGCATCAAGAAGGTGCGCTATAAACGTATTTTTTATCTGGAGATTAGGGTTTTAAAAAGAACTTGTTCAGAAGCTCCTTAAAAAGTCTATAATGTCGATTATTTTAGTATAATAACAGATGTGATCCAATGAATATTCCTTTTAATCATCCAGAACTAAACGCAGCAGAAGCCATTTACGCAGCACAAAAAATTGCCTTTTCGCCGATGACTTTTCAAGCCGTTCGTATTGCTTGGAAAAGAGGCTTGCTAGACAACTTAGCCAAAAACACACAGGGTCTAACACCAAAATCTCTTGCCAAAAACGTTGGAATGCGGCTTTATGGCGTTAGAGTTATTTTAGAATCTTGCCTAAGCATCGCGGTAGTTTCATTTAAAAATGAAAAATATTTTATTACTAAAATTGGTCAAATTATTCTTCATGATGAGATGACTCAAATTAACTTTAATTACAACCATGACGTTAATTATTTGGGGTTGTTTTATTTAGAAGAATCCATTGATAACGCAACACCCGTAGGGTTACACAAAACATTCGGCTCTTGGCCAACCATTTATCCCGCACTTACGTCTTTACCTGAACCAGCTCAAAGTAGTTGGTTTACATTTGATCATTACTATTCTGATAACGCTTTTGCAACCGCTTTGCCGCATGTATTTAAACATCAACCTAAAACGCTCATGGATATTGGCGGCAACACAGGCAAGTTTTCAATTAGCGCGGCAAACTACAATGATAAAACACAAATCACCATTATAGATTTACCCGAACAATTAGCTGTCGCCAAAACAAACATTAGTCAAGCAGGCTTTTCAGACAGAATTAATACCATTCCAATCAATATGTTAGACCATTCTCAAGCACTTCCAAAAAATTATGAAACCATTTGGATGAGCCAATTTCTGGACTGCTTTGGAGAAGATGACATCATTGCCATTTTAAAACGATCCGCTCAAGCAATGAGCCAAGACAGTCGTCTGTTTGTTCTAGAGACTTATTGGGATAACCAACAGTTTGAATCAGCCGCTTTTTGTGTTGTCAATACATCACCCTATTTTACAGCCATGGCCAATGGAACCAGCCGAATGTATCGCGTATCTGATATGCTAAACTTTATGAACCAAGCGGGGTTAGAAGTCATTGAAAAAATTGAACATATCGGTATGGGACATACATTGCTCGAAGCGAAATTAACACAATAATAGTTCACCTTCAATCCAAAACTATATTTTATGCGTTCGATCAAACTGCCAAATATTTTTAAGTGATATTTGACTAAGCCCTATTAAAAATGAAATGAATGAATTTCCCTTATGGCTGGGTAAAAAAAACGGTCTTACATAAAATTCAACCATAAATAAAACCCCCGTTCCTAAATAAAAGTATATTTCCAGCAGGCCATTTTGACCAATATCAGTCATTTCTAAAAAAATAAACACTTTATAAAGCAACAAAACCATAAAAAAAAGCACCCAAACGACTGTTACTTTACGAGTATAACGCCGCTCATCAATTGTATCTTCAGACCCCATCAACAAAGCATATCGCGTAATAATTGGAGTATTATTTTTCATCAAACTCCAACTAAACCCTAGCACTAATAGAAATAACAATCCAAAAACAACCCCTTGAAGTATTAACTGAATAACATCATGACCAAAGATTAAGAAATAAACATAAAGCACTCCCATTAAAAAACTCAATAATAATTTAAACATCCGCCCTTCCTAAAATTTCTCAACCTGAACTCCCACAACTAGAAATAATTACACTTTAAATTGATGAACCAGTCTATCTAGTTTATTGGCTAAATTCTGTAAATCGTGCCCTGATTTTTCAGTATTTTCTGCCCCTAATACCGTTTTTTCTGTCACAAAGTGAATTTGACTAATATTATCATTCACCTCTTGCGCCAATACACTTTGGGCTTGTGCAGCATGGGACATTTGTTCACTCATCTTCTGAATATCATCCATTAAAATCGTCACGGGTTGCAACACTTTTTTAGTTTCTGAAATTGCCTGACAACTCACTTCGGTTGCATCACGTCCCTGCTCAACAACTTTTACGGTTGATAAGGTTGCACGATGAATGTTATCAATAATTTTTTCAATTTGAAGCGTTGATTCTTGAGTTCGCTTGGCCAAACCACGTACTTCATCAGCCACAACAGCAAATCCACGTCCATGCTCTCCTGCTCTTGCGGCTTCAATAGCGGCATTTAATGAGAGTAAATTAGTCTGTTCAGCAATGTCTCGAATCACACTCACTATCATACCAATTGCATCACTGTCATGGCGTAACTTGGTTACAGAGCATGTTATATTATCCATTCCACTAGACAGCTCTTGAATAACGTTAACCGTGCTCAATACTTTCTCCCCCCCCTTTTTAACTCGGACAGTTGCCTGCTCTGTTGCACGAGAAGCATTTTGTGAATGATTTTCAACATTTTTTGACTGGTTTGTCATATCAACCATAAAAGAAGAGAGTATGTTTGTAGCATCGAGCTGTTGCTTAATTCCTTTTTTTGTCTCTTGAGTAATATTCAACAACTTACTTGAGGAGCCTTCCAACTCTTGAATAGTCTCAATCACCTCTTGTAACATACACTGAATTTTAGCAACAAATTCATTAAAATAGCCTGCTAACACTCCCATTTCATCCTGACTATTAATGGGCAAGCGTTGCGTTAAATCCCCTTGTCCTTTTGAGATATTTTTCATTAACATTGAAAGTTCTTGAACCGGCTCTACCACTGATTTAGTCACCCGTTTGTAGATCCACATTCCTAATATTTGACCACATAAAGAGAGTATTAATAAAATAATAATATTATAAAGACTACTATTGAGAAGACTTTCACTCTTCTCTGTCATCTCTTCCACAGCTTGATTTGATAACGAAATTAATGCTGAATCTAATGCTTCAAAAAGTGGAACAATTTTATGAGACATTAACCAAGCATCTGTACGCCATTGTTCGCTTGCATGGATGCTTTTTAAAAGCATGTAATGTTCACGATAGGATTGATAAAGCGATTCTGCTTGCACTAACCAATTTATTTCATCGGTTGTTAACAGTGCAAAATGATGTTTACGAATTTGATCTAACAATGCTTCCACTTGATTTAATTCAAAATCAATGACTTCCGTTGATGTATCGGTTCTTAACGCCAAATATTCCTTTAACCCACTGCGAACATCCGACCAAGCCAACTGCAATGCTAGAGCGTCTTTCAACAGTCCTTTTTTTTCTGTTTTAAAATGAGCGCTAACAGAAGTGGTCAGCCCAGAAAAAATACGTTGTAATTCAATATCAATTGGCTCCATACTTTGATCAGCATACGCCAAAGCAGGAAATTGTTTATACGAGGTGTTAATTGTCTCTTCTATCTGAGCAACAAAGGGGGGAAGTTCAGCAAGTAAATCAAATAAATGCTGATAATGCTCACCAATCGCTTTATCCTCACCATTCATTATCAACGTTTTTTTAAGTATGGATTGAACATCTAAAAGCCCTAAGTGATGTGCCTCTAGCTGATGTGTATTCTGTGTAAGCACATAGCTATTTAATGCATTCAAACTTTTTTCTAATAAAAAGGCAGTTTTAGTAGCTTCAATAGCAAATGGCTGTTTTTCTTTTACAATTTTTTCAATATCCAAACGCACCATTACAAGGTTTACCACTGCTTGAATAGTAATAATCGCTAACACCAACCAAATAATACCAAAACCAAAGCGGATTTTTTGCTGAATAGAAAACATTTGTAAAAAAGCATTCATGAGAGATAACGTCTTTATTTTTTGACAGTACTATCCAACGAAGCAATTTAAATGCCAAACAATATTTTATCTACTTGGGTAATTTCCTCTGGCAATCAAGCCACCGTCTAGAGTTAACACACTACCTGTCATCCATGCCGTGGCATCAGACAAGAGATACGCCGTGGCTTCCCCCATTTCTTCAGTCGTACCATAACGTCCTATGGGAATTTTTTCATGCCATTTTTGCGTCATGCTTGATTCGGATAAAATGGCTTGTGTTCGCTCAACAGGCACGACACCAGGAGCCAAAACATTGACTCGAATTTGATAGCGTCCCCACTCCACTGCTTGAACTTTGCTTATCGCCTCTAATCCTGCTTTAGAGGCCGCATAAGCTGAAAACCACTCGCATGTTGCTTGCCCATGAATACTGCTGTTATTGACAATTACACCCGCCTGCTTGACCACAATGCATGATTGGGCAAACGCAGTACTTAAACGATAAGGAGCATGTAAATTAACCGCTAAGGTCTCCATAAACTGTGTTCCGTTAATGTCTTTTAATGACATGGTTTTCGATACAATACCTGCATTATTCACCAAACCATCCAGGCCACCGAATACTGACCACGCCTGTTTAAAAAATGACTCTAAAGTATTCAGCTGTCTAAAATCACTTGCTAAAACAGTCGCCTCAGCACCCAATTCAGTCACCGCTTTTAACGTATTCTCTATGCCCGCTTGATTGCGATTAAAATGCAACACCAAACGACACCCTTCACGCGCTAAAACCTTCGCTATACCCGCACCAATTCCACTGGATGCACCAGTAATTAAAATCCGCTTACCTGTCAGTCCTTTCATCCTTACCTTGATACTCCCTATCACATATTTGGGAATTGGAATTGCATTTTAAAAACCAATTAATCCAACTTAAAATAGCAGTACAATACAGCACTGCCGTAAGCACTAATAAAACCGCAATCACCGCAAAAATATCGGGTGCTTTCATTAACGTAGTCATCAACGATTCTTGATAATAAAAAAACCACTGATGTTCTTCGGGGAAAACCTGTGTGTGCAAATAGTAAAAAATAGCTTGTGCATCAAACAATACAACCACACCACTTAATAACAGTACACCACCCAATACCCATGCCAATGTCTGACGAATATGCACAAATGATTGTTGTGTCATTTTAAACCAAAACACCATGCAAACTAAAAGAACCATTGCACCATAAGCCACACGCGTCAAGCCATTCAGTAAGTTGGCCACATCTTGAAGGTGAATCACCTCTGGTTTTCGTAAAAACGAATCCATTACTTGACCGCTTTGATCGTAATACACCATCTGTTCCAACCATAAGCCACTTTGATTAATCGCAAACACCACCTCACCAAACAGCCTAATATGCTGCTCACGCAAAGTCTGTTCAAAGCCCGATTTATACGCATTAAGAGGTGCATACTGTTGAATGTGCATATTCAAATCCAATGCATCATAAATAAGGGGATAAAAAAACTGTACCCAACTTAACGTATGCCATGCTAAAAATAATGCCACAAAAAAAGAGAATAAAACAATCAAAATCTGACCTAATAATAATGACCCGTATTTTAAATAAGAAAAGAAAAATAAGCGATAAGACATAAAATACATTGTAGCTCAAAAAAAAACACACTGTCCGTATTTAACCTTAACCCGAATCTCCAGATAAAAATACGAATTGTAACGACTCAGTTCCAGAATTACGCTGAGTCGTTACTGCGAATTAAGGTTTGGACAAGGTGAGTTGAGCTTGCTCAAGAGAGGGTACTCTGGAGTAAAATTTTTTTAAAATATTTTTTCTATAGTTTTGATACAGTTGATTCGCTTGTATTCCACCTTCTGGTGTCATGTATTCAGGAATACTAAAAGCAATATTTTGTTGCGCATATTGATCAGCAATCGTCAGTTGTTGAATCACTCTGTCTAGTGGTGCAGGAATGGCTTTAAAAGGTTTATTATTAATTGGTGAGCCTGATACCTGAGTAAATATTTCAATAATCGCTTGTAACTCGGTATTTGTTTTTGTTGCCGCATGTTGCATCGCATTAAAATAACTTGGTAAATTGTCTAATTGCAATTTATTAACCCCAATACCATCTTGAAACAAAACAATATCAATGTCTGCTGACGCTAATAATGTTTGCCAAAAAAGCTGGAATTCTTGGGGGGTTAAAGCCGCATTCGAAAAACCTGATAAAGCTATTTTTTTATTGGGTGTTAAGGCATGTAAGTGCTGTGTAAGCCGGTTTAAATAACGAAACAAAATTTTCTGGCTATCAGAATGGTGCCAATTTATGTCATCAATCTCTTCTGAAATATACCACCCCTGAAAAGATGAGTGCTGAATGGCCTGAGGCAATATCTCTTTTGCGGCTAAAAAAGATCGTTTATAAAAGTCTTGAAAATGTGCTTGAAGTTGACTTGGGTTATTTTGGACGCTGTTCCAATATTTTGTGTCATAGGCTAATCCAATCAATACATTTATTTGGTATTCATCGGCAAGTTCAAGAATGGTTTTTAAGGGTGGAGTAGAGGTGTTTTGATAAGATTTTGAACGATAAAATGCTGTATTATCCAAAACCGACCATTGAATTATGACTTGTGACAATTGAAGGCTTTCAAAGTGACGAAATAACGTTCGCCATTCATTTTTTGTCCATTCATTATGGTGGGAAAGTAACTGAACAAATGTGCCTTGCAAAGCTGAAGTATTATCTTCTAACGCCATGCTTGAAGTTGTCTTGCCAAGTAAACCAAAGGTTATGATAAAACATAAAAAAATTTGTTTACTAAAAAACCATCTAAATACATTAATAATTTAACACTCCTGTCACCGTCCACCCCGAACGATCATTTTCAACATTTTTTTTATACTGAAATCGTAATTCAGCAGATGACGTATTTGCTTGATATTGACTTCCGCCAAATAAAGCTTGCATGGAGAGTCCAATACCTGCTTCAGTGTAAGAGCCACTATACAAATTCGGTTCTTGAGAAGAACCATTTGCGGTCAAATGAGGAGAAACAAAAAGATTGGAACCCAATCGAATCTTTTTCCCAAACCCCGCTTCCCAAGAGAAGCTTCTGTCATGAGTCTTGCCACTGAAAAAAGTCAAATCACCATAAATAGAAAGATAATAATGATTTAAAGTCGCTTTATCCGCTTCAAACGCTTTATACCAAGAGTACTGCGTTCGTGCAAGCCAATCATCAATGGAATTATCTCCAATTTCAAACAATTTTTCAATGCCCAAAAACAGTCCATGTGCTTTAAAGGGCTTATAACGAAAACCAACCCCTCCCTGTAAAGAATCACTCTCTACTTGCAATGTTTGCGCTTGAGTATTCCATAATAATCGGGTGAATAATTGCAACACTCTACCATCACGATATCCCAGCTCATGAGGTTGATAGGTAATGTTTATACCGCCTTGAGAAGGCGTTGCACTGTTTCCAAAAGAAGGAGAAACACCACTTTTATGGTTATCATCATTGGAACGATACATTTGATAAAGTGAAAACTGATAATGGTTTTTCAGTTTACTCACTTCATTTTTCATCATATCAATTTTTTTCTGTACTTCTTTTTGTTGTCGTTTTGTAACGCCTTTATTAAGTTGTGAGGTTTGTTTATCAATGCCTTTTTTAAACCAGTTAACAGCCGCATCATTATTCATATTGCTAATTTCTGCATACCCCAAATCTTGATAAAGATTCGGAAAGTCAGGATCTTGTTCAACAATATCTTGAAACAGTTTAATCGCGTTTTCATAACGCTCTTCTGCCATGTAAAGATAGCCTAAAGAGGCTGCATATTGGCTGTTATTTGGTTGCTTTAAGTTCGCTTGTTCTAAATAGTAATTAGCTTTTTTAAGATTGCCTAGTTTACTATAGTAAAGCCATAGCTGATATTGTTGACCCGCCATAGAGTTTACATCTTCGGCTCTTAACAAGGCATCAATAGAAGATTGATACTGCTGTTGTTCAGCATAAATTAATGCAAGCTGATTAAAATAAGTAAGCTTTAATGCAGGCTTTAAAGCAACCTCATCAATATTTTCAAGTGTTTGGCGTGCTTGATTAAAATCTCCTGTTAAACGATAAATATTCGCAACGTTTAATCGCACATCAGGCTCCTCATGATAATCTAAAGATCTCAGAAAGGCATTCAGCGCATCATTGTATTCAGCCACACTCACATGAAGCTTACCCAGTTGACTGTATAACATACCAAGCTCAATATCCGTTAATTGTTGAGAATTAGAAAGAGCTTGATGAATATATTTTTTAGCTTCTACATTCTTACCTAATTGTTTATGGGTAAACGCCGTATATAACAACAATCGTGAATTACTTTGCATCTCTAAAGCCATTTGAAACTGCTTAAGTGCTAATTTCCAGCGTTGCTGTTGATAAAGTGATAAACCAAATGCCTGATGTACATAAACAAGACGCTTTTTAACATTTGGACTGGAATCCACGCTTAATACTTTATTAAACCATTTTATGGCTAGTTCAAAATCATGTTGTTCTTGAGCAATATCAGCAAGTGCCCACATAGAAACCGTACTGGATGGATTTAAATCCAAAGCCGCTTGATAATCTTCCTTTGACTCCTTCCAGTTTTGACTCCGTTTTTTTAAATAACCTAATACAATATGAGCATCGTATTTTTGAATATCACTTTGAGCCAAATCAATTGCTTCTGAAAACTCAAGCCTCGCTTGAGCAACATCTTTTATATGAAAATAAGCATAGCCCAACTTCATTTTTAATAAGTAATCATGTTGTTTAAGCTGTTTTGGCGGCATTTGGGGCTGGAACCGCATACGGCCAGCGCAGAGGTTCTGGCGCGGTGCGCGGCAGATTTTCCGGTGTTGGCGGGGATTTCCGGACTGGATCGTGACGGCT
>UOFC01000176.1_pt1 | contig 14699 bp, 14 predicted proteins | sample 1988771 | NCBI WGS metagenome assembly UOFC01 (sample SAMEA4712195, study PRJEB27164) | hydrothermal vent metagenome | biome: marine basaltic hydrothermal vent biome; feature: marine hydrothermal vent; material: mineral | place: Pacific Ocean | collected 2011-06-14/2011-07-23 | depth 1719 m | reverse complement strand
ATTAAGACGTTGTACATCGGCCTCTTTACGGCAGGTGGCAATGACTTGATAGCCTAATTGTTGCAACTGTTGCGCGCATTGGTAGCCAATGCCTGTTGAGCAACCTGTGATTAGAATTGTACTGGGTGGAAGGAGTTTAAGCATTGTGTATCCGAAGTAGGTCTTGATGAACTTGGGTCATGTCGAGTTGTTGTAGGTCTCGAATCCCTTCTTCTAATGCCTCTTCGGCAATCACGCCAGCATGAGAAAATACGATAATACCTTCTCGCATAAAGAGAATAGTCGGAATGGAGCGTACTTGAAACAATTCGGCAAGGGCTTCCTCCTCAATATTGATTTTACAGAAAGTAATGTCTGTAAATTTTTGTGATAAGCGTTCAAAAACATCAGAAAACTGAGCACATGGTGCGCTCCAAGAAGCCCAAAAGCTAAAAACGATCAGATCATTTTCTGGAATGAATGCGTCAAACTGGGTGTGTTTTAAATGATGTATTGCCATTACTTTCCTTTAAACACTTGGGTTGCCACCCTTGGTGAGCAGGGTAGGATTAAGGTATTTTTTGAGTGATTCTTCATCTAAATTGGTCATCTCTAAAGCCACCTCTAAAACAGGCCTACTAGAACGATAGGCTTCCTTTGCAATGGCGGCCCCTTTTTCATAGCCAACCACGGTATTGAGTGCGGTGACTAAAATGGGGTTGGCATTGAGTGCTTTTTGTAGGTTTTGTTCGTTAACGGTAAAGCCTTTGATGGCTAGGTCTGCTAATTGTGTGCTGGCGGTTGCAGCAATTTCAATGCTTTGCAATAGGTTAAGGGCGATCATGGGCAACATGACATTCAGTTGAAAAGAACCGGATTGAGCACCAATGGTGATGGCGGTGTGATTGCCCATGATTTGAGCGGCCACCATGGCAACCGCTTCTGGAATCACAGGGTTTACTTTGCCGGGCATGATGGAGCTACCGGGTTGTAAGGCTGGGAGTTGAATTTCGCCCAATCCTGCCAATGGACCGGAGTTCATCCAGCGTAAATCATTGGCTATTTTCATTAAACTGGCGGCCAATACATTCAGTTGGCCACTGAGTTCTAATGCGGTATCTTGCGAACTTAATCCAACAAACAAGTTGTCCATTGGCTCAAACGGAATATCTGTGATATCGGACAGGTATTGAGAGACCAGAGTTCCAAACTGGGGGTCGGCATTTATGCCCGTACCCACTGCTGTACCACCTTGTGGTAGCTTATTTAGGCGTTTTTGGGTATCAGTGAGGCGTTGAATATTATCGGTAATTTGTGCTCGCCAGCAAGCAAGTTCTTGACTGAGCTTAACGGGCATGGCGTCCATTAAATGAGTACGTCCTGTTTTGACCACATGCGCCAGCTCTTTTTCGCGAAGGTCAAGGGTCTCGGATAAGTGTGTTAAAGCGGGTAGTAAATGCTCGGTTAAAGCGATACTGGCGGCAACATGAATCGCAGAGGGAATCACGTCATTTGAACTTTGGCTCATGTTCAGGTCATCATTGGGGTGTACCTCTGTGCCTGTTAACTGCTTGGCAAGTGTGGCCAATACTTCATTGGCATTCATATTGGTACTGGTACCTGATCCCGTTTGAAATACATCAATGGGAAAGTGTTGCTGGTAATCTCCCTGAATGATCTCTTGAGTCGCTTGTTGAATGGCGTTTGCTTTGTCATTAGTAAGTAAGCCAAGCGACTGGTTACTTTGAGCACAGGCCTGTTTGACATAGCAAAGTGCGTGAATAAAGGACGTTGGCATGGGTATTTGGCTAATGGGAAAGTTATTGATGGCACGCTGTGTCTGTGCACCATAAAGTGCATTTATGGGTACATCTAAACTGCCCATGCTGTCTTTTTCAATTCGAGTTTGATTGGTGGTATTTTTTTGATTTAACATAGTATTTTTAAGCGTTCTTTATTATGATTGTATGGTGATTATGATTGCATGATGCTTAAGATGAGACCTTTGCATGATACAATCACGAGTAAAAATGGCTATAGCTCGCTATTGACGGCATTTTTTGCCTCAATCAGAAAAACGAAATCTTAGCTTATTTTTCTTTCTCAATTTTACCCCTGCGGGCATCGGGTTCTTCGTTTTGCGTCAGTATTGTGCAAAGGTCTCAAGATGTTTAAATGGAGTGATATTTTACGCTTGTTTAATTTAAAAAGACAGTAAAGAGAGCTTTGAATGAGTCTAAATAATAATGCATTGGCGAATGAATTAGTAAATAAAACGTTATGGTGGCGTTACTCCTCTTTTGAAGAAAAAGGTGCTTTATTATTGTCTAGCCCCCTAAAACGATTGTTTTCTTCAGCGATTACTCAGTTAGAAGACATGACTGGGTGTTATACCACACCGATTATTCAGATTAAGATTCAAGAGATTTTGGCAAATCCAGAGGCAGATGTACGTTTTATTGCATCGTATGATACACGGCATGGAAAAAGTTCTTTTCAGCATCAGTTAAATGTATATACCGAATCTGGACAGCGTTATGTACTCGCACACTGTATGGATGTTACGGAAATGGTTGCTTTAGAGCGTGAAATTGTAGATGCACAAGGGCGACTTTCATTAACGCAGTTGGTGGAACGGCAAACTTTTTTAGAAGCTCAAAACCGTATTATTAAAGAATCCTATCAAAAACAGTCCCGTTTTTTAGCCATGTTAAGCCATGAACTTCGTTCTCCTTTATTGGGCATCAGTAGTTTGGTGCAACGTTTACGTGTTAAGCAAACAGATGAAAAAGTCTTAACAGCCCTCAAAGCGATTCATATTACGGCAGAACAATCGACCTTTTTAGTCAATGATATTTTGACCTATTCTCAAACTGAATATGATGAAATTACGCTTCATCCAATGACGTTTTCATTAAAAGAGATTTTGCAAAATGTAAAACAGCTTACGCGATCTATCGCGGCAGATAAGGGGTTAATGGTTTCGTTAATTTACCTAGGCGACCGAGATCAAGTGGTAGGAGACAGTGTTCGATTGTCTCAAGTACTGATTAATTTAATTGTTAATAGTATTAAGTTTACGCAATATGGCGGGGTAACCATTGAAGTGGCTCAAAAGGAAAAAAATCGTTTTTCTTTTAAAGTGACGGATTCTGGTGAAGGGATTGCAAACGATCAACTAGAGCGTATTTTTGAACCTTATGCTCAGTTAGAAAGTATGGGAAGCACTCAGAATATTGGCTCAGGATTAGGGTTATTAGTGGTCAAAAAATTGGTGGCTTTAATGGGGGGGGAAATTTCGGTTACATCAACACTTGGAGTGGGAACATCGTTTAATTTTGATCTGTTTCTGGACGAAAATCAAAAGAGTATAAAGGATGTTTCTGTTGAGCAAAAAATGATACTGGAAAGTACAACGTTAGAAGAAGCTTCTATTAAAAATAGTATTGAACATGTTAAGCCACTTAAAAATAATCACTCTGAAGTGTTGAATGCTTTTCATGTTTTGATTGCAGATGATTCTAAAATTAATTTAATGGTATTGGGTGGTTATCTGCAAGAGTTAAATTGCTTGGTGGTTGAAGCAAAAAATGGCCGCGAAGCGTGGGACTTGTTTCTTGAAAATACATTTGATTATGTCTTTTTAGACATTCAAATGCCTTTTTTAGATGGTATTGAAGTGAGTCAAAAAATTAAAGAATGTGTGGATACAGGTTGTTCGGCAGCTAAAAATCTTAAAAAGGTATTTGCTGTGACAGCGGGAGGAGATGAATCGAACTTTACGTTAGAAGGAGAACCTGTTGATTCCAATGGCTTTGATCATTGGTTTGTAAAACCCGTTTCTAAAGCCCAAATTATAAATGTACTGCAAACAAGTTCAGGTGTAAGTAATGCCAAGACTCAAAATTCCAAGATTAAAAATACCAAGACTCAAAAAAGAGTTAAAAAACAGTCAGAAAAAAGTTCCTCTCAGGCAGCGCGTCAGTCAAAAAATGTAAATAAGGCAAGTCGTGTAAAGAACTCCGTTTCTGATGTTGCAAATGAGCCGTGGGAAGGTATTGACGATGTGCCGAAGCAGTTTCAAGGATTAATAGATGATTTTTTGTTAGATTTAAATAATGGTATTATGGACTTAAAAAAAATGATTCAAGAAAAAGATGCGCAAGGGTTATCTAAAAAAGCACATTACTTAAAAGGAAATTGCATGTTGTTGCAGTTAAATGGTATGGTAACAACGCTAAGGAAAATTGAAAAAACAGTACAAGAAAATCAGTATTTGGTGGACAATGTAGAGGATAAATTGACATTTATTGTAGAAAAGTTGCAGTTTGGGCTAAAAAGTCTTGAGAAGTCCATAACGATTCGTCATAATGCTGTATAAATTAGTAAATGAGTTACCGCTGAATTTGCGTGTAATAAATGGTTAAACTCTTTAAATTGGGAACAATCCATGTCTGAAAAAATTAGTATATTATTGGCCGAAGATCATGCATTAGTGAGAGCAGGATTCAAATCAATTATTGAAGCCGAAGATGGTTTAGAGGTCGTGGGTGAAGCCGAAGATGGCTTAGAATGTCTTGAGTTAGTGAGATCAAAAACGCCTCAAGTTGTTTTGCTGGATTTGTCTATGCCAAAATTAAGTGGCTTAAATGCAATTGGTCATATTAAAAAGCGTTATGCAGATACCAAAGTGATTGTATTAACCGCTGCTGAAACCACCAATGTTTGGAATGAGGTTTTAGAACTCGGAATCAGTGGTATTGCAATGAAATCGGTTTCTCCTAAAGAGTTAATTAAAGGTATTTATGGCGTGATAGAGGGTGAAACGTTTATTCATTCGGAAATTCAACCTTTATTAGAAGAAGCGGCAGGTTTAAACAATAAACGCTTATCAGTGCGTGAAAAGCAAGTGGTTAAGTTGGTTGCAGAAGGTTATAAAACCAAAGAAATTGCTGAAATGCTTGAAATCAGTGATCGTACCGTTTCGAAACACCGTGAAAACTTGATGACGAAAATGGGAGCCACCTCAACGGCTGAGTTGACTAACTATGCAAATGAAACTGGTCTGACGAAAGTGAGACTGGAGGAAATTGAATAGGCTCCTAGGTGTTTTCGGTTTTTTAAAAGGGCTTTAAAAGCCCTTTTTTATTACCTGTTGCTCAGGTTTTGTAATGGCTCAGATTGATAGACTCAGGCTGTTGTCACAGTACTGCTTTCTGAGTTTGTTTTAGGGGCAGTGATGTCGTCTGTAATGCCTAGGTATTGATTACGAAAGTTTTGAAATCCTTCTTGAACCAGCGCATAGGTTTTATCAATATTGCTTGAAATGTCACCTTCTAATACTTTTAAGTCTCCTAAAATATTTTTAGCTTCTTCAAACCCCTGAGTAACCCCGCCACCCATAACTTCGATAAAACGATCGACTAAGGCTTCGCCTTTAAGCTCAGGGTTGGCAGCTTGAAATGAGGTAAAAAAAGCAGTACTGCCGTCAACAATGCGTTTGGCCGTGTTTTCAGGCGTCCAATACTCCATGCCACCTTGCTGTTTTAGAGCCTCTTCACTAATGGGCGCCACGGCACCTTCATCGAGCTTAAATTCAGCACTGAGTATTTCATTGACCTTATCAATGGCGGCTTGAAAAGTGAGCTTTAAAGCACTTTCATTGGTGGATTGACCATCACCAAAAAGGTGTGCGACCAAACTGGCTTGTTGAGCAGTTTTCATGCTGGCTATATTGGTGGGTTCTTGAGTTGGATCGACAAGCTTTTCTGTTTTTTGCGGGCTGTTTGAAGTTAGAGACTCGCTTAACTTTGCGGTATTTTGATAAGAGAGAACAGAGTTTGCATTATTTACATCCATGACCATGAGAGTGCTCCTTAAATAAGAGAGTGAAACCTTCACGCGCGGTATTGCGCAAAGGCCTTTAGATATTATATCGGCCGTCTTGTTAAAAACGTTAGCAAAAAAATAGAGAATGCTGGTATCATTCCGTTTATTTTGTGGCAATTTGGAATAAAGTCAGATGGAACTAAATCTCGTTTACACGCGTATTGAAGATTATAAAGCACGAACCAAAGTGATTAGGGGGTATCTTTGACTATGATACCAAGGCAGATCGTTTGGTTGAAGTGTCCAGAGAGCTAGAAGACCCAAATATTTGGAATGATCAAGCACTTGCTCAAGCTTTAGGTAAAGAGCAGTCCCAGTTGGAAATGATTGTTTCTACCATTGATGAGCTGGAATCAGGCGTTGAGTCGGTCAAAGAAATGTTAGAAATGGCCGAGATGGACGATGATCAAGAGATGGCGGATGAGGTCATTTTAGAATTGGATACGTTAGGCCAAAAGCTTGAAAAGCTGGAGTTTCAACGAATGTTTTCAGGCGAGTTAGATGCTAATAACGCCTATTTAGAAATTCAGTCGGGTTCTGGCGGAACAGAGGCGCAAGACTGGGCGAATATGATATTAAGAATGTATTTGCGCTGGGCTGATAGTCGAGGCTTTAAAACCGAAATAGTTGAAATCAGTGCCGGCGATGTTGCGGGTATTAAAGGCGCCACGGTACATGTAAAGGGTGACTATGCCTTTGGCTGGTTGCGCACCGAAACAGGCGTGCATCGTTTGGTTCGAAAGTCCCCCTTTGATTCCAGTAATCGACGTCACACCTCCTTTGCATCCGTCTTTATCTCTCCTGAAATTGACGATACGTTTGAAGTGGATATCAATCCTGCGGATTTACGAATTGATGTCTATCGTGCCAGTGGCGCGGGTGGACAGCATGTAAATAAAACCGAATCGGCCGTGCGAATTACGCATTTGCCAACCAATACGGTAACACAGTGCCAAAACGGTCGCTCGCAACACCAAAATAAAGCCGAAGCGATGAAGCAGCTTCGAGCCAAGTTATATGAGCTAGAGATGTTAAGCCGTAATGCCGAAAAACAAGAGTTGGAAGATTCAAAATCCGATATTGGTTGGGGCAGTCAAATTCGCTCTTATGTATTGGATTCTGGGCGCATTAAAGATTTAAGAACCCATGTTGAAACTGGAAATACCACCGGTGTGTTAGACGGTGATTTGGATCAATTTATGGAAGCAAGTTTGAAAGCTGGTTTTTAGGCTTTCAAAGCTTTAAAATACCGTTGAATTTAGAATTTTTCTCCCCCCCCTTTACTATTTATATTTGTTTAAGAGAGTTGTCATGTCGGAATCCCCAAAAAATGCGCCTGAAGTTGATGAAAATAAAATCATTGCAGAGCGTCGTGCAAAATTAACTGCGTTACGAGAAAATGGGCATTCTTACCCCAATACATTCCGTCGTGAGCACAATGCTGAAGCATTGCATTTGGCGTATGATGCCAAGAGTAAAGAAGCGTTAGCGGAAGCAGAGCCTGTTCGAGTTAAAGTTGCGGGTCGAATGATGTTACGCCGTATTATGGGCAAAGCCAGTTTTGCAACTTTGCAAGACCCAACGGGTCGTATTCAACTTTATGTTACGCGCGATGAGTTACCAACCGATTTTTACAACACGCAGTTTAAAAAATGGGATTTAGGCGACATTGTTGGGGCAGAAGGATATTTGTTTAAAACCAACACGGGTGAATTGTCCATTCATGTGGAACACATTGAGTTGATTACCAAATCCCTTCGTCCTTTGCCAGACAAGTTTCATGGATTACAAGATCAGGAAATTCGTTACCGTCAGCGTTATGTTGATTTGATTGTGAACGAAGAGAGTCGTAATACCTTTGTTTTGCGTTCTAAAATTGTACAACATGTTCGTAATTTCTTAATTCGACACGATTTTATGGAAGTCGAAACGCCAATGATGCATGTGATTCCTGGCGGCGCGACCGCAAAGCCTTTTAACACCCATCACAATGCGCTAGACATGCCACTTTATTTACGTATTGCTCCCGAACTGTATTTGAAGCGTTTGGTGGTAGGGGGGTTTGAGCGAGTGTTTGAAATTAACCGCAGTTTCCGAAATGAAGGGCTTTCGACTCGCCATAATCCTGAATTTACGATGGTGGAATTTTATGCTGCTTACACCGATTACCACCAGTTAATGGACTATACCGAAGAGCTGTTAAAAGAGTTGGCCGAGTTGACCGTTGGCTCTACGAAAGTACCTTATCAAGGTATGGAGTTTGACTTTGGTAAACCGTTTGCGCGCTTAACCATGAAAGAGGCCATTATGCAGTATAACGATGGGGTAACCGCAGAGCAGTTAGCTACGTTAGAGGGGGCAAGAGCCGTTGCTGAATCGCTGAATATTCGTATTGAAGAGAGTTACGGATTGGGTAAAGTTTGGACAGAAATTTTTGAAGAGACGGTTGAAGAGCAATTGATGGATCCAACCTTTATTACCGAATACCCAGCCGAAGTATCGCCATTGGCGCGTCGTAATGATCAAGATTCATTTATTACAGATCGTTTTGAGTTGTTTATTGGTGGGCGTGAGTTAGCGAATGGGTTTAATGAGTTAAACGATTCAGAAGATCAAGCGGAGCGTTTTAGAGCGCAAGTACGGGCAAAAGAATCGGGGGATGATGAAGCGATGCATTTTGATGAAGATTATATTCGCGCGTTAGAGCACGGTATGCCACCTACTGCGGGTGAGGGAATTGGTATTGATCGTTTGGTGATGTTGTTTACCGATTCGGCTTCCATTCGTGATGTGTTATTGTTTCCGCACATGCGTCAAAACTGAGCCTGCTACTCTCCTCTTATTGTTTGCTCTCTATTGTATAAAGCCTCGTTTGGAGGCTTTATTTGTATTTACCCCAATTCGCTTTTGATTTAAGGTAAAGTTGTTCTACTTTGGTTCTGGCCCAAGGTGTTTTTCTTAAAAACGTTAAACTGGATTTGAGCGTAGGATTGTTTTTGAAGCAGTTAATGGGGATTCGCTCGGCCAGTGTTTCCCAACCATAATGTTGCTCAAGTTGCATGACAATTTCTTTTAAAGGTATCCCATGTAAAGGGTCTTTGGGATGCGCTCTTGGTGCGCTGGATGATGGATTTGTTGAGTGAGTCATAAGAGAACCTTTATTGATTTTTGGGTAGTGATTTAACCCGCCGATGAAAAGAGACCTTTTTCAGAGATGGGTTGAGTCGCTGCATTTTTTGCTTCAATCCATTGTGCCATATATTGTGTGCTTTTGTGATGATGGTGATTAAGCATTAAGCCAATAAAACAGGATTGACGATGTTGCTCCAGACGTTGCATGATTTTTTCAAGTTGGCTTAAGAAATGGTCTTGGCTGTTATGAGGTAACATGTAACGAGATTGTATAATCTCAAACCCTGTTTGTTGAGCTTTTTGCCAACAAGATGGGGAGCGGTAGAGTTCTACCGCTTGCACGGCAAAATCATGAGGGGTATTGGAAATTTCCCCCCCCCATGTTTGGAATGTGCCCTGCATGGATTCGGCTCCAATCTCAGTGGTAACACTGGGTGTGCCACAGCGCATGGCATCCGCTAACTTTCCTTTCATGCCTGCGCCAAAGCGTAAAGGAGCTAAACACACTCGGGCATTTTGCATAACTTCAAGTGCATTTTCAGCCCAGCCTAACACATGAAATCCTTGTCTTTCATTGTGTAATTGGGTGGCTTTGGGAGGGGGATAGGCACCGTAAATATGCAGTTGAGCTTTAGGCAGTTGTTGGTGAATCGTAGGCCAAATGGTTTGTTTTAGCCAAAGTACCGCATCCCAGTTAGGGGCGTGTCTAAAATTGCCAATGCTAATAAAGTGCTGGCGTGTTTCAAAGGGGGGGGAAGAATTTTGGATAAGGTGACTGTTTGAGTATAACAGCGGTAAATAGCACAGTTGTTGACGCGGAACTTGAAACTCAGTTTGCAATAATGCCATTTCAAACTCTGAAACCATTAAGGTTAAGTCACATCGAAAAATAGCCGCAACTTCTCGTTTGGCCAGATCGGTCGGTGCCATTTGGTAAAATACCGTTTTTGGGTTCGTCAGAGCAAGGTCGCTTAAGTCAAAAGAGGTTGGATTACGTTTTAAATATTGTTTAACACAATTTTGACGAGCCGCTCTCAGGCTATGCAGATCTTCCGTATTTAATATGCGAATGGCATTGGGAAGGTGTTTGGCAATACGCCATCCAAATTGCTCTTCCATCATAAAGCGGTCAAACATCACACAGGCTGGATTGAGTTTTTGAATAAAATGGTCAAAGCTTGAGTGATTGAGTTCAATGGATTGCTCCTGAATACCCAGAGCGGTTAGATCGACTTTATGCGCTCCTTGTTTGGCTGGACTGGCAAAAACAATCTGCCAATTTTGCTGTTGAAAGAGTGCAGTCAGTTGCATCATTCGAGTGCCAGCAGCCGATGAATTTGGTTCTGGCCAGACATAACCGATAATAAGCAAGGTGTGATTGTGCATGGTAAAGGATGTTAGGTTTGATTTTAAAAGGAGTATGTTACCTTAATATTTCGAATAGAAACATGCATTTCTAATCCGGGGATTAGGGTAGAATAGAAAAAAGCGTGGGCTAAAAAAAATATGCAAATATTTTGCTTCTTTAAACTGGGATGAAATAAGGTAAAATTGGGATGTGTGTAAGAACAATCATATTAATATTCGGATTAGTTGCAACGGTATTATTGTTTTCGGCTTGCGACAAAGTAGCGAATAGTGCTAAAAATTTTCAGTCAGATTGGGTGGGATTGGACCGCAAAGTGGAACTGTATAGTTGCATGACAGGAAAGTTAATTAAAGTGTATCAAGGGGATATTCGAATGAACCCTGAAGATTCAATGGGAACATCACTCTTGATTGATGGCAAAAAATTACAAACTAATTTATGTTTTGTGATTGCTGAAATTGGAGTGAAAGAAGAGGTTATTAATCCATAGGTTTTATTTTGGAGAGTAGAGTGAGACCTTAGCACGAAAGGATATACGAATAAAAAGGTTAAAATACGCCTGATTTTCGTTGAAAAACGTGCGAATAGTGTGCTGTTTCCTGCATTTTCCGTCTCAATCAGTCAAATTTCATTTCTTTTTTCTTTCGCGTCCCTCTCGTGCAAAGGTCTCAGAGTGTAATTTATGCCTTGAATTAAGCCATTTTCTACGCTAGTCTACTCCATTCAGGTTTTGTCTAACCCATGTTTTGTTTAACCCATGGGCAAAAATACAAGATGGTGTATGATGTGCATGGGTTGTGTGGTTTTACTAAAGTGCAGTTTTAAGTGATTAAGAAACAAATATGATTCAATTTAAAAAAATAGATATTATCCTTATGGTAAAACGGTCGTTTTTAACGTTTTCTTTTATCTTTTTATTAGGCTGTTCAGGCATCGTTGATCGTACAGGACAGGCATTGATTTCTGCTGGTGATAGCTTTCAATCTGTTATAAGAGATGTTCAGGTTATTCAGGTGGATGAAAATACGTATGATTTGATGGAGGCTTTTTATGAACCCGTTAAAGGGTTTGATAGTTGGGCCTTGCGTGCTAAAGCTAAAGAAATGTGCCATGAAGGGTACATTTATAAGTCTCGCCATGCAGCCAAAAAAGGAGCGTTTGGACAAGATCATGCACAGTGTGTAGAAGGGCAAGCTTGCCGTTATGTTTTAGAGTGGCGAATTCAATGCAAACAAGTGCCTTATGAGCCGTTTAGTTTATTTGGAAAAACGTAATTTTTATCTCTAATCCCCACATAGAAATACGAATTAGAGTGTCAGCAATTGATTTGCATAGTGAATTCAAAAAAGACAACGTCACCTTATTGGTGATGCGTCTTTTTTGAGTTTGCTAGGCGCGTCAAGGACTTGCGCTATAAACGGGTTTTCTATCTGGGGATTAGGGTTTATATTTTATATTGAGTTTTAGAGAGGCTTGAGTATCAAAATGAAAAAAAAGGTTGTTATTTAATGGTAATTTTAAAGCATTACGCATGGTTGCTTGCGGTGAGTGTGTTTGCCATTTGGTCCTCAACTCAAATTCGATTTTGGTCAGAGTCTATTCAGGAAGTGGTGGTTTTTTTACCTTATATTGCTGTCGCTTTAGGGGTTTTTATTGCTTTATGGTTAAATCGTATCCAACCTGTTTTAATTTTATTGAGTTTAGGTTGTTTTAATGCTGTTTTATTTTATTCTTCATTTTCAGCGTTTGGAATGGAATTTACTGCGGACACTCTTTTTCCGATCTTAATTGTTTTATTACCATTAAATATTTTATTATGGATATTGTTGCCTGAAAAAGGGGTATTTAATAAGCGTTTAAATATGCTTGTTGCCGTTATATTTGCTATTCAGGCAGGAGTTATTTATTGGTTAGTAGTCGATTCGCCTGAAGAGTGGATGTACGTATTAACGACACCAATTATCAAAGATTCAAATTTAGTGCTTCTCTCTTTCTCCGCAGGATTGATGTTTTTATTAACACTTTTTTTTATTGCGTTAAAAATGAATCAATCCAGTTTTAAAATTTTATATCATGCTGTTTTTATTGTATTGGTATTAATGTTATATGGGATAAATCAAGGATTTAATCCAAGTTTATTGGCTTGGTTTTCGACTTTTTCAGCGATTGTTTTAACATTATCTATGATTTTTGAAGCGCATCATATTGCTTATACTGATGAATTAACGGGAATTTTGGGGCGAAGAGCCTTAATGGAATATTTTTTAGGGTTGGGAAAAAAATATGTTGTAGCAATGGTGGATATTGATCATTTTAAACAATTTAATGATACGTATGGACATGATGCAGGAGACGATGTGTTGCGTCGTGTGGCACAAGTGTTAGAACGGGTAAAATCTGGACGTGCTTTTCGATATGGGGGGGAAGAATTTACGTTGGTATTTGTGAATAAAACGATTACTGAAGTGATGCCAGAATTAGAATACATTCGTCGTAAAGTTGAGTCCAGTATGATTGAGTTTCGAACGGGAGAACGTTCGATTAAAACCCATATTACAATAAGTATTGGCGTTGCACAGGCAGATCAAGACTTTAAGGTTGTAAAAGACGTTTTAAAGTTAGCGGATCAAGGTTTATATGAGGCTAAACAAGCAGGTCGTAATACTATTGTAATTCGGGAATATAAGCCAGATAAGGTTAAAGTGAATTACTATAAAGGGGCAAAAAGTGACGATAAATCGTCCCGTATCAGTGGTTGAGCATCTACTTGTTGAACATAATAGCCATATTGAAATAGAATTTCAATTGGTTCTTTTGGATGGAACCATCGTAGAATCGACTCAAAAAGGTGAAACACTTCATTTTACGTTAGGTGATGGCACTTTTTTACCAAAGTTAGAAGAGATGTTGATTGGGTTAGAACAGGGCACAACCGCTAAATTTACGTTATTACCTGAACAAGCATTTGGTTTGTCTGATCCTAATAATATTCATACGATGGTACGCCAGGAATTTCCAGAAGAGCTGGCTTTGCAAGAAGGGTTTGTTATTGGTTTTGAAACTCCAACAGGTGAAGAAGTGTTAGGCACGGTTCAAAAAATAAGCGAGCACTCAGTTCTAGTGGATTTTAACCATCCTTTAGCCGATAAAACGATTATTTTTACCGCAACGATTAAAGCTTTAACCCCTAGGAGGCTGTCTGAGAACTAAAAGTCGACTGCAAATCCCATAAACATCATAATCTGAGTTTATCAAAGTCGTTAAATAGCCGTGCTATTCGCCTCTTTTGATAAGCTCACCTTATAACGTTTCTGTGATTTTCGTTACGATTCTAGTTCTCGGACAGCCTCCTAGATAGTTTTTTATTTTTTCCTTACTATTTTCTTATTTATGGCTGTTTTCTTGAAATTCCTGCATGTGCCCTTCACTGCAAAAGGTGTCTTTGCCATCAAAATAAGCAATGGATTGTGGTAAATGTACACCGCATAAGGCACACTGCACCATCGCTTCACTTTTGTTTTGCTCTTCTGTTGTGAGGCCCTCTTGTTTTATGGGGGCATTTTTCGCACGTATTTCGATGATTCGATTGAGGGTAAATCGAATAATCAAAAAAACTAAAATAACAAAAAGTAAGAAAATAATGGCTCTCATAGGGGTCTCTGTTGTTTTAATGTAAGTATTTAGGGTTATGCGGTAAATTTTTTTTATCTTAGCGTTCGCTAAGTAGTTACATGCAATTTTGCTCTAAAAATCATACAATAGTGGCTATTTTTAAAAATCCTGTTACGTCGGTGACTATTGTCCCGCATTTTAGGGTGTGTTGGAGACATTTTGTTACATGAATTTACATGAGTACCAGTCTAAAGCGCTTTTTGCTGAGTATGGCATTGGCGTTCCTAAAGGGTATTTAATCACAGAGTTAAGTGAATTAGATACGGCACTTAATCGTATTAATAGTAAGGGATGGGTGGTTAAAGCACAGGTTCATGCCGGTGCGCGTGGTAAAGCTGGGGGGGTCAAGTTAGTAAACACGCCTCAAGAAGCGCATCAAGTGGCCAGCAAGCTGTTAGGCAGCTCGTTGGTTACCATTCAAACCGCAGGAAAGGCCTTGCCCATTAACAGCCTGTTAATTGAAGAGACATTGGCGATTGAAGAGGAGTTGTATTTAAGCTTGCTGGTCGATCGTGTGACTTGTACGCATACGTTTGTCATCTCCTCTGCGGGTGGGATGGACATTGAAGTAGTAGCGGAAAAAACACCTGAAAAAATCTTATCGATTCATATTGATTCAACCGTGGGTGTCATGCCTTATCAGTGTCGTGAAGTTGGG
>UOFC01000292.1_pt1 | contig 14760 bp, 14 predicted proteins | sample 1988771 | NCBI WGS metagenome assembly UOFC01 (sample SAMEA4712195, study PRJEB27164) | hydrothermal vent metagenome | biome: marine basaltic hydrothermal vent biome; feature: marine hydrothermal vent; material: mineral | place: Pacific Ocean | collected 2011-06-14/2011-07-23 | depth 1719 m | reverse complement strand
TCAATAATAAATACCAAAGCAATGGCTGCAATTAAGGTTGTTTCTAACATTCGTTAAAACCTTTAGTTGAAGATCTTTACACGAAAGAAAACTAACGTCATTAAAAAGGTGAGTAAAAACCCACCTTAATGCCCTTGTCTACAAATAAAAACGTGAGGTGATGTAAACCTCTTAACCTCTATTGTGTTGACTGATTAAAATACTTAAAGAAATCTGATTTAGGATCCACCAACAGAATATCTGACTTTTCTCTAAAAGAGGATTTATAGGCATTAATGCTATGATAAAAGGAGTAAAATTCAGCGTCAATATTATAGGCATTTGCATAAATTTCAGCCGCTTTAGCATCACCTTTACCGCGAAGAATTTCAGCTTCACTGTAAGCATCCGCTAAAATAACCACTCGTTGACGATCCGAATCTGCTCTAATTTTTTCAGCTGCTTCTGACCCTTTGGAACGTAAGTCTTTCGCAACACGATTACGCTCTGCTTCCATTCTTCGATAAACTGACTCACTAATGTCTTGCGCTAAATCAATTCGTTTAATACGAATATCTTCAATTTCGATACCAAATGAATTAGACGCCAATGCCGTAGTCGCTTTGATTTTATTTGCGATATCAACACGCTCCGCTGAAATGACTTCTTTAACAGTACGATTACCAAATTCAGCCCGCAAACCATCTTTTACAATTTGTCCCAGCTTCATGCCCGCTTGACGGTTATCCCCATTCATTGTGGTGTAAAACTTTTCAACATCAGCAATACGCCACTTTACAAACGAATCGACAATCAAGTTTTTCTTTTCACTGGTCAAGTAGCGTTCAGGATTTGCATCCAGAGTTTGTAAACGTGAGTCAAATTTACGCACATTGTTAATAAATGGCATTTTAAAATGCAAGCCAGGCTCTACATCTGCTTTTACAATTTCCCCTAAACGGAGAACCACTGCGGTTTGCCACTGGTTAACGGTATAAACGGAGTTGATGCCCACAAACAATACAGCCACTACTAATATTAATATTACTGGTTTCATTAACGTAGCTCCCTATTTTTCAAGTAGTCACGAATATTGGTTCTCTGACTGGTTGAAGTATTTTGATGATTTCCAACGGTGCTAGCATTAGCTGGAGCAACCGGTTGTGGTGGGATAAATGGAACGGTTGCCTGCCCTTGATTCATCATTTTATCTAACGGTAAGTACAACAAATTATTACTGTTATCAGAACCCATAAACACTTTACTGCTATTGCTTAACACCGTTGCCATCGCATCAATATACAAACGATTTCGGGTGACTTCAGGGGCTTTTTGATACTCTTTAACAATACTGACAAAACGTGCCGATTCACCGACCGCCTGAGCGATCACACGATCATGATAAGCACTGGCTTCTTCTAATTGACGTGCTGCTTTACCACGAGATTTCGGTAAAATATCATTTGAATAAGCTTCAGCTTCATTAATCAAACGCTCTCTGTCCTCTCGCGCTTTTACTACATCAGCAAACGCTGACTGTACTTGCTCTGGTGGTTGAGCATCTTGCAGGTTAACACTGGTTACAATCAACCCTGTTTTATATTCACCTAAACGTTCTTGGGTTAAAATTTTCACTTGAGAAACGACTTCATCGCGCCCCTCGGTTAACACAAAGTCCATTGTGCTTTGCCCAACCACTTCACGCAAGGTACTTTCAACCACCGCACGCAACGTCAAATCTGGATCGGAGACTTCAAACAAGTATTGATTTGCACTTTGTATTTGATATTGAACGGCCACTTTCAAATCCACAATATTTTCATCTTTGGTCAGCATTAACGATTCGGCTGGAACGTTACCAGTACGAGTTTGACTTGTGTCTGAACGGTATCCAATTTCAGCGGTACGAATTTGATCCACATTAACAATACGAACATTTTCAATTGGATAAGGAATATGCCAATGCGGCCCCGCTTTGGTTTCCTCTACAAATGATCCAAAGCGTGTTACCACACCACGTTCTGCTGGGTCAACAATATAGATACCTGACAACAACCAAACCGTAACAATGACACCTAAAATAACCGAACCGCCAATACCTCCAAGTCCTCCACCATTCTTCTTGCCAAATTTATTGCTCGCACCCCCAAATATTTTCTGAGCTTTTTTCAACAGCTCATCAATATCATTATTTTTTTGATTTTTAGGTGATTTTTGTTCTCCACCACCATTTTTATTCCCTGAATTTCCCCAAGGGTCTTGTCCCGGCTTACCAGGTTCATTCCAAGCCATTCAAACATCTCCATGTTTTTAACAATGAGTTTTACACACGTTAAGATAGCAAATTTAATCACCACAACACCATAAAAACTCGTACACAACCTATTGATCTGTAATTCTACAGACGCGATTCAACGTATTTTAGAGAGATTACCGTTAAAAGTCACCTATTAAAATAATTTATGACAAATTAAAACAACAACGCCTTACTCAAATTACGATTTCAGTACAGAGGCTTGAATAAATTCAGGCCAATCTTTAATCAATTGCCACTCTCGATCCGTTAACAACATTTTAAACAAACTATTGCCTTCTTCATCAAATCCTTCTTCTAAAATCGTACCCAGCGAATACAGCTGTGCACGTTTTTTACCCGCATCTACCTTTAGGGTTAAGCTGACGGTTAAAAACGTTCCTTTAAAAAAAGAAGCAACCGACTCTAATAACAACTCAATTCCTTCGCCACTTTGAGCAGATAACCATACTCGCTGAGGCACGCCTTCATTGTTTCGATCTATTTTTGCCTCCATTTTAGGTTCAAGGCGATCAACTTTATTAAACACCAATAATTGAGGCACGGACTCTGCCCCAACTTCTCGAATGACCTCATGCACATCGGCTATTTTTTCATCTCTATGTGGATCCGATGCATCTACCAAATGCACTAATAAATCTGCTTCACGTGTCTCCTCTAAAGTTGAACGAAATGCCGTGACTAAATCGTGTGGAATATGTCGAATAAAACCAACGGTATCCGCAAAAATCACATTACCTGCACCAGGTAAGCGCACACGGCGTAGCGTTGAATCGAGTGTTGCAAACAAACGGTCTTCAGCATAGACTCCCGCCGAAGTCATCTGATTAAACAAAGTTGATTTTCCTGCATTGGTATAACCAATAATGGTTATCACTGGAATATCTGTGCGCTTACGCGCTTGTTGCCCTAAGCTGCGTTGTTTACGAACTTTATCAATTTTTGTTTCTAACGATTTTATACGCCCCTGAACCAAACGTCTATCCGATTCTAATTGTGTTTCACCAGGCCCTCGCGCACCAATGCCACCTTGGCGATCCAAATGCGTCCAGCCTTTTACTAGACGAGTAGACATCCGTTTAAGCAACGCCAGTTCAACCTGTAACTTTCCTTCATGTGAACGTGCTCTTTGGGCAAAAATATCTAAAATCAATCCAACCCGATCAAGTACTTGACACTGAACTAACTCAGATAAGTTACGCTCTTGTGCTGGTGTTAAGGCATGGTTCACAATCACCACATCAGCTTCATGCAACTCTACCGCTTGTTGAATCTCCTCTGCCTTGCCTTTGCCTACAAAAAATTTAGAGTCGGGTCTTTGCCGCTTGGTTCCTAATAATGTACAAACTTCTGCACCAGCCGAATCAACCAGTTCATAAAACTCGTCTAAATCCTCACGATCTGATTCATGATAAAAATCCACATGAACCAACACCGCTCTCTCTAATTCTCGTCGCTCAAGACGATCAAATAATTCCATACAGTATTATTATCTCTTGCATCTTTATCTCTGATATTTTTAGCCCCAACGTTTTACACCAAATACTTTTAGTTAAAAAAGAGGGGGGGAGGGAATATTTTTATATATAAATACAGGCATACCCCTTTTCAAAAGCCAAATAAGTCGTTATAAAACGAATTCAAATCATTCAGCAAACTCTTCATAAAGTTTAGGGTCTCGTGCAGGTACAATAGTTGATATAGCATGCTTATAGACCATTTGTGTCACACTGCTTCTTAACAGCACGACAAACTGATCAAAAGAGTCTATTTGACCCTGAAGCTTAACGCCATTAACCAAATAAACCGACACACTAATGCGTTCTTTTCGCAACGCATTCAAATAAGGATCTTGGATAGGTAATGCTTTAGATGCTTTCTTATTTTCCATTATCATTTCCTAATATTGGTTATTCAGTATTCTTTAACAATACCTAAAACTTATTAAGTCTTATTTAAAGATACTAAATCACCCTATGCTAGCAGATATTTTCCATAAAAGGTTATTTTTTAAGCGCATTCCAAACATAAATAGCATAGATTGATAAACTCACTGCAATCATCCAAACCACACTGTCCGTTGCCACTAAACTAGACGAAAACACCACTAATACGGCAACAGGTGACAACCACTTTAAATCCAACATCAGCCAGTTAATCCAAGGCACTTGCAAATCAATTTGAGCCTGAACCTGCTCTTTTTTCATGACCCATGCCATAAAGACCGCCATTAACAAGCCTCCCAACGGCAACATGATATTAGACGTAATATAGTCTACCGAACTAAAAAAAGTTCGTTCGCCTAAAAAGTGTACATCTTGCCATGCATTAAAGGACAAAACTGTCCCGATTCCAAATACCCAAATTAGCCCTCCTAAAATCCAGACGGCTTTCTCTCGTTTAATACCCCAGTTTTGATCAAACCAGCTCACCACTGGCTCAATTAATGAAATTGCCGAACTTAATGCGGCCATCACCACTAAAGCAAAAAACAATGTACCAAAAAACCAACCACTGGCCATTTGACCAAACGCTACGGGCAAGGTTTCAAATAACAATCCGGGACCTGAGCCGGCTTCTAACCCATTTGAAAATACAATTGAAAAAATCACCAGCCCTGCAATCAAGGCAATGGCTGTATCCGCAAACGCAATCCATAAACTGGCTTTCACAATTGAGCTTTTTTTAGACAGGTATGATCCATACACCATCATTGTGCCTAATCCAATACTCAAGGTAAAAAAGGCATGCCCCATCGCAATCAATACCGATGCCCACGTTAGCTTTGAAAAATCCGCTGCAAATAAAAAGTTGACACTTTCACCAAACGAGCCTGTTGTAGTGGCATACCCTAACAACACCAATAAAATAAGCAATAAAGCAGGCAACATTAAATTAATGGCCTTCTCTAACCCTGCTTTTACCCCTTTAGAGACAATATAAATAGTGGCCAAGCTCACCACCGTATGCCAAAATAATAGTTCATACGGACTGGCCATTAACGCCTCAAAATGAGTACCTGCTTCACTGGCAGTAATGTCCACAAAGGCACCAGAAATGCTTTGTACAAAATACGATACCGCCCAACCTGCAATGACGGTATAAAAAGAGAGAATTAATGCCCCAGCCAACACGCCATTTAAACCCAATAATGCCCATAATCGGCTGGCACCATTTTCTCGTGCCAAATTTGACATGGCTTGGATAGGGTTTGCTTTTCCTGCTCGCCCTAATGCAATTTCAGACATAAGAACTGGAATTCCAATCAACAACACACACGCCAAATAAACTAAAACAAATGCGCCGCCGCCATTTTCACCTGTAATATAAGGAAACTTCCATAAATTTCCCAAACCAACAGCAGACCCAACTGCGGCCAAAATAAAAACCGTTTGAGAGGACCACGCGTCGGTAGAAAGTTTTAACTGCCCCATAGATCTTCCTTTATAATAAAAAGCCATTTCAAAAAACATTATACACAAGACCCTTATGCACATTCAGGCCAACTACTCATTACTTCCCCATAATACATTTCAAATAAATGTTAAAACGCAATATTACGTAGAGGTTAACCGTCAAAGTGATATTTTAACCCTGAGAACCGACATTAAACTTGCTTCTCTGCCTTGGCGTATTATTGGAGACGGCAGTAACCTACTCTTAACAGACGATCTTGAAGGCGTTACTATTCGTTGTACATTCAAGCAAATCACCGTTATTAAAGAAGATAACGACAATGTATGGATATCTGTTGGCGCAGGCGTAGAATGGCACCACTTAGTAACATATACGGTTGAAAATGACTGGTGGGGACTGGAAAATTTAGCCCTCATCCCAGGAACCGTTGGTGCTGCTCCAGTACAAAACATTGGCGCTTATGGTGCCGAAGCGCGTGACAGCATTACTCGTGTCCACACCCTAAACATTTACGATGGCCAGCACAAAGAATTTAGACATTCAGAATGTCATTTTGGCTATCGAACCAGTATTTTTAAACAAGAGTTTATCAATAAACTGCTCGTCTATCGTGTGACCTTTCGCCTAAGAAAACGACACGAAGGCAAACCTAATTTGGTTTACACTCCCCTGAAGCTCGCCTTGGCAGAAACTGACTATCAAAAGTCTGAACTCTCGCCTAAAATTATCTACGATACCATCATAAGTATTCGAAAAAATAGAATTCCAGACCCAAGCAAAATTGGCAATGCTGGTAGTTTTTTTAAAAACCCCATCATTGATGCCGAATACTTTGCCACTCTCCAAGAAAAATACCCCGATATTCTTAACCATAAAATGCTTGATGGAAATTACAAAATACCAGCGGCATGGCTCATTGAACAAGCTGGATGGAAAGGTGAATTACATGGCCATGCCGCCGTCTCCAACCAACATGCATTGTTCTTAGTCAATTTAGGAGGAGCAACAGGAACAGAAATAAAAGAGTTAGCCCAAATTATTCAAAAAGACATTAATCACAAATTTGGTATTTATTTAGAACCTGAAGTAATTATTTTATAGTGTCCCCTTCCCCTTCTGTATTTGAAGCTGGTTCAACAATGTGCAACGTTCGAGTCGGAAACGCCATCTCAGCACCATGCTCTTCTACAATATCACTGATGGTTAGCAACACATCCTCTTTAATTTCATGATACTGAATCCAGCTGGTGGTTTTAGTAAAGGTGTAAATAAAGAAGTCCAAAGAGGAAGCGTTAAATTGATTAAAATTGACAATCAACGTTTGACGCGTATCAATTTCAGGATGATTTTGCAACATGGTTTTCACCGCTTTAATAATATTCCGCATTTTATGTACGTCCGCATAACGCACGCCCATGGTTTCTTTAATACGACGATTGGTCATTCTCGATGGGTTTTCAATCGCAATATTGGCAAAAATTCCATTTGGAATATACAACGGACGTTTATCAAAGGTACGCACAGTGGTCATTCGCCAACCGATATTTTCAACCGTTCCCTCAATTTGTCGATCTGGCGAACGAATCCACTCCCCCACCTTAAATGGCTTATCCAAATACAACATTAAACCACCAAATACATTACCCAATAAATCTTTTGCAGCAAAACCAATGGCAATGCCCCCTACTCCACCAAAGGCCAGTAGCCCTGTTAAACTTACCCCAAAAGCATTTAAGAAAAACAGTCCTGTTAAAATGAATGCAAACAGCTTAATAATTTTAGCCAAAGCCTCAACCGTTACCTCATCTAAGCGGTCATTTTTCGATGCAAAAATTTTAAGGTGTTTTTCTAAACGTTGCACCAAACGAATTACAAACCAACCCACAGAAAGCGTTAAGATGGTGTTTTTAAATGCATTAATGTAATCTACAATGCCAACATAAATTTTAAGCTGCAAAATCAACGTCGTTAACGCTAAAATAGTACCTGTTACCCAAATAAAGAAAGAAACTGGCGCTCTCGTAGCATCCACAAAGCTGTCCAGCCAAACACGTTCTTTGCTCTCTAAATACAAGTGAGTCGTTTTTAAAACACGTCGTTGAATGACATCTATAATCGCTGTCACCAACAAAATAGAAATAACCAGCAACAACCAAACCTGACCACCAAACAATGACACTAAATTTGCCCAAATGTCTATTAAGAATGTCATTAAATTAACTCCTGCTGACCATTTATCTGGTTTAACTCATTCACCACGCTCACCGCCGCTTGCCACATAGGATCAAACCGTAACGTTGAATAATTAAATTTACCATGCCCATGCAAACGAATCAGTCGCGCATGCGATAAAGTACACGACTGCCAAACCAACTTTGCCAATACTTCATCTGTCGCCAACGCATCATTGCATACCAACACCAAATCACATCCAGCCCGTAACGCCTTTAGCACCCGCTCCGATGCACAACCATAGCTCAATGCAGCCTTCATACTCATATCATCACTGATAATGGCTCCCTCAAAATGACACTGTTTACGCAAGATCACTTGTAACCACACCTCCGAAAACCCAGCAGGCAAGCTGTCTATTTGGGGGTAAATGACATGCGCAGGCATCACCGCATCTAAGCCATTCTCAATTAAATGCAAAAATGGTTGCATATCATGTTGTTGAATTTCCATAAAAGAACGTTCATCCACTGCCATTTCAATATGAGTGTCTGCCTCAATAAATCCATGCCCAGGAAAATGCTTGGCCACCGCTGCCATACCTGCTTTTCGCATACCTAACATCACATGAAACGATAAATTTCCTACTGCCACACTGTGACGATGAAATGCACGGTCACCAATCACTTTGCTACCACCATAGTCCAAATCTACCACAGGAGCAAAGCTAAAATCGACCCCTACTGACAACAATTCCGCAGCCAACAACCAACCTATTTTTTCTGCTACCTGATAGCTTTTTAACGTATCCTGCTCGTACAACTCACCCAATAATCGCATTGGTGGAAGTTGAGTCATTCCCTTCCTAAAACGCTGAACACGTCCGCCCTCGTGATCCACTGCAATTAATAACCTTGGATGACGTAAATTGTGAATCTGAGTCGTTAACCGTTGCAACTGCTCAACCGACTCAAAATTACGACTAAATAAAATAACCCCTGCCACCAAAGGCGACATCAAGCGCTCTACTTCAATAGACTGCAAATACGTGCTCTCAACATCAATCATCACAGCCCCTAAAGACATCGCCTCACCTGCTGTTTTTTTCATCTCATTTCACCGTATTACTCAACCTGTCATCCAAAAATAGAAGTCACTACTCAATTCCCCCTGAAAAGGGTATTATTTTAATGGCCACTCATATGAGACCCTTAAAATACTAGCTAAACCAACCACAAAAAAGAAGATCATCATGCCAAAACTCATTGGAATTGCAACCCATACACACACAAAAGGCCCAATTATCCAACATCAAAGCATGTTATTGCATCTAAAAACAGGGCTTGAAAACGATTACCTTGGCTGTTGTAATCCTCGTAGGCAGGTCACGTTACTGTCGGCCAAAACCTGGAACAATATCTGTAAAAATTTAGGCACCACATTGGATTGGAGCAAAAGAAGAGCCGATTTATTAGTGGACGATATGGACTTCAGCGAAGGTAAAGCCCTTATAGGACAACAAATTCAAGTAGGAACAAGTATTACTCCAAATTACAGCAGAAACCGATCCCTGTTCACGAATGGATCAACTCTGCGCAGGCCTAAAAAAAGCACTTACCCCCAAACTGGTCAGGTGGTATTTGCTGTCAAATACTCAAAGAAGGCACTATTCAAATTGGTGATAACGTTCAATTGGTAAATCGTATTTAAACAATAATCAATCTTCATTAAATCAGATAAAAATACAAAGGTCTCTAATTACAGATTAATATTGTGCGGTATATTGATTTTGAATCATACGATGCATTTCTAAATATTTAGCATTCATTTTACGCTGTAGTTTGTGTGAGTAACGTAAAATAGAACGCATAACATTAAACGTTAAATAAGAATCTGTTTCAATTAGCTCTTCAAATGCCGCTCTTTGTAACATAAGAACTTCACTGTCTTTTTTAGCAACCAAGCGCATAGAGTGAGGATTACCGTCTAAAAAGCTTAATTCACCTGTCATGGAACCTTCTTTTAAAATATCAATACTAAGAGATTTATCTGCAGTAAGCATTTTTAAAACCTCTAACTTTCCTGAAACCAAAATATAAAGTGTTTCATCTTGTGAGCCAGCATCAAATAAAATATCTCCTTTTGCTAATTTTTTTGTTTTAACCACTTTTGCAAGTACTTTACACTCCTCTTCGCTAAGATCTTGACCTAAAACAGAGTTAATTATTTTTTTAGTCGCTGGCATAGAATACTCCCTATTAATAATGCTTTTTAACTCACTCCATTTTACGCTGTTTAAATCCGTTACGCTAGGTAAATAGACTTATTTTTATACCCTGATCCCCCAGATAGAAATGTGAATTAAAATGTAAAAAATTAATGTGCATCACAAATCAAGGAATTGCGCTATAAACGCATTTTTTATCTGGATACCAAGACATTACATCGCCTTTATCCAAAAAATTAGAAGAGGGGGGGGGAATTTTAAAAACATTGCCTAAAACAGGCTTAACGTGAAGTATCTAAGCGCTCTACTGGAAAAAAGGCATCAAAAAACGCTCCCATTCCGTAAGTAAATATAAAAATAATAACAAAAACAATCAAAATAGAGCGAGCCGATTTATTTTCAATAAATTTTTCACGCCATTTTTCTTTACGAATATAAGGCCCAACAAGATACAAAAAAAGCACAACCGCAACAATTTGGATTGCAATAAGTAAATATTGAATACCAGTGGGCAGTTCTGTTTCTATCACAAAAGAAACACCTCTTAAGCCAGTAATTGCACTAGCGTTTGATAGTACACTTCAGTAAGCTGATTTAGATCACTAATACTAACCCGTTCATCTATCTGATGAATAGTGGCATTTAACGGGCCTAATTCAATGACTTGTGCGCCAGTAGGGGCAATAAATCGCCCATCAGATGTGCCGCCTGCGGTAGACAGTTTGGGTTGATAGCCCAAGACCGTTTGTGAGGCTTGTTTAACTGCTTGAATTAATTGGCCATTAGACGATGTAATAAATGGCAATCCAGATAACGACCACTCCAAATCATAATTTAACTTATGGTGGTCTAAAATAGCATGAACACTGGCTTTTAGGCTGTCAGGTGTGTGCTCGGTTGAAAACCGAAAATTAAATAAAACCTCCACTTTACCAGGAATAACATTCGTCGCTCCCGTTCCCCCGTTAATATTCGAAATTTGAAATGAAGTAGGGGGGAAATATTCATTACCATGATCCCATTGAAGTTGTACAAGCTGTTCCAATGCAGGAGCAAACTGGTGAATGGGATTGAGAGATAACTCAGGATAAGCAATATGCCCCTGTACTCCTTTAATCGTTAAAGTACCACTTAATGAACCTCTACGCCCATTTTTAATAGAGTCCGCCAATTTTTTACTGCTAGAAGGCTCACCAATAAGACAGTATTCAAAAAATTCTTTTCGGTTTTGCAACGTTTCAATCACCTTAACCGTTCCATCTAATGCCGGACCCTCTTCATCGCTGGTAATAAGATAAGCAATAGAACCTTTATGTTCGGGATAATCTTGTATAAAACGTTTACTGGCAACGACAAAGCAAGCAATACTGCTTTTCATATCTGCCGTGCCACGCCCGTACATCATATCACCATCAATATGAGCCGAAAAAGGCGGATGGGTCCATTCCGATACTGGACCTGTTGGTACAACATCAGTATGACCAGCAAATACCAAACATGGGCTGGCCTGACCTCTACGAGCCCATAAATTCTGAACATCACCAAACGGCATAGATTCAATATTGAAACCAAGAGGTGCTAAAGCATTAGCAATTATTTTTTGACAACCGTTATCATTAGGAGTGACAGAGTCAATTTGAATCAAACGTTGAGCAAGCTGGATGGTTTCAGTTAAGTTATTGGTCATAGAGTTTTCTTGTTTTATAAAAAAAGGGAGTAACTACTCAGCGTAGTAGTCAATATAGAGCCATTGCTCACAAGTTCATTACCCACATCTCCAAATAACATTCTATCGCATTTTTATCTGGAGATTAAGGCATGATTACTTCACCGTTTTATAGGCTGGTAATCGAACAATATCCGCTTTTATTTTCAACCCTTCCAACCGACCTTTATATTGAGCACCGCCAAAGAGTTCAGAAAAAGCTTGATTAAGCGCTTGTTTATCTTCATCAGAGACTGGCTGAGCTTTCACACCAGAGATTTGAAGTAAAATGGTATCCCCTGTATTTAGCTGAAACGATCCCCATGATGTCTCCCCCTCTTTTGTTGGTTTTGCAATTTTAAATGCTTCACTCACTATTTGAGGCAACACTTTTTGAGCATTACGAGCAATCCAACCCACAGCATTCCATTCAATACCATTTTGCATTAATGATTCTGGATTTTCACCCGCTTTTACTTTTGCCAACAATTGCTCAGCCAAAACCGTTGCCTCTTTTATCGCAGCCTGACGAGTCAACTGTTCCTTAATAGAATCCACAACTTCTTCCAATGGTTTTTGACGTTGTTCAACATGCTGATTCACTCGAATAAACACCGAATGATGTGAACTCAGTTCAATCGCCTCGCTGTTCAGGTTTTCTTTAAGTAATTCATCAGAAAAAGCCGCTGATAATACTTTCGTATTCGACAAAATATCGCCCACGCCGCCGTCATGAGTAAACAGTTCAGACGTTTTCACCTTAAACCCAACCGCATCAGAAGCTGGCTCCAAACTATCTGATTGTTCATAAACCACCGTGGTTAACTGTTCCAACAAATCAAAATATTGACGTTCTGCTTCTTCCATTTTATATTGTTCAATTACTTTCGACTTCACGGTTTCTAACGGCTGTACCTGTTTTGGCTCAACCCCTTCCAGCTTAATAATATGATAACCAAAATCTGTTTTGACAGGCTCACTCACTTGACCAACCTCTAACGCAAACACCACTTCGTCAAACTCTGGAACCATCATACCTTGCTCAAACGTTCCTAAATCACCGCCAGAACTTGCTGAACCAGGATCTTTAGAATACGTTTTGGCCAACACTTCAAATGCCTCACCCGTTGCCAATTTTTCTTGTATTTCTGCAATGGTTTTTAATACTGCTTTTTTTGCTTCTTCCGTATCCGCTTCCACAGGAATCAAAATGTGTTTTGCATGTCGTTTTTCTGGCAACGTAAACAACCCACTATTTTCATCGTAATACGCCTGAATCAACTCATCATTAACCTCAATGGTTTTAGCAATTTCAGCTTGAGAAAGATCAATATAGTCGATCGATACTTTTTCCGCCTCTACATAGAGCGCTTTATCCTTATCATAAGCGGCTTTAATTTCCGCCTCCGTTACCTTAACCGTCTTTAAAAATGGGCGTTGATCAATTCGTAAATAATTTACATTGCGTTCTTGACCTTGTAATTTCGCCAACTGCTCTACTTCAAATGGCGTCGCAAAATTACCCGACATGGTCAGTGCAAAGAACTGCCCTTCCAATAAATATTGACGTTGCTCATATTCAAAACGCGCAATATTCAGCCCATTACGCATTAATACGTCTTCATAAACCTTTTCTGAAAACTTACCATCTTTCTGAAACGCTTCTGCAGAATGAATCATTGCAGCCAACTGCTGATCCGTTACTAACATTCCATTATCATTTGCCCATTGGCGCATTAATTCCGATTCGATTAACGCATCCAACACCTGTAAACGCAACTCTTCATCGTCAACAACCTGATCATACATATCACCAAACTGCTCTTCAAGGCGTGACTTTTGACGACTATAAAGCCTCATAAAGGCATTCCCAGTCACATCTTGACCATTCACTTCAGCCACCACCACGACCTTATCTCCACGTGCGTATTGATCAATTCCAAATAACGCAAACGTTAAAATAATTAATCCGACAATCACCCAAGCGATCCATCCCTGAGCGCGATCACGAATACTTTGTAACATGCAAATTCCTTTGTTTTTAGAGTAACAGTTTAATGACCTTTGAATGAAAGGGAAGCCAAAAAAAGGATAACATGACTGATTGAGGTGGTAAACACAAGGAATACCTTTTCTTGAACAACACTATTCAAAACAAGTACCAACCTCCAGCCCTTCTCCAGCCTTTTTAGGTACAACAAAAACCAGATGAATTTTACCCTTTTTTTATCAGCATACCCCTTCGTGCAAAAATCTCAATTAATAAATAGTGCTTATAATACCAACCTCAACAACTTCTTTCATCTATTAAAAACGATTACTTGAGTTTATTCTTCTTTATTCTTCAAAGTTTGTTCATAAAAATTTTCTCCCCCCCCCCTGTTTTTAAGCTACACTTTTTTAAAGACCTTCAGCATTAAGGATTTCCAATATGAAAACTGTACTCTATGTGGACGATGCACGTTCGTTACGTAAATTAGTCAACCAAGTCTTGCAAACAAGCTATGAACTAACGTTTGCAGAAAATGGGCTAGAGGGACTACAAGCCGTAAAACAGCAAAAATTTGATGTCATTTTATCCGATGTTAACATGCCTGTTATGACTGGATTAGAGTTTTTAGAAAAATTACGCCAACACCCTAATGGAAAATACACCCCTACTCTCATGCTTACCACAGAAGCCAGTCAAGAAATGAAAGATAAAGGTCGAAAACTTGGCGCAACAGGCTGGATAGTCAAACCTTTTGACCCCACTAAATTGATTAATGCCATTGAACGAGTCACTTAAGAAAGTTCAATTCATCTTGTATCTAGTACATCAACCACATTATATTGACGGATCAGTTGATCTGTCAGTACTCATGGCAAGGCGCACTTTGTAGGGAATGGTTACTCCCTTCACAAAAAGTGGAACACAGTCATGGGTGCTGACAGGTCAACCCTTAG
>UOFC01000242.1_pt1 | contig 14789 bp, 13 predicted proteins | sample 1988771 | NCBI WGS metagenome assembly UOFC01 (sample SAMEA4712195, study PRJEB27164) | hydrothermal vent metagenome | biome: marine basaltic hydrothermal vent biome; feature: marine hydrothermal vent; material: mineral | place: Pacific Ocean | collected 2011-06-14/2011-07-23 | depth 1719 m | reverse complement strand
ATGTATTTTTCATAAGAGTCTCTCCTTAAGGTTAGCTGTCGCGGGTGGTGGTGAGACAGGTTTGACATTAATCGTCCCTGTTAAGGAGGTTAAGAAATCAGCTATTTTAGCGCGGTCTTCACTGGGAATTTGTCGACCCAATTGGTTTAATCCCATAACGGTAATGGCTTGATCCAGTGTTTGTGCACCAGCGGTATGAAAATAAGGGGCAGTAAGTTCAATATTGCGTAAAGAAGGGACTTTAAAAACGTGTTTATCTTCTTCATTTTTAGTTAAGTTAAAACGCCCATTATTGACTAAATTTTGATCTTTTTCGGAAAAAAAAGCGGCAATGGCACCAAATTTTTGCATCATATTACCCCCAAAATTAGCGCCTTGATGGCAAGAGACACATCCGTAACTTTGAAATAAACTGTATCCTTCAATTTGATTGGTTGTTAAAGCAGAATCATCGCCTCTTAAATAGGCATCAATTGGAGCAGGGGTAATTAAACTGCGTTCAAACTCGGCAATGGCATCGGTAATGGTGTATTTAGTAATGCCCTGTTTAGGGTAAATGTTTTTAAATAAATTTTGGTATTGATCAACGGCTTGGATTCTTGTAACCGCATTAGGCCATTTAGCCCCCATTTCTCCTGGGTTATCGACAGGGCCTTCTGCTTGATGGCGTAAATTTTTAGCACGACCATCCCAAAATTGTTTGAAATTTAAACCACTGTTAAGGGTGGTGGGGGAGTTAATAGGGCCTAATTGACCATTAATTCCAGTCGAAACGGGTGCATTATCATCACCTCCTTCAGAGTAGATATGGCAACTGGCACAAGAGAGCGTGCCATCCCCTGACAAGCGGGTGTCATGATAGAGCATATTGCCTAAATCTATTTTTTGGGAGTTTAAATTTAACTCTTCAATATTAGGCAGAGGTTGATGGTATTTGACTCTTGAAGGTTCTGTAGAGAGTCCAACTAAAATAGGTTCTTCAATGGTTTTTGTAAAATTAAGGTAGTTTTCACTGTCTTCTTGGCAACCGATTAAAAAAGTAGAAAATAGCCCTACACCCAGTAGCTTTAGAGTAAATCGTTTCATTTTAAAGAGAACTCCTAAATTTTAAATATTTATATAAAGGTATTTTCTCTAAATAAAAAGAAAAATTAACCTTCAATTTCAGACAATATATTGCCTAATAAAGTAGTTAAACGGTCGTTTTGAGAGTAATCAACAGGACAATCAATTACGGTTACTGTGTTTAATTGTAAAGCCTTTTTTAATTCTGGCAATAAGCGATTTGCGGACTCAATACGTATACCTTCTGCACCAAAGGATTTTGCATACTGTACAAAATCAGGATTTTTAAAATCAATGTAGGCAGAGCGGCCAAAACGACGTTGTTGTTTCCATTCTATTAAGCCATATTGACTATCATTCCAAATTAAAATAACAATGGGTGTTTGACAACGTATGGCGGTTTCTATTTCTTGTGAATTCATCATAAAGCCTGCATCGCCGGTTACGGCAACCACTCCTTTTTTAGGGTAGGCCAGTTTTGCTGCTACAGCACCTGGTACAGCAATGCCCATGCCAGCAAATCCATTTGAAATAATGCAAGTATTAGGTTCATCACAACGAAACATGCGTGCCATCCACATTTTATGAGAACCAACATCGCTAATGGCAATATCAGAAGAGTCCATGGCGGTTCTCAGATCCCAAATAATTTTTTGAGGTAACATTGGCCAATCATCACTGTTTTGGCAACGTTCCATCTCTTCAACCATGGAGTTTCGTAGTAAAAAACTAATGCTTGTTTGATTAATTGGACCAGAACAAACTTCTGTTAAAGTTTCTCCCAATAAGGCAAAGTTTTTTCCAATATTACCAATTAATTCAATGTCAGGAATATAGCTGCTGTCTACTTCGGCTTTTTTAGTATCAATATGAATGAGGGTATGACCTTTGTTTGGATTCCAAAGATGAGGATGATATTCCACCATATCAAACCCAACACAGATAATAAGATCAGCTTTAGCAAACCCTCCATTTTCATAATCACCTTTTTGTAATCCGGCCGTTCCCATGGCCATATCATGTGAAAAAGGAATGACTCCTTTAGCCATAAAAGAATTTACCACGGGAATTTTATGCGTATCAATAAATTGTTTAATGTCTTCGCTAGCACGGGATCTAACCGCACCATTACCGACTAAAATTAAAGGGTTTTTAGCTTTTTTAACTAATTGAGCCGCTTCATTAACAAGGGCTTTATCTGCAAAAGTTAAACGATTAACACTGACGGGTAAGGGCATTTCTAATGAGTCTAATTCAACCACATTTTCAGGTAAATCAATAAAAGTAGCACCAGGTTTTTCTGCTTCAGCCAGCTTAAATGCTTTACGAACAATCTCAGGAATAGTATTAGGTTCTAAAACTTGTGCAGCGTATTTAGTAATGGGTTTAAACATGCTAATTAAATCAACAACTTGATGGGATTCTTTATGCAGCCGAGAAGTACCGGCTTGTCCTGCAATTGCGACTAAAGGTGCATTGTCCATATTGGCATCAGCGACACCAGTGACTAAATTGGTTGCACCTGGGCCAAGAGTGGAAAGGCAAACACCAGGTTTGCCTGTAAGACGGCCATATACATCGGCCATATAAGCCGCACCTTGTTCATGTCGAGTGGTAATGAACTTAATTTTGGAATCCAAAAGGGCATCCATGACATCTAGATTTTCTTCACCAGGAATTCCAAAAATAAATTCAACATTTTCATTTTCTAGGCATTTTACAAACAGTTTTGCGGCTTTCATAATACTCTCAATTTTTTCAAATTTAAGTGACGTTCAATCATAATGTATTCGGTGAGATTACAGAATATTTTTATAAATAAAAAAAGGGGCAAAGGCCCCTTTTTAAAAGAATAAACCCACTGTTTAATTCATTTTTGTGAGTTTATTAACCACTTCCCAAAGTTCTTCTGGACTACCAGCCATTGGCACATCGGTTCGGTATTTACCATTTACAATAATACTGGGTACCCCTTCAACACCATAATCAAGTGTTAATTGACGCGCTTTTCGAACCAGTTGATCGACTTTAAAACTGTTAAATGTGGCAATAAATTCAGCTTTATCTGCTCCATATTGGGTAAAAAATTCTGCTAACTCTTCTACTGAGTGCATGTGCTTACTGTCGCGATGAATTGCATCAAAGTAGGCTTTGTGTGCTTTATCTAAAATACCTAACTCTTTTAAGGTATAAAAAGCTTTTCCTAAAAATACAAATTTAGGTTTATTAAAAATAGCGGGCATTAACTCAAATTCAATATTTTTAGGTTTTGTTTCAAGCCATTTGTGTAGGCTGGGTTCTAAGTTGTAGCAAGAAGGACAGGTGTATAAAAAAACCTCTACCACTTTGCTTTTAAAGGGTGCAATAGACTGTTCTTTAGGTATTTTTTTGTATTCTACCCCAGCTAATAAACTTGAATTATTAGCTAGTGTAGGCGTACTTAAGCTTGCAACCATAAATAGGGTTGCAAGTGAAGAGAGTAGTTTTCTACGTAACATTGTGTTTTACCTCGTAAGTTTTAAAAATTATGAGCTTATTTTTATAAGAGTGTAATTTTAGATAAAAAGTATATTAACATTCAAAAAATTAAAAGTTGTAATTAATACTTTAATCTCCAAATATCTGTTTTTTATGATCTACACAGTTTTTAAAATGATTGTGACATTTGGATTTTAATGGATAGATTCGTCAAAAACTAGGATAGAGTATATACTTATGCATACTATTGATAGAGTATTAAATATGTATTAAGGTCTCTGAATAAGTATTTTAAATGTTGTGGGGTTTTAGCTTGTTTTATTCAAGGCATGGTTCTTAAAGAAGGAGATGATTGATAGGATTTAATCTGTATAAATACTTATTTATATTGTAGAGTACGTGAACTTTACATGCAAAATACACTGAATTATTTTATTGAGAGGGTTGAATGGAACGAAAAAAAGGTTTTATTGAGAGGTTATCTCTTCGTTTTAATACCTCTTCTCGGGTTGGTTCATTATATCAATGGATGTTGACCAGTTTTATTGTAGTGAGCCTCCCCCTTATTTTTGCTATTTTTTATGCCTTATTTGCATTAGATAGTTATTCAAAGCAGGCAGGACGTACGGTTTTTCAAACGGTTACGGTAACTGAAAATGCCCGTTTAGTTCTTGAACGTTTGATTTCTATGGAACGTGGTATTCGTCAATTTCAAATCTTAAATGACCCTTCTTTTTTTGAGGCCTATATTAAACATAGGCATAAATTTATTAAGTTACTTGATGAATCCAGTTTTGAAGGTCTAAATACGGAGTTACTTCAAAAATTAAAGGAGCTTAAAAATGATGAAGAAAGATTATTTCAAATAATTTATATTAATGGTTTAAGTCAAAATAAAAAATTATCAGCTTTTGACTTGCTTGGTTTTGAGACACTAGTGAAAAAAGCAAAAGAACTTATTAGACAAGGTTCAAGGCAACAAACATCAGATGTGTTAGCACTTTCTAAGTTTGAAGCAGAGGTTACAAATAGATTGTTTTTTATTGTTTTGTTGAGTGCATTTTTAGCGCTATTATTAAGCGTGTTTTTTGTTCATTTTATTACTCGTCCAATAAAAAAAATTGGTTTGGCAATTAAACACTTAGCAAAAGAAGATTTTGATTTTCCAATAGAGGTATTTGGCCCAAGGGATTTAAAGGAGTTGGGTCAAAACTTAGAAGGGTTAAGAAAAGAGTTAAAATACCTTGAAAATGAAAAACAACATTTTATTCGTAGTGTTTCCCATGAGCTTAAAACACCTTTAGCGACATTAAAAGAGGGAACTGATTTATTGTCTGAAGAGATGATTGGTGATTTAAATGGTGAGCAACGAGAAGTGCTTAATTTGATGAAAATGGGCAACTTTAATATTATTAGCCTTGTTTCTAACCTTTTAGAATATCAACGCGCCGTATCTATTCAATCTCGTCTTGAGTACAGCCAATTTGATTTATCTTCTCTAATGACTTCTTTAGTTGGAGAGTATCAGTTACTTTTTCAAAGCAAAAATCAAACGATTATTTTGGATGTTGATTCCATTAAAATTACGGCAGATTATAATAAGATTAAAATTATTTTAAGTAATTTTATTTCAAATGCGATTAAGTTTGCTGGAAGAAGTACTAAAATAGGACTTTCTGCTAAAGTAGAAAATAAAAAAGTACAAATACTGATTGAAGATCAGGGGCCAGGGATTCCAGATGCTATTAAAAATGAAATTTTTGAAGATTTTTATCAAGGAACGGTTAGTGATGATTCTGTTATGAAAGGAACAGGGCTTGGTTTAGCGATTGTTGGGTATTATGTAGTGAAGCATGGTGGTAGAACCATTTTATTACCGCCTAATGAGCAATACTGTGGTGCTCGATTTGTTTTAGAGTTGCCATTGGAGGCTAAAAATGAGGCTTAAATTTTGTATTGTTATTGGTTTATTAGTATGGCTTCAGGGTTGTGTGCTTTTTGTACCAGAAAAAAAAGTGGACTCTCCTTCTGTTAAAAGCTCAGAGCTGCATCAAGCTCCGCCATTATTACAATTTGAATTACCGACCCATAAGTTACTTTATAACGCTGAGTTTTTTTCAAATACAGAGGAAAAAACCGTTTTATATTTATTAAAACAAGGTGCTTACTATGCAAATTTAAAAGACTCTTATCGGTTAAAAGCGTGTAAAGCACTTGCGGATGTTTATGAAGAAGATGGTTTTTGGCAAGCGGGTTGGTTATTAGCGTATAGCTTTTCAGATAGAGGAAGTTGCATTACTCATAAAGAGCGACTTAAAATTCTTTATGAACTGAATTCTTTAATTAGCTTACATAAAGAAATTCAATGGTTAAATTTAGCACAAATTCAAACACTGGAACACATTAATTACTTGAAGGCAAGGAGTGTTACTCTTAAGGAAAAAATAAGTATTCTTGAGAGTCAACTGAAAAAAAGTAAAGATGAAAACTTAATGCTTGAGACGCTTATTAAAGAATTAAAAGCGATAGAAGATATTATGAATAAAAGGGTTTCTGATGAAAGCGCTTGAATCGAACAGTGTACCCGCACCATTTAATGGACAAAGGTTGCTTTTAGTTGATGATGACTCAAGTTTATTAAAACTATTATCCATTCGTTTGCGGCATATGGGGCTTGAAGTGAAAGCTGTTGAAAGCGCCATTGAAGCATTAGCTGTTTTACCTGTTTTTAATCCCCATTTAGTTATTACAGATCTTCGAATGGATGAGATGAATGGGATGGCACTGTATGAACAAATTCAGCAAAATCGACCAACCCTTCCTGTTATTATTATGACAGCCCATGGTACGATTAGAGAAGCTGTTGAGGCGACTAATTTAGGGGTTTTTGGATTTATTACAAAACCCATTAATCATTCGGAATTAAATGAGCAGATAGCAAAATCTTTTAAAGTTCATGCAGGGTTGACCTCCAGTGCTATAGATGCAAAGTGGCGAAAAAATATTATTGGGCAAAGCAGTGTTATGGAGGCTTTACTTAAAGATGTATATCATGTGTCTCAAAGTGATATCAGTGTTTATATTCAGGGAGAGAGTGGTACAGGAAAGGAGTTGATTGCTCAAGCCATTCATCAAGCAAGTCCTAGAAAAAATAAACCATTTGTTGCTGTGAATTGCAGTGCTATTCCTGAAGAGTTATTAGAATCTGAGCTTTTTGGTCATAAAAAAGGCGCTTTTTCAGGGGCGATTGATCATCGAAAAGGATTGTTTGAACAGGCTAATGGCGGGGTTCTCTTTTTAGATGAGATTGGAGACATGTCGCCCTCTTTTCAAGTTAAATTACTAAGGGCTTTGCAGGAGGGAGAGGTTAGACCTGTGGGGGAAAGTACGACAAGACCTATTGATGTTCGTGTTGTATCAGCAAGCCATAGAGATTTAAAACAGATGGTTGAGGAAAAAACATTTCGGTTGGATCTTTACTACCGTTTAAATATTGTAACATTGAGGCTGCCAACCTTAACACAACGGCCAGAAGACATTCCTTTGCTTGTTAATCATTTTATTGGGCAGCAAAATACTAAAGTAAAAAAAATTTCCAATGAAGCGATGGAAATACTATTAGGTTATGAATGGCCTGGTAATATTCGAGAATTAAAAAATGTAATTGATCAAGCGTGTGCGTTTGCAACAACAACGTTAATACCAGCCTCTTTAATTGAAAATGCCTTACAGAAAAAAAACTTATCAATGCCCTCTTTTAGTGAAGCAAGAAAGAGTTTTGAGCGAGACTACCTTATTCAATTGTTAAAGTTGGTAGGAGGAAATGTGTCACAAGCAGCTCGTATTGCTAAGCGTAATCGTACTGAGTTTTATCGTTTACTAAACCGCCATATGTTAAAGCCAGCAAGTTTTAAGAATGAATCTAAATAAAATCCCCTAATCTTTTATCTTTGATTATATATATTGAGATTTTTGCACGATATAATCACGAGTAAAAATGGCTGATATCTCCCTTTTTTCGTTACGACTCTCATTCCCAGACAGCCTCCCTAGCCAATTAATTGTTCATATTCTAATTCGTATTTTTGTTTAGGAATAATGATTGTCGTTTTCTAAGGACAGTATTTTTTGTTAAAAAAACAGCGAATTAACGCTGTTTTTTTATTTATTGTATTTCCTTCTCTCTTTCTGTCGCTTTCTAAGGACATATTTTATTTTAAGAAATAATATTATTTAGTGTACTAAATAATGGGGTTTATAGTGTTTTTAATAAAGTTTTAACGTATTAAAAGAGTATAAACTCTTAAGTAATTAATTTAGTGTCGTGTGTAAGCAACACAAAACAGCGTATTATTCCATTTTTTATTATTTTTCATATATTAATAAGGTTTGTTTTTTATTTTTTCATTATAAATCAATGGGTTATTTTTATTTTTGTAAAGTTGGTACGCCTGTTGCTCTAATGCTCTGGACGTTTGGGGCTTTTATTTATTTTAAACGCTTTACTTAGTATATAAACGATATCCCCGATATGTACTGAGTGTTTTTAATAGGATTGATGATAAAAGCCCTTTTTTTAATGAATATTATTTTTTAATTTAAAAGAGTTTTTTATATTAACGCTTGTATTTTAAATTAAGAGATTTAAGAGGAAGATTGAATGAAAAGTTTAAAATTTGTTGTAGTACTTGCCATGGCTTTAGGTGCATCTAGTGTTGCTATTGCGGCTGAACAGGAAACAGATCATGTTGGTGAGTTGTGGAAAGTTTTAGATCTTAATAAAGATGGCGCTGTAAGCAAAGATGAAGCTTCTGCTTCTCAAGAAATTTCTGCACAGTGGAACTTGCTTGACCTTAACCAAGACGGTGTTCTGTCTGAAAAAGAATTTGCTTTGGTTGACCTATCTAAGTAATTAACAGAGTATTAAAAATTCCTTTTACTTTAATAAAAGTAATTGGAGTTTTAGCAAAGTGCTCTACTGTTTTGCTTTACCGCTTTAATGTATTGTTGGATTATTAATTAAACCTCCCCCTTTTAGTAATAGTCTCACGTATTTTTTAGCGGTAAAGCAATTCTATTATCACTCTATCTTCTTTTAGAGTCTTAAAAATTCCCCCCCCTCCCCTTTTTTTATTTTTATCTCAATTTTTATTTCCAGACAGCTTCCTTAAACAATCAAAAATTCCTTATGTTAAAATAAGCCCTTTTTTCATGTTTATTTTTTGAGTGCATTTTATCGTTTTTTATTTCTTGAGTTGCCTTTAGTGCGTGTAGTAAATGAAAAGAAACGGAGCAAAGTTAAGTGATTCGAAGCCATTGGTCGAGTTGTACAACGATTTCAAGTAGGTAAGGTTTTAAATTTAATGGGTATGCAAAGTTCTATATATGATGTTATTGTGGTAGGAGGTGGACATGCTGGCACGGAAGCCGCGCTTGCATCGGCTCGTATGGGGCTTGAAACCCTTTTATTAACACATAATATTGATACGCTGGGTCAAATGTCGTGCAATCCTGCTATTGGTGGAATTGGCAAGGGACACCTTGTTAAAGAGATTGATGCGTTAGGGGGGGTGATGGCATTGGCAATTGATGAAGCGGGCATTCAGTTCAGAACGCTAAACTCTTCAAAAGGTCCTGCAGTACGAGCGACTCGAGCGCAGGCTGATCGTGTATTGTATCGTCAAGCGATTCTTTCCCAGTTACAAAATCAAGCGCATTTAACGTTATTTCAGCAACCTGTTGAAGATCTTCTTTTAGAAGGAGGTCGTATTCAAGGGGTTGAGGCTAGAATGGGACTCAAGTTTTATGCGAGTCAGGTCGTGCTAACGGTAGGCACTTTTTTAGCAGGTCGTATTCATATTGGGCTTCAAAACTATGAAGGGGGAAGAGCCGCTGACGAACCTGCTAATCAGTTGGCTTCACGCTTACGAGAGCTTTCTTTGCCAGTTGGCCGCTTAAAAACAGGCACGCCTCCCCGAATTGATGCACGTTCGGTGAATTTTGATGCCATGAAAATTCAGTTGGGAGACAATCCTGTTCCAGTATTTTCTTATATTGGAAAAACATCTATGCACCCTAAACAAGTTCCTTGTTATATTACTTATACTAACGCACAAACGCATGATATTATTATGGCCTCTTTGGATCAATCTCCAATGTATTCTGACCAAGGTGAAATTGACAGCACAGGACCGCGTTATTGCCCTTCTATTGAAGATAAGGTGATGCGTTTTGCAGATAAAGATAAGCACCAAGTCTTTATTGAGCCAGAAGGGTTAACGACAACGGAGCTATACCCAAACGGAATATCAACGAGTCTTCCTTATGAAACGCAGCTTAATATTGTACGGTCAATGAAAGGATTGGAATGTGCCAATATTATGCGCCCTGGTTATGCAATTGAATATGATTATTTTGATCCTCGCGGATTAAAACCAACGTTAGAGACAGAAGCCATTCAAGGTCTTTATTTTGCGGGCCAAATTAATGGAACGACTGGGTATGAAGAAGCCGCAGCACAAGGTCTGCTGGCTGGCATTAATGCGGCGCGACGAGCGCAAGGCAAAGAAGCTTGGTACCCAAAGCGTGATGAAGCTTATTTGGGTGTATTAGTTGATGATTTGATCACCATGGGAACTAATGAGCCTTATCGAATGTTTACTTCTCGAGCCGAGTATCGTTTGATGCTGAGAGAGGACAACGCAGATCAGCGTCTAACCCCTGTTGCAAGAGAGATGGGGCTGATTGATGACTCACGTTGGAAAGCTTATCAAACTAAACTGGACTCCTTGGAAAAAGAAATGGTTCGCCTGAAAGAAACATGGATTTTTCCCTCTCATTCTGAAGCAAAAAAGGCTGAGGCATTAATGGAGCTTCCTTTGAGCAAGGAGCAGACCCTGTTTGATTTACTGAAGCGACCAAAGGTGATGTACTCGGCATTGTCCGAATTAACGGTTTTTGGTGAGGGTCTTGATGATGTTGTAGTGATTGATCAAATTGAAATAGAAGCAAAATATTCAGGTTATATTGATCGCCAGATGCAACAAATTGCTAAAATAAAGCGTTCAGAATCGGTTGTTATTCCAAAGGATCTTGATTTAGAGTTAATTTCGGGTTTGTCTAATGAGGTAAAGCAAAAAATTAGAGAGCATCGGCCTGCTAATTTAGGGATGGCCAGCCGTATACAGGGTATTACGCCAGCCGCAATCTCTATCCTGTTAATTGCAATCAAAAAATTTCGTTTAAATGGTGGCAAGGGATCGAAAAGTGCTCAATAAGATTGTGGAATGAAGGTTGTGTAATGTTAAAGTCTTGTTTAGAAAAAGGTCTTCAAGAGCTTGGTATTGAGGTAACTTCAGAGCAAGTTGCACTGTTAATTCAGTATTTAACCTTACTCGAAAAGTGGAATAAAGTTTACAATCTGACGGCGATTCGAGACCCTCAAGAAATGTTGGTGAAACATTTGCTGGACAGCTTGGCTGTTGTACCTCATATGACGGGAGATAGGTGGATTGATGTAGGAACGGGCGGTGGGTTACCAGGCGTGCCGCTTGCCATTATGTTTCCTGAAAAAAAAGTGGATTTATTAGACAGTAACAATAAAAAAACCCGTTTTCTAATACAAGTTAAAGTGGAATTAGGCTTGATAAATACAGATGTTATTTATGAACGTGTGGAAAATTATCAACCTTCTGAATTGTATGATGGTGTGATTTCTCGAGCTTTTGCCTCAATAAATGATATGTTGCATTGGACCAATCATTTATTAAAAAAAGGGGGTGTTTGGTGGGCGATGAAGGCTCAAAAAGAGTTTGAAAACTTAACGGGTTTATCAGAAAAAATAAGTATTCAAGAAGTAATTGAATTGTCTGTTCCTGAGTTAAAGGCAGAGCGTATGTTGTTAAAAATAATAAAACAAACGACCTAAAGGTTGAGGATTGTACGTGGGAAGAGTGATTGCAGTAGCGAACCAAAAAGGGGGGGTGGGGAAAACCACCACCAGCGTTAATTTAGCCGCCGCTTTAGGACGTTTAGGTAAAAAAATATTACTGATTGATCTTGATCCGCAAGGTAATGCAACGGTTTCAGTCGGTGTTGATAAGGATCGCCTTAATTCATCGGTATTTGAAGTGTTGGTAGGAGAGGTTAAAACTAAGGTCGCGATTATTCGTGTTGAAGGTGCTGGTTTAGATTTATTACCAGCTAATGGTAACCTTACTGCTGCAGAAGTGACTTTATTAGAAGAAGATATGGGGCCTAAACGCCTTAGAAAGTCACTTAAAAAAATCCGTTTACAATATGATGCGATTGTTATTGATTGTCCGCCTACACTTAATATGTTGACGTTAAATGCATTAACTGCGGCAGACGGTATCATCGTTCCAGTACAGTGTGAATATTTTGCGTTAGAAGGATTGTCTGCTTTAATGGGAACTGTCGATACAGTTCGGGATCAACTGAATCCTAATTTACACATTGATGGTTTATTAAGAACGATGCATGATCGTCGTAATAATTTGGCAAATGATGTTTCTAATGAATTGGTAAATCATTTTGGAATGAAAGTACTTCAGACGATTATTCCCCGTAATGTACGACTGGCAGAAGCGCCTAGTCATGGGGAGTCTATTATTGATTATGATGCCTCATCAAATGGTGCAATTGCTTATTTAGCATTAGCAAAAGAGTGGATTCGTAAATCCAAAGTATAATGTTTGGCAAGATTGTAAAAGGTAGGAAGTTAAGTGGCTAAAAAACGTTCAGGAATGGGAAAGTTAGGCATTCATGCCATGATTGGAGCAAAGCAAAAATCAGACAATAGCCGTTCTGATTTATGCGTTGAAAAAGTTGGTATAACGCAATTACAGCCAGGACAATACCAGCCAAGACAGCAGTTTGATGATACTCGTTTAAAAGAGCTATCTGATTCAATTAAAGCACAAGGAATGGTTCAACCTATTGTAGTACGCCCATTAGAGTCGGGAAAATATGAAATTATTGCTGGTGAGCGACGATGGCGAGCTTCTAAGTTAGCTGGCCTTGATAAGGTTCCCGTTATTATTCGACAAGTAGACAGTCAAGCAATGCTGGCAATGGCCTTAATTGAAAATATACAACGAGAAGATCTTAATCCGATTGAAATCGCCATTGGGTTGAAACGTTTATTAAAAGAGTTTGACTTAACACAACAAGCCGTTGCGGATGCTGTAGGGCGTTCACGAGCTGCTGTATCTAATTTATTAAGACTGCTTAAGCTTCCTAAAAGCATTCAAAAAGAGTTGCATGTTGGAAATATTAGTATGGGGCATGCAAGGGCAATTATCAGTTTGCCAGAAAGCATTCAAAAAGAGTTAATTGCAACAGCGATTGTAAAAGGGTGGTCTGTTCGGGAAATAGAGGAAGAAGTTCAAAAAGTATTAATCCCTAAAGAAGTTGTGAAAACAATTAAAGAAAAATCCCTGCCTAATATACAAGAAGTTAAACAACATGAAACCTTTTTAGCTCAAAAAATGTCAGCAGCGGTTAAAATTAACCATAAAGCCACAGGGCGTGGAAGAATTGAAATCAGTTACAAAAATTTAACAGAGTTAAAGCGTCTTATGGAATGTTTTGGACGAGAAAAATAAAGTTTAAAAAATATTAGATAGTGTGTTTTGAAAAATAAAAATCACACGATGTTGTTAAGCTTTTTTTTAGTTATTAAAAAAGCTTAAAGTTTAGGGGATATTCCCTAGCTTTTATAGCCATAAAATATTATTATGTCCGCCCATTTAGCTTGAACTTAGATTCGCTAAAAAGTATCATTAGCAGAGTTTGCCATCAGATGACTGAGCCAAATAAAAAAAACAGTGTGCCTAAGCATCATATTGCACCAAGCCCCGTAGCAAATTATCTGCTTATTGGTGCAGGCTCCATGTTTACTGCAATGGTCATCGCTGGTTTTATTGTTGGCTACATGTTAGATTATTTTTTTGACACAATGCCCATCTTCTTTTTAAGTTGTGGGGTGTTGGGGTTTATTGGGGGAATGCAAAAAGTACGTTTATTGACAAAAAGGTTAGATCAGCAAGCAACTCAACAGAAAAAAGATGAACAAAATGTTGAGTAAAGTGTTTAAAATCCAAGCTATTATTGGTTTGGTTGTGGTTGGCGTTTATGCCCTGATTGGATTGGATTTAGCTGTCGGCGCAGCGTATGGTTTTTTTGTTGGAATAATGAACGTGTTGATGTTGAGCTTTACTTTTGATAAAGCAAATCAACGATCAGAAGAAGACCCCAAAGCTGGAATACTGATTTTATATATGAGTGCAGTTGTTAGATTTGTTCTATTGGCTGTGTTATTTATTGTAGGGTTGTCTTTTCTTGAAGAGAGTCAAGTTTTCCCAGTGGTGTTAACCTTTGTGTTAATGCAGCTAGGTCAGCTTTTCAATCTAAGAGGAAAACGACGTTTGACTGACTAAGGAGTAGACCATTGAGTGCTGAAAAGATGGGAACGGTCGAGTATATTCAACATCACTTGACTAATAATAGCGTAGGGGAAGGTTTTTGGACTTTTCACTTAGATACCATTGCGGTGAGTGTAATGCTTGGTGCATTGATGATTTTTGTTTCAATGCGTCTAGTAAAGCAGATGGAATCTGGAACCCCAGGTGGGTTTCAGAACTTTGTTGAATCGATTCTGGATTTTGTAGCGGTCAATGTTAGGGATGCTTTTCCAGGTCACAACCCTTTGATTGCGCCACTTGCTTTAACGATTTTTATATGGGTTTGGTTAATGAACTTCATGGATCTAATCCCAGTGGATTTGTTCCCGTACTTATTCCAGTTGATTACAGGTGACTCTCACGCCTATCTTAAAATTGTTCCAACCACAGATTTGAATACCACGCTTGCGATGTCATTAACGGTATTCTGTCTAATTATTTTTTACAGCATTAAAATTAAAGGCGTATGGGGCTATACAAAAATGTTCCTATTCCATCCGTTTGGAAAATTCTTCATTCCAGTTAATATTATTATGACATTCATTGAAGAGGTCTCTAAGCCCTTATCTCTTGCCTTGCGTTTATTCGGTAACTTATTCGCAGGTGAACTCGTATTCCTCTTGATCGCATTGATTGGTGGAACATTGGCAGTGGGTGCCGCTGCTCTATTCTGGGCACCATTACAGGTTATTCTAGATTTAGCTTGGTTGATTTTCCACTTGTTGGTTATCACACTGCAAGCCTTTATCTTTATGGTGCTAA
>UOFC01000271.1_pt1 | contig 14807 bp, 12 predicted proteins | sample 1988771 | NCBI WGS metagenome assembly UOFC01 (sample SAMEA4712195, study PRJEB27164) | hydrothermal vent metagenome | biome: marine basaltic hydrothermal vent biome; feature: marine hydrothermal vent; material: mineral | place: Pacific Ocean | collected 2011-06-14/2011-07-23 | depth 1719 m | reverse complement strand
CCTGATTGAAGAATGCCGCCAACCGTATAGGAAATACTGGATTGGTTTGTAATATCGGTATCTGATGGTGTGCCGGCCGCAAAAACAGGTTGGACTAAAATAAATGTCAATAAACTGCTCATGCATAACGTAATTAAAATTTTCATTCAAACGCTCCTAATATTCTTAGTTACTTTACTTTTGCTCGAAAAGATAAAGTCCCTTTTTCTTTTGGTAAAACAGAACTAATTACCCAACGAATATGGGTGTAATCAACCATTGTTGCGGGACGTGTTGCCCCCTTTTCATCTGTGACGAGGAGTTTATCGGCCGCGGCAAATGTTTTTCCATTATTAATGGAATACATAACAGGCACGTCATCTTGTTCAGCACTGCCTTGAATATAGATAAGATGTTTAGGAATAGGATTGGTAATTGCAACACGATTTATGGTCTGCTGATAATTGTTACGATAGTCCGTGCGATAGACCACTGTATCGCCTGGAACAATATTCGTTGGCTCAATCTGTTGAATGCTCACCTCACCTTGATCGTTTAATACGGTTATTTCTTCCATTGCCGTCATCGTGACGTTAAGAGTGTGTGTTTCTTTTGCTTGAACAAAAGTAAACCCTAAAGAAAAAACCACTAAAAATAACAACTGTATTTGATTTACAAACGCCATGAACAACCATCCTTTCAATTAAACTTGCCTATATACAAAACGATAACCACAAAACGTAGAGAAGCAATTTTCAAGCCAAATAATTTTTTCAGTATTATGCCAAGTTAACAAAGAATAATAAATACTCTTTTTTACGCAGACAAATCGCCTGTTTATCTATAGACATCTAACTAATAAGGTGTGTTTAAAGAATTTGATGAAGGAAAAAGACCATAAAAAAAGCCAAGTTCATCATTAAGATCAACTTGGCTTATGAGTTTATTTAAAAAAATGCTTAAAAATTAAAAAACTGTTCTTGAATTCGTATCATAAGTGCAATGCTATTTAGGCTTGTAATTGGTTTTTAAGCTTATTAATTGCTTGTTGTTCTATTTGGCGAATGCGCTCCATAGAAACGTTATACTGTTCGGAGAGGGCTTTAAGGCCTATTTTATCTTCCGTTAACCAGCGTTTTTGTAAAATATCTCGACTACGAGAATCTAGTAAAGACAGTGCTTTTTGCATGCGTTTGAGTTCCACTTGAGCGCTGTTTTCTTGAATCAATACAGTTTCAGGATCTGCTTCTTGACTGATTAAGACAGGAATCCTTGTTTTTTCGTAGTCATCGTCTGTTTGCAGATCAACAGGAATATCTTTACCATATAAACGAGATTCCATTTCAAGAACGTCTTTTCGAGTAACGCCTAAATCTTTAGCGACTTGATCGGCATCTTTATCACTGAACCATTCAAGTGACTTTTTTGAACTGCGTAGCTTAAAGAATAACTTACGCTGTGCTTTCGTGGTAGCGGTTTTGACAATACGCCAGTTTTTAATCACATATTCATTAATCTCAGCACGAATCCAGTGGATGGCAAAGGTCATTAGTCGTACATTCTCTTCTGGATTGAAGCGTTTAACCGCTTTCATTAATCCAATATTACCTTCTTGAATAATGTCACCAAGCGGTAAACCATAGCCGTTAAAAGTTCGCGCAACGGGTACAACGTAACGTAACGAGGATAAAATTAATTGACGTGCTGCTTCCACGTCTTGCTGGTAGTAGTATTTTTTGGCCAGCTTTTGCTCTTCAGATGCCGTTAATTGCTGAATTTTTTTAACGGTATGCAGGTAGGTTTCCAAGTTTTGTCCAGGCACAAGCTCTCGTGAAGCCAGTGATACTTTTGGAGTATTTGGTATTTGTGTTGTTAAATTTTGCATAAAATAAACACCTCACTTAAAATTTATATATAGATTCATATTAGCACTCTTTGCGGAAGAGTGCTAATGATTTTTAACCATCGTAATAATTTATTAATTATTCGATTTTTGATTACTGTTTTGACCGTAAAATCAAATAGCTAATTTGGTGTTTTAATTTAAGTTTTAGGGAGGGAGATGGCGTTGGTATGAGGAAGTGCTATTCGTCAATTTTTTAAGCAGGGGATTAGTGATGGTGGAATAATGACAGATAACAAGGTATAGTTTGGCTTTCTGGAAGCCTGTCTGAGAATGAGAAACCGACTGCGAAAAATTCATTTTGGGCATCTTTTCAGTTCATTTTCGTTAAATAGCCGTGCTATTCGCTTTAAATGGTCTAAAAATCTGTCTCAAAATGATTTTCTCTCGTTACGATTATCGTTCTCAGACAGGCTTCTGGATCGTGTGTATTTGTTGAATAAGACAAAAAAATCAGGAGTATTTTATGCTTAATCCAAGTCAATTAGAAGAGATGGTTAAAAAACTGGCTGAAGTCATTCCTCAAGGTATGGGAAGTGTTCCTTCCAATATTCAAGATCAGATAAGAGTTGTTTTAGCACGTACGTTAGAAAAGATAGAGCTTGTCAGTCGTGAAGAGTTTGATGTTCAGGCGGGTGTACTGGCTAAAACACGACAAACGTTAGATCGCCTTGAAAAAACCGTTGCTGAACTGGAACTTAAAAATAATATAAAGCATCAAAACGATGAATCTTGCTGAGATTACGAGCCGCGCATTAAGTGGCATTGAGTCTCCAAAGGTTTCAGTTGAAGTTCATGTAAGTAATGGATTGCCTTCTTTTTCAATTGTAGGGTTGCCTGAGACGTCTGTTAAAGAGAGTAAGGATCGTGTTCGCAGTGCTTTATTAAGTTCAGGATTTGAACTTCCACCTAAAAAAATTACGATTAATTTGGCGCCTGCCGACTTGCCAAAAACAGGAGGGCGTTATGACTTGCCAATTGCAATTGGTATTCTTATCGCAACAGGCCAGCTGGATGTTTCAAGCGTGAGTCATTTTGAATTTATTGGAGAGTTAGCTTTAAATGGGATGATTCGCCCAGTAAAAGGCGCTTTACCTAGTGTACTGGCCGCAAAAAAAATGGGTAAATGCTGCGTTTTACCTATTGATAATCATGAAGAGGCAATGGTTTCCGTTTTAAACGAATCCTGTTCTGAGCATTTTTTATTAGTAAAAGATTTAAAAGAGGTTTGTCGTATTTTATTAGGGGAGACGGTTTCTCAGCCTGCTGTTTTACCCTTAGGGGAGAGACAAAAAATTGATTATACACAGGATTTATCTGATGTTGTAGGACAGTATCAGGCAAAACGTGTATTAGAAATTTGTGCGAGCGGTCATCATTCTCTAATTATGGTAGGTCCTCCAGGCTCTGGAAAAAGTATGTTGGCTTCGCGTTTGGTGACGTTACTTCCTTCTTTAACACATGAAGAGGCGATTGAATCAGCGGCAATTCGCTCAATTTCAACGTCTGAGGTTAGTGCTCAAGATTTTTACCAGCGAGGTTATGTGAGCCCACATCATACCGCTTCTGCGGCAGCACTGGTTGGTGGTGGCTCTTATCCTAAACCCGGTGCGATTTCATTGGCACATCATGGCATTTTATTTTTAGATGAGTTACCAGAGTTTAATCGTAATGTATTAGAGGCGTTAAGAGAGCCATTAGAAGCGAAGTGCGTTGATGTGTCCAGAGTAAATCAACAAGTACGGTTTCCAGCAGATTGTTTATTAATTGCAGCAATGAACCCTTCTCCTTCTGGTTTTTTTGCCGATGATCCTTTAGGGCGTTGTACCGATACGCCAGAACAAATTTATCGTTATCAAAAAAAAATATCAGGTCCTTTATTGGACCGAATTGATCTTCATTTAGAGGTTCCTCCTGTTGAAATCTCCGACTTACAAGGAGAGGGGGATAGGGGAGAAAGCAGTATCGACATCCGCAAGCGAGTTACTGTCACACGAAATATACAGTTACAGCGTCAAGGTTGTTTAAACGTTGCTTTAAGTGTGCCAAAATTGCAACGTTATATTGTTTTGGATGAGCTGAGTAAAACTATTTTGGAGCGTGCGGTTAATCAAGTAGGTTTGTCCGCACGAGGTTATCATCGAGTGTTGCGTATTGCGCGTACTTTAGCAGATATGTCGAGTTCAGAATTGGTTGAAAGCCACCATATAGCAGAAGCATTGAGTTACCGTTCCTTGGATCACTTGTCGGCAAAAAGGAGATAAGCTTGGATCCTATTTTAATAACATCATTGATTGTTGGTTTTTTGGGAGGAATGCATTGTTTAGGGATGTGCGGTGGTGTGGTAGGGGCGCTGACCTTTGGCTTAGAGTCGAAAATTCAAGCGAGTTGGTGGAGAATGTTACCGTATCAAGTGGCTTATAGTGGTGGTCGGATTTCGAGCTATATTATTATTGGTGCATTATTTGGGTTTTTAGGAGCCTCTCTTGGCTCAATTGCAACATTTTTGCCCGTTCAGCAAGCGTTACAATTGATTGCTGGCTTATTTATGATCGCCTTAGGTCTTTATTTAGGAGGCTGGTGGTTTGGGGTTGTTGTGATTGAAAAGGCTGGGCAGTTTATTTGGCGTAGGATTGTGCCTTATGCCCAGCGTTTACGTTCCGTTAAAACCATTCCTCAAGCTTGGCTGTATGGCATGATTTGGGGGTGGTTACCTTGTGGTTTGGTGTATAGCATGCTTATCATGGCTATGAGTGCAGGCAATGCAATGGACGGTGCTTTGATTATGTTGGCATTTGGACTTGGAACATTACCCAATTTATTGTTAATGGGCGTGTTTGCATTTTATTTTACTCGGTTGGCTCGTAATGCATGGGTTAGACGTTTTGCTGGTTTGAGTGTGATTATGTTGGGTGTTTGGCAGTTGTATTTGGTTTTTTCAGTTAGCCTAGAATAAATTCCCCCCCCCCTTCTACAATTTGATGTTAAAAGAAGAAAGGGGTTGTTAATTTCTGATTATTGCTGAGAATAGTCATCTTCTACGATAGCATAGTTAATATCAATATTAAGTGCTTCAATCAATTTTCCCATTGCGTTGAGAGTTCTGTATTGAGCAGTATTAAGTTCTGCCTCACTTTCAATTTGGGTTAGTAGAGCACTGATATACTCATTTTCAGTGTTGAGTAAGTCAAGGAGAGAACGTCGACCTAGATTAAATTGTTTACGGTATCCTTGTAATGTTTCATGAGTGAGCTGAATGTGTTGATTAATATAAGTCATTTGCTCTTCTAAATATTCGTTAGCAGCCCAAGCATAGGTGAGGTTCTCAATGGTTTGTCTACGAGAGTTGTTTCGAATCTCAGTGGCCTGTTGTATTTCACTGGCCATGGAGTCTCTTTGCGCAACGTCTTTTCCACCATTATAAAGATTGTATCGTAATCTTAGCATGGCTTGTAGATTGTGGTTTTTTCCTTTAAATCCATTAATATTGTTGTCTAGCGTTTTTTGCAATTCTAAATCAATACGAGGATAGTAGGCTTGTGCCGCAGTTGCGTGCTGTGCTCGTGTTTCGGCAATGTCAGCATTAGCCATGCGCAAGGTTGGATGGTCTGTTAAAGCGATATTAATTGCTTCTTCTAATGAATCAGGAAATTGAAATTGCATTGTTGGCTTAATGAGCTGTGTTTCAGGCATGCGACCTAATACACGTTGAAATCGAGCTTTAGCATCAATGTAGTTATTACGTGTGGCAATTAAATTTGAATTTGAAAGAGCCAGTCGCGCTTTGGCTTGATCCACTTCGACTTGATTGCCAATGCCTGCTTCAGTACGCTGTTGAATTTGATCTAAAATACGTTCGTGAGTTGCTTTACTTTCACGCGCAAGTTTCATTGAATCTTGTTGTTTAACCAGTTCAATATAGGCCGTAACCATATCAAGAGCAATCTGGTTGGCGGTTGCTTGAGCACTGAATCCTGCTGCGTCTAAACGCGATTTTTGGCGTGCGATTTCGTTAACCGTTGCGTAACCTTCAAAAATATTCTCAGTTAAACGTAAGCTGGCTTCTGTTCGAGTTAAACTGGTTTCGGGCGTGTCTTTACGATCAATTTCTTCTAAACCAATTCCTGCATTTAAGTCAATTTTTGGATACCAACTTCCTTTAGCACCCTTTAAGTCAGCTTGTACCGCTTGGTGTATTTTGAGTTGTTCACGAAATTCTGGATTATGTAATATAGCGTCTTCAACGGTGGTTGAAAGATCGAGTGCGTGCGTTGCATTTGAGATGCCAAGTGTAATCAGAATACTACTGAAGGCAATGACAAGTTTGGAGCGTGAAAGCTGTGTATTCATTGATAAGTCTTCTTTATGAGTTATAAGTGTAAGTATTTAGTAAGCATTTTACCAGTTATGTATCTTTAAAGCCAAGTCTAAACGATCAGAAACATGCAGTTTTCTAAAAATATTATGTAGATGAGACTTTACGGTGCGTTCGGTAATGTTAAGTTTGGCTGCAATTTCACGATTACTTTTTTTATTAAGGACCTGCTGAACCACTTGATTTTCTCGGTATGTTAATAGATTTTGCCATTCATTTGTCTTGATGGGTGTTTGCCCTAATTGTCCAATCATGGCTTGCATAATGTCTTGACCTAACCAAATATTACCTGCTTGAATGGCGTTTAGGGCTTGTTGAATTATTTCGACTGTGGCATAGGTATTTAAATAGCCTTTTATTCCGTTTTTAAAAAGAAATAACCCTTCAGCATTTGTTGGGGTGTTGCTGAAGGCCAGAATTTCAAATTTTTTTTGACAGAGTTGAGAGATGGCTTCTAAGTTCGCTTTTTGAGAAATTTGAATAAGTAATATTACTTTTGAGGGGTCATTTTTTTGCACTAATGATGTTAAATCATATATAACTCGAGTGCTTGAACCACAGGCCGTAAGCCAGTTTTTTAGAGCATTAGGAGTTTGAGTGAAAATTAAGGGGCGTTTTGTTTGCATTGTTAACGATTGGCCTTGGATAATATGATTCAGGTTACTTTCTATCTGGGGATTAGGGTTATGCATAACAGCACCATTATAATAATTTTTTTGAGTGTAATTACTTTATTTACCCTAATCCTCAGATAGAGCTGCGAATTAGAGTGTAAGTTATTGATGTGCATGGTGAACTCAAAAGAATAACGTCACCTTATTGGTGATGTGTTGTCTTTATGATTCACGCAAAGCAAGATCTTTTGCTTTGATAATGGGTTTGAGTAGATAATCCAGTAAGGTATGTTTACCAACAATAATATCAACACTGGCCGTCATTCCTGGTAATAAATGGAGAGGTTTGTCGCTTGTCCCCAAGTGATTCTCGTTGGTTTTAATTCGGGCAATATAGAAACTGTTGCCCTCTTCATCGGTGATGGTATCGGCCGAAATTTGGGTAACAACACCATCTAAGCCACCATAAATGGCAAAATCATAAGCTGTAAACTTGACTTTAGCAGTGAGTCCATTGTAGATAAAGCCAATATCAGCAGGTAATATTTTGGTTTCGAGTACTAAGGTATCGTTTTCAGGGACGATTTCAATAATATCGCTTCCAGGTTGAATGACCCCTCTAATGGTATTTACAAAAATTTGTTTAATGGTTCCATTAACAGGGGATTTAATTTCTGTTCGAATGACACGGTCGGCTAAAGCGGTTTTTGATTTTCCAATTTGACCGGTTTCGGCAAGTACTTGGTTAAGCTCCTCGTGGGCTTCGTTCATAAACAGTTCTTTGGCCTCGATGCGTTTAGAACGAAACTCAGTAATAATAGATCGAAGCTTTGGAAGTGAAAATTCAACGGATTTTAATTTGGAATAAGCTTCATTTTCTTCTCGTTGAAGTTTGAGTAAGTCTACGTGTGAGGCAATGCCTTGATTGACAAGCGGCTCTGTTAAAGCAATTTCTTGCTTTAGTAATTGATGGGTACGTTCGAGTTGTATCAGTTGGCTTTTTGCTTCTTTGAGTTCCAGTTTTTTTTGTTCAATTTGTTCTACGATGATGGCATCATTGGTTTTATGCTGTCTTGTACGTGCGCTGTATAAACGGAACTCTCTGTCATAGAGCGCTTGTATTCTTTTGTCTTTTGATTTTTTATGGGCTTTAAAAGGCTTGTTAAAAGCTTCAGCTTTTAACCTTTGTGCACGTGCAATTAACTGAGCTTCTTTAATTTCACTTTCATCAAATGAGCTTGAAAATTGAGTATTATCCAGCTTCATGAGTGTTTGGCCTTTTTGGACGTGGTCGCCAGTATGCACGAATATTTCTTCGACAATTCCTCCTTCTAGATTTTGAATGACTTGAATTTTAGTGGAAGGTACGACTTTTCCTTCACCGCGTATAATTTTATCCAGTTCGGCATAATTTGCCCAAGTGATCAGCCAAATCACCACAAATAGAATGATCCATACCAGCCACTGCGACCTTGCTGTAGGTTTTTCAAGGGCGGCTTGGCTTAGGCTAGACATGAACTCAATGTCTTGTTCAATGATTTTTTCTTTTTGTTGTTCTGTGTTTTTTTGCTCTTTTATTAACGTATTAGAGTCCTCTTCTGCATAGGATTTTTGAGCTTTTTGAGGTATTTTTTTGGGTACGGATTGATTCGTTGGTTTTGTCATGATGGCTTCTTTTTACTAATTTTACCGGTTTTAAGCGCTTCTAATACGGTTTGTTTAGGACCATCCGCAATCATTTTGCCGTTGTCCATAACCATAAGGCGGTCAACTAATTGTAATAAACTCATTTTATGAGTTACCAATAAAGTGGTGCTATTTAAAGTTCCTTTCTTAAGCCGGTCGATCATGATTTGTTCGGTTTTTGCATCCATGGCATTGGTCGGTTCATCAAACAAGTAAATAGGCGAATCAAGTAATAGTGCACGAGCCACTGCAATACTTTGTCGCTGTCCACCTGATAAAGATTTTCCTCCTTCATCCACTTTTAAGCTATAGCCTGAGGGGTGTTGTTTGATAAAATCATCTACTCCTGCAAGTTTTGCCGCTTTTAAAATTGCTTTGTCATCAATATAAGGTGCTTTATAAGAGATATTATCACGTACATCGCCACTAAATAAGGTAACGTCTTGTGGTACGTAGTTAATATTGCGTCTTAATTCAGCAGGATCAAGTTGTGAAATATCAATGCCGTCAATTAAAATGGCACCTTCATCGATGCTATAGAAGCCTAAAATAAGCTTTTCAATGGTGGATTTTCCTGAACCAATACGGCCGATAATGGCTACTTTTTCGCCAGGTTCAATGATAAAGCTAATTTGATTAAGTGCTTGCTTGGTTTCTCCAGGGTAGGTGAAACTTACGTTGTTAAATTCAATTCGTCCTTCAAAGCAGGGATGTTGAATAAATCGTTTATTGGTGGGTCTTTCAATCTCTTTTACCATTAACTCATTTAAAGAATCCAGTGCAGTTTTGGTTTGAGAATAAGAGGTGGTAAGGTTCGCAAATTGTCCCATAGGGCCTATAGCTCTTTGACTGAGCATGACGGTTGCAATCAGTCCCCCCATGGTTAAATTTCCTTCTGTAATAAAGTACACTCCAGCCAATACAATGACTACGGTACTGATTTGTTGCATAAACCCCGTCATTCTTCCTATGGAGCTTTGTAGCATTTTAGAGCGTATGCTGGCTTTGGCAATTTCTCCAATGGCTTGCTCCCACTTCCATTGTGAGCGTGCCTCAACCCCCAAAGATTTAATGGTTTCGATTGCGGTAAGCGTTTCAATGAGTACTGCATTTTTTTGGCTGTTGGCTTCATAAGTGGCTTCAATACTACGCTGAATAGGGCCTTTTAATAGAATGCTGTAAATCATAATGATGATGATGATGGATAAGGGAACTAAAACAATCAGGCCAGCGATATAAAAAATAACCAGTAAAAAAATAAGAGTAAAAGGTAGGTCTACCAATGAGGCAATGGTACCAGAAGTAAAGAAGTTTCGAATACTGTCGAACTCTCGTAGTATATTTGCAAATGCACCAACAGAACCCGTACGGTTGGCCATGGTTAGGCCGAGAGTTTGTTCAAAAATTTTGCCTGACATGATGACATCACTTTTTTTACCAGCCACTTCTAAAAAATAAGAACGTAAATATTTAAGCAGTACATCAAATAAGTAAACAACACTCACACCAATAGCAAGTACCCATAAAGACTCAATGGCATTATTGGGCACAATTCGATCGTATACGTTCATGACAAAAAGAGGCGTCGCTAATACAAATAGGTTAATGACAATAGAAGCGATTAATACATCTCGATAAATGGATTTAGAGGCCCATAAGGTACTCCAAAACCAGTGTCCTTCTTGAAATCCAAGTAAGTTCTCAGTTTTTTTATCATGACGTATTTTGACGGTTAGATAGATAGCGTAACCCGTATAATCTTCTTCAAGTTGTGATAAGTTAACTGTCAGAGTGCCTTCTTCTGCTTCTGGTAATATGATGCGTGCGGTTTTAGTGCTTAAATCAATCTGCTCCAGAATGCATGCTTGATTCTTGTTTAAAACAAGAATACAAGGCAGAACTAAGTTAGAGATATTGGGAAGGGGTCTCTCTTTGAAGCTGGCAATTAAATTGGCGCGTTCTGCGGCACGAATAAAAATGTCAGGAGAGACCTTTTCATCTTCAATCGGAAGTCCAGCGATCAAGGCCTCTTTAGAAAAGGGTTGGCGGTTTAATTTGGTGTAAAGTACTAAGCAGTCTAGCAGTGGGCTATATAATGCGGAATGGCTATTGGACGTGAATTGCTTGGGTGTTTCGTTTTTTATTAATTCCATGTTTCCATTCGTCTTTTTTTAGAGGTGCTGATTACGACTGTAAAATGTCATTTTATGCCAATTATGTCCATTTTTTAATACAGAGTTAACCTTTTTCAGGGCTAAGCAGAGTAGTTACTTCCGCTTAATGCCGAAGGTGCACCATAATAGTAACCTTGGAAATATTCAACCCCTAAATTAAAAAATTCTTTTTGTTGTTCTTCATTTTCAATAGACATGGCAATGACTTTAATATCTAAACTGTTCGCGAGTTCACACAGACTGTGGACGTAGTTTTGAGTTTGTTCATCTTTAATGATGGCTTTACTAAACGATGGGTCTAGTTTGATGTAATCAGGGTGTAATGTTTGCAGATAGCTCACATTGGTTAAACGGGAGCCAAAGTGGTCTATTCCAAAACCAATGCCGAGTTGTTTAACGTCAGAAATGAGGGGCGAGGATATGCCTTTTTCATCCAAAATCAATCGTTCGGGCATTTCAAAAGATAGGTGTGAGACAGAAGCCTTTGCTTTAAAATCCGTTAATGTGTTGATAAGCCAATTTTTGAGGAGGGGGTTGGTCAAGACGGATTTAGAAAGGTTGATTGCAATAGGGAGGCTGTTGGGGTGTGCTTTTAAATATTGTAAGCTTAATTTAATAACCAATTTATCAATTTCTTCTATTCGGTTAAGTTGTTCAATGGCAGGCATAAAATAACCTGCTGTGCGAATGATGCCATCAAAATCGGTTAGGCGAACTAACACTTCTTGATCGTGAATTTCACGGTTTTTATTGTAGGCACTTTGTTGAAAAAGGTTAAAACGTTCTTCAAAGAAGGCTTGATCTAATTTTTTCTCCCATAATGAGTGAGATGTTTGATTGGCTTGATCCGTTTTATAAAAAAAGAGTTGATTTTTACCAAGTTGGTTTGCTTGGTTAATGGCAAAATCTAGATTGGCTAAAAGGGTGCTACGACTTTGGTTGGGTTCATAGTGAAGGTAAGCAATGGATAAGCTGGTGGTTGTTTCTTCTGTGGTGAGTCGTTTTAGAATATTTGGAACATGTTCAGCAATCAGCTCTATTTGTGGCTTGACTTGTTCAGCATGTGTTGCAGGTAAAATAGCGATTAATTCTGAGCCATTGAGTCGTGCAAAAATACTATGGCTGTGAGATAGATTGGCTTGCATGTTTTCTGCCAGTAATTTAATGAATTGATCTCCTGTAATATAGCCATACTTTTCATTCATCGATTTTAAATGGTGGATACGCAGTAAAACAATGACACCAGAGATGGACTCATTTGCCGGATCTAATAAGCTGTCAAGTAACATTTCAAAATGACGTCGATTATGAAGGCTTGTTACAGGATCTTGGTAAGCCATTTTTTGCAGCTTTTCTGCTGTATTCGCATCGCGTTCAAAGACGGTTTTTAATTTGGATACCATGGTATTCATCGCATAAACAACTTCACGAAATTCAGTGGTTTTAGGTTGAAGTTCTTGAATGTGGTACTCTTTGTTTACGATCGCTTGCGCTTGCACCTCAAGCTCTTTTAAAGGAGCGAGAATAAGCTTGAGTGCGTAAACAATAATGGCAATGGCAAGCAGTGCCAAAAATGTAAACCACGCTAAAAGCGTGAGTGCTGAATTCCAAAGTTCAATATAAGCATAGCCAGTGTGGCTGGTTACCGTAAGCGTACCAACGGGTATCCAGCCAGATTGTATTAGAGATTCTGCTGTTGGTGTCGTCAGTTTAACAGCATGAATAAAAAAGGAGGGTACGTTGTCCATTTCTTGAGTATTGGTTCGCTGATAAAGTAGTTTTCCTTCAGTATCCTTTAGAGTGATGTTGGCATAATACCCACGATCAAAAACGGCATTAATCATTGTTTCCATGCTAGAAAAATCATTTGGCTCTTTAAGCGAGCTAAGAGAAAGCCCTAAAGAGGTTGCTGTATCTTGTGCATGAGAGCTTAATTGATCTTGTAAAAAAATTTTGGTGCTGTTTAGGTTTAAGGCAAACGTACCGATCAATAGGATTATGAGCAGTGAAGCTATAAAAAGTACCATTTGTTTGTTTAAACTCATGATGTTTTTTCCTTTGAAACATTTTTTAGTGCGTGATGATCACTATGATTATTGAGGTTTAAGTCGTTCTAGTAAATTATTCCAAGCTTTTAATTTTTTAGTACCGCCAGAGACGGAGCGGCCTTTTCCTCGTTGTTTTGCCAGCCAAAGGCCATTACCGTTAAAACTGTAGACAGGCACAAGGTCTGAACGTTGCGTTGCTTTTAATATTCGTTTATTAATGTTATCTAAAACAAGAGGGATCGTTTGCGGTGTTTTAAAATATGTGAGTACCATGTGCGCCTGGTTTAAGCGAATGGCCTTAACGTAAGTGAGGTAGAGTTTTTTTTCAGAAACGCCTAGCGCTTTTAAGGTAAAGTACTTGGCAATGGTATAATCCTCACAGTCACCAGCATCTGTTGAAAGCATTTCAACAGGAGTGGCCCAATAGTCGGTTTTTTTCCAATGCTCAATGTCTGAAATAAATCGGACTTCATTAAAAAAATCATTTACCTTTTTGAGCTTTATCTCTTCTGGTTGTTTGATGTTTTCATCCACTAATTGTTGCCAAGCCTGCAAACGCCTGCCTGCTAAAAAACCATATGTTTGAATGGCATTTTTAATTTCTTGCTCTGATACAACTTGAGGCGTTGTGTTTTTAGAGGCAAGTACAAGTACAAAAGCACAGGAAAAATAAAAAATAAAAACCTTTAATGTAAGGTGTTTTTTTTTAAAAAAGAGGCAACAATGTGAAAGATGAAAACCATTGACGCTCATTACGTTTTGATTTAAAAAAATAATGAGCGCCATACTGGAATCAAAAATTATTTTTTGATCATTTCAGGGGGAAGTGTCAACTGAGCATTGTCGGGTAGTTCCGTGATACTAATTACTTTTAACTCAATTCGACGGTTTTCCAGTTGGCCTTCTTCGGTGGTATTATCGGCAATGGGTTGCTCTTCGCCATAGCCATTAATGAAGACTTTTTGTTCAATATGACCGAGTTCATTAATGATAAACTGTTTCGCACTGTTTGCACGACGCCAAGAAAGACGAAGGTTTAAATCATCGGAACCTCGGTAGTCAGTGTGTCCAGTAATTAAGACCACTTCATCTTCTTTTAAGTTACTTAGTTGCGCAGCATCTTTTCTCAAAATAGGTCTTTGACTCTCTTGAATATTATGAGAATAGGTTTGAAAAACAATGTTGGTTAACACGTGTTCATGAGGCTCGCAACCATGGCGGTTAACAACACTATTTAGAGGTGTGTCTAAACACTCATCTACTTTATCGTCAACTTTGTCTTTATCAATATCAATTATTTCACAGCCATGGGCGTTTACTGTTGCGTCTTTGGGGGTGCCTGGGCACTTGTCTTTACTGTCTGGTACACCATCTTCATCTTCGTCATTCTCACAGCCAAAACGGTTGACCAAAACGCCTGGTGGACTGTTTAAGCAGCGATCAATACGATCTGCTACGCCATCTTTATCGGCGTCGATTTCGCAACCATTTTGATCGACTGGAACGCCTAATAAAGTATTTAAGCAGTGATCATACTGATCTTTGATGCCGTCTTGATCTAAATCTTTATAGTAAACCGTCGTTGTATTGACATCATAGCTGTCAAGGCTTTCAATGGCATGTGGTAATTCTTGATGCTGGGTTGATTCTTCAGCATAAGCAGATAGACTGGTTGTCAATAAACTGCTGGTGATTAGGGCTATTTTGATCTTTTTCATAAGGCGACTCGACTTGCTATTTTCTAAACGATAATTGAATTATATTGAGATTTTGCTTTGCAGGATAAAAACCTTATCTCAATTTCATGATGAACACAATCAAACAAAAAGATACTAGCATAATCATACATGTTTTTGTAATTTTAGTAAAAAATAGTCCTGAGTTTTGTGGTTTTTAGGTGGTTTAGTCTTTTTTCAAAAACGATTTTAAATTAGCAAGATGCGCATTACCATGCTCCATCTGCTCCTCTTTGCTGACTACAACGCCGGGTTTTCCCTCCCATTGCAATGCTTCAGAAGGTAATTCTTC
>UOFC01000262.1_pt1 | contig 14930 bp, 12 predicted proteins | sample 1988771 | NCBI WGS metagenome assembly UOFC01 (sample SAMEA4712195, study PRJEB27164) | hydrothermal vent metagenome | biome: marine basaltic hydrothermal vent biome; feature: marine hydrothermal vent; material: mineral | place: Pacific Ocean | collected 2011-06-14/2011-07-23 | depth 1719 m | reverse complement strand
TGCCACGCCTCTCTGATTGATGGCGCACAGCTCTCATCAGCAACACTCAAACGCTATCCTCACCTTGATATGAAGGCACTCGAACGCCGTTTACAACAGGCAACTCAAGCAAAGAAAACAGGGGGGGGGGAGAAATTAATTGTGACCGATGGCGTGTTTAGTATGGACGGTGATATCGCCCCGTTAAAACAGATTCAAGCCCTTGCGAAACAGTATCAAGCGTGGACGTTAGTGGATGATGCTCACGGAATCGGCGTGTTAGGCAAACAAGGTCGTGGTTGCTTTGAACACTTTGGACTCACGCCCAATAAAAACACCATTTTAGTCGGCACGCTCGGCAAAGCCTTTGGGTGCTCGGGTGCGTTTGTGGCAGGTAGCGAAACCTTAATTGAAACGCTTATTCAATTTGCCCGCCCTTATATCTACACCACCGCCATGCCACAACTCAACGCCCTAGCCATCCGAGAAGCCTTAACACTGGTTCAAAATGCACAGGCTTCACGCGAAATCTTGGCACAACACATTCAACAGTTTCGGCAAGGAGCGATTCAACTAGGGCTTACTCTGCTTGATTCGCCCAGCCCCATTCAAGCCATTATTCTCAAGCAGAGCAAAACCGCTGTGGCATGGAGCGAATGCCTTAAGCAGAAAGGTTTTTGGGTGACCGCCATTCGCCCGCCCACCGTACCCAAAAATCAGGCGCGATTACGTGTGACATTGAGTTCACAACACAGCACAAAAGATATAATTAAATTACTCAACGCCCTCAAAAATTGTCAAATAGATTTATACCCAAACCCTTACACCCAGATCCACACTTAGAAACGCGAGATAATGCGTAAGATATTGGTTTCACAGTGAAATCAAAAATAGTACGGCGCACCCATAGGTTCGTCGTCTATTTTTGGTTTTGCTGTGGAATCAAGAGCTTGCGTAGGATCCGTGTTGCTAAGTGTGGATTTGGGTTACATAAAAACGTGAAGAATAGTGCAAGGGTTTGGGGAAGAAAGTGAGCTTGCATATAAACGAATCTCACAGTAATATGCATAATTCAAATCATTATTTATTTAAGAGATCGTTATGAATACTGCAAAAGAAGAGGTCAGAACACTTCTAAAGAACTTGCCTGATGAATGTACGCTTGAAGATGTTCAGTATCATTTATATGTCGTTGAAAAAATACAAAAAGGAATCGACCGAGCCTCTGTAGAGGGAGCGTTAAATCAAAATGATGTCGAAAGGAAGCTTAATAAATGGACTACACAGTAGAGTGGTCTCCTGAAGCTGTAGAGGATCTTGAATATATTGCTGAATACATTGAAAGAGATTCTGAATTTTATGCTCGTTCAGTGGTTTCTAAAATTTTAGCTACCTCACGAAAAATTCCTGAGCAACCCTATATAGGTCGGATTGTTCCTGAAATAGGTAATGACAAAATACGTGAAAAGTTTGTTTATAGCTATCGTTTAGTGTACAAAATTCAGCATCAAAACATTCTTATATTGGCTATTATCCATGGAAAACGCTTGCTTGAGCCCCTTTTAGAAAAGCTTGAATGAAATTTAATCCTAGGAGGCTGTCCGAGAATGAGAAATCTACTGCGGAAAATCCATTTTGGTCATCTTTTATGTAAATTTTCGTTGTTTAGAGTGACTAAACGCCTTAAATGTACACAAAACCTGCCACAAAATGACTTTCCCTCGCGACGACTTTCATTCTCGGACAGCCTCCTAGACAAATAAAATACGGTTTAATGCAAACCCTGCAAACCGAAGACACCCGTTACGGGTCTGGTGCCGCCGAAGACGAAATTGCTGACTGGCTCGCACCGAACGCGCCCTGCTTTTTTCTACGGGCTACATGACCAATCTCGCGATACAACAAGCGTTAATGCAGCCAGACACTAAACAACCCCAGCCCAGCCCTCCCCCTGACAAGGGGGAGGGCTGGGAGGCGGTTTAAGCATAAAAACGAGAAACACCATGCTACACACTGAAACCTTTGGCCACGGCCCCAACCTATGCTTACTGCATGGCTGGGCGGCACAGAATGCCCACTGGCGTGAATGGGCGCAACAATATCTTGCCCCACACTTTACCGTGACACTCATCGAACTGCCTGGTTTTGGCGACAGCAAACCGTTGCATTTAAATTCCCCCCCCCCCTTAGAGCTTGAAACCGCTTGGCTAAAAGCGATTCACGCCGTTTTACCTCAAAAAACGTACCTGCTTGGCTGGTCACTGGGTGGACTATTAGCCCAAAAAATTGCACTCGCCTATCCACAACAAATTAACAAACTCATCTGTTTAGCCAGCACCCCACGATTTACCCAAAACGACCAGTGGCAATACGGCGTCTCCCCCAAGCTTATGGCTGACTTTATGAGTGCCATTACTCAAGAGACCCTACAAACTTTAAACACCTTTTGGAAGCTGCAACTGCAAGGCTCTGAAAATGCACGGCAACACATCAAACAGTTTTTTGCCTTACTCAAAACCTGCAAATTGCCGAGCTTAACAGGACTCAAACAAGGGCTTATTCTGCTTAAAGAGATCGACTGTCGAGACGACCTTGCCAACCTAAAAATGCCCACTTTATGGCTACAAGGCGAAAAAGACCCGCTCATTCCCGCACCATTTATTACCGAAATGCTCAGTAAAAACAGTACAATACCGCCCAACATGCAAATAACCATCCTACCAAAATCGGGACACATGCCCTTTCGCTCACACCCAGCAGAAACCGCTCAATCTATTATTGATTTTTTAAGCCAAAAGTGACTCCCTCTAGCATGACTGAACCCAACGCGCCCGCTCTGGAAAAAATGAACCGTCAACACATCAAGCAACACTTCAGTCAAGCCGCACCAAGCTACGATGATGCCGCTGTTTTGCAAAAAACAGTCGCCGAGTGCATGGATGAGCGATTAGACCTCACCACCATCACTCCCCAAACCATCTTAGATATAGGCGCAGGAACAGGGCTATTAACGGAAAAGCTGATTGCACGCTATGCCGATGCCCATATCGTTGCCATTGACCTCTCGTTTTCCATGTTGCAACAAGCGCAACCTCGCCTAAAAACCGCACGCTTTCCACAACTTGGTCAGATAGTGAATAAAGCCATTGGCACAACCCTCGCTCAAAAAACCGCCGCCACCGCCATTAATGCCGATGCCTATCAACTGCCTTTTGCCAACCAAAGTGTAGACCTGATTACCAGCAATCTCATGTTGCAATGGTGCGATGAGTTAGACCGTGTTTTTCAAGAATTTAGGCGGGTACTGCGCCCAGAGGGGTTACTCATGTTTACCACCTTTGGCCCCGACACCCTCAAAGAGTTGAGACAAGCCTGGCAAGTCGCCGATCCCAAACAAGAGCACGTTAACCAATTTATCGACATGCACGACGTTGGCGACGCGCTCATTCGAGCGGGCTTTGGGCAACCCGTTATGGACATGGAGCTGTTTACCCTTACTTACGATCAACCCATCGGCGTACTCAAAGACCTAAAAGCCATTGGTGCCACGCACGCCAACCAAAACCGAGCGCAAGGCTTGATGGGAAAAAACCGTTTTCAAACCATGTTAAAGGCCTACGAAACACATCGAAAAGAGACCAAAATTCCTGCGACTTATGAAGTGGTACACGGGCACGCATGGGCAGCCCCCGAACAACTTAAAGGACCAAATCGTAATAAAACAGGGCATATTGAGATTTCGTTAGAGGCTTTTTCAAAACAAGTACAATCTAAATATAAAAAAAGGCAGAACGTTTAAAACGCTCTGCCTTTTTTAGTTTATGTTATTTAACAAATTAAACAACAATCATACTGTTTTACGACGACGATATGCCATAAAACCAACCATTCCTAACCCTCCTAGCATTAAGAAGTAAGTAGATGGCTCTGGAATAGGAGATACTTCTACTTCTGTATATTTAAAATTATCAATACCAACCGTATCAGAAAAACCTCCAAAACCTGCCCCACCAGTCAAGGTAGCATACGAAATGCCTTCAGACAACGCCGAAGAGAGACCAAAAACTTTTCCATTATTTGAACCCAAAGGTACAATTTTTTCAATCATTAAAGAACCGATACTTAATCCCGAAGTATCAAACGCTTCTAATTCCCAATCAGATTGATTACCCCCAAAATTGAATGAAAAATCACTTACTGCATTCGCAAAAGAAAGCTTTAATGCTGTAAATCCCGCACCCCCATTAGCCAAAAGTTGTCCAGAATAGTCCGCAGCATCAACTTGATTCGTTCCTGAAAGCAATCCAAAAATACCATTGTTAAGGCCACCTGAGCCTTCAAAAGTGACATTACCTAAGGTTAGTTCCGAAATCCCTGGAGACAGAGAAACAAGCTCTTGATCTTCAAAATCAATTAGTGTTTCAACCGCATGCACAGCAGAAACAGAAGTTGCTAATACACTTGCTATTAAAATCTTTTTACTCAAATTCATATACTTAATACTCCATAATTTACCGTTAATTTTACAGCGTTAACACTCCCCCATGCTCTAACTTCATCCTACTACTAACCGTCGCTCAGATTACGCTGCATGCATTCAAATTATACCACATTCCCAGTTTTTACCAAGAAATAATACGTATCATGTCAATAATACGTATCGTGTCAAGCTCTTCCTTTAGCCCAAAACCAACGTGAAACATAAATATATAGAGCTATATAAAACATCTGGAAAAACGTTAGCGTTCAGCCTCATCCATCAGTTAGCAGAACATCTTAAAATCACAGTTTTTTCAAGAAGTTGCGATAGACTTGGATTCTCTATGTAAAGAACAGGAAAAAAGACTGGTTATTTGAAATATAATTAAGTAGAATGAAGTAGTGACTAAGTTTTACCTAATATCTTTACGTAAAACTACGCACAAAAGAAAAAGACTTGATCATACAATCATTTAGCTTAATTTTTCATTACGAAAATACAATTATGTAGAGCAATGGCTTGTAGACAACATGTCTAGAATACTGGGGGAGGCATAATGAATTATGAAATTAAATCTCACCAAAACCATCTATAAAAAATAGATCTTTTGGCAAGTTTTTAATGTTATTTTTCATTCATGTCTAATATATCTTTTATCTTTGTAAAAGAAACACGATAGTTGTTTTTTTGCATTACAATTTTAAAAAAAACGGCTTTAAATTTAATACTTAAGAAATTAAGGGATACATAAAAATGAAAATACTAAAACATTTAGTAGCTTTTGCCTTAACGTTAGGCATAAGCTCTATGACATATGCAGCGGTAACACCACCGCCCGTGAACCAAAACATGGGAATACCCGATTCATCTTTTGAGGACTTTGACGCAAGTCTTTGCCTCAGCTGTCACCACGCCATTCAAAATGATCTTGATGCATTAAGTAATGCGCCCGTTAACCGTGGGTACAATCCCAGTCGACACCATTTAGCAATCGGCACTGATATTGATGGAAAGCCGGAATTCCCTCCTTTTCGTGATGCTGACGGTGACGGCACAAATGAGACAGTATTCGGTTGTTTAAATTGCCATAAATTACTGCTGAACCCAGCAACGGGCGAAACCGAAATTGAAAACGTCATTTTAGCCAACTTCCGCAACTGTATGAATTGTCATACACGAAACAAAGGCCCACTTACCGTTCACCATGCGACAGATCGTGCGCAACAAGGTAACTGTTTCCAGTGCCACGGTGGAATAGTTCGTGGAATTGATGTTGAAAAGCAAGAAGGTAAAAAACCTCATCCAACAAATCCTGGAGAAACGGTACCCGTTTCAATACCAACTTACCAAACCAGCATGATCACACCTTGGCGCAGTAAAAAACCAAATGGTGATGCTTCACAAGAAAACCATGCAGGCACCGAGCCAGGAAACTGTAACTTCTGTCATAACACAGCCGATGGAAATTCTGGTTCAACAGATGAGCCATTAACACTGCCTAATGGAGAAACCATTACCATAAAAGTGTATAGCAATATGGACAATCATCACAATACAGGCTTTTTTGAAGATGGGCGTTGTGGTTGGTGTCACATTGAATCAGGTGATATCACCAATGGTTCTGGCTTTATAACGGATTCTCAGTCCATCCGAATTTGTCAACGTTGTCATGATAGATCATCTCTCCATAATATTGAGTTTGATGCGGTAGGCGATGGAATCATTCCTGGTGGCGAAGAGCCTTATTTTGGTCACATTGGTAACCAGAAAAATTGCTGGGGTTGTCATGGTAATGATAAACGCGTCCAAAATGAAGATGGGGAATGGGTTGATCCTAGAACCAATCCTGAGCTTAGAAACCAAAGTACCGATGGCAATAGTACATTACGTCGTGGCGTATCTGGCGCGTTAATTCCAACGATTACAACGGTTACACCACGTAATGTTGCGGATAATAGCGAAACACTTGTAACCATTACAGGTCAAAGCTTTGTTAACTCTGCTCTATTAGATCGTTCTGGTAGCGATGAACAATATGAATATACTTGGACATCAAAAGTTGTTATCAGTGATAAAGATGGAAATGTAACGGCGGTTATAGAGCCTGTCTCTCAAGATGCAACCACCATAGAGTTTATGTTGCCTCCTCAAACCAGTGGTCATTATCTCGTGAGCCTTCAAAAAGCATATCAAGTCTCTAATCCATTAGGATTAACGGTCTTACCAATGGCTGACGTTGACCAGGCATTTATCTATACACCTTTTGGTTCGTTAGTTGCTATCTTTGGTAAAGACTTTATGGATTCAAGTGGCCTTTCTCCAAATCAACAAAATGGATTCTATTTAGTTGATCAAAATGGAAATGCACCTATTGAGTTCTATCTATGGAAAGACGATATGATCGTTGCATTGTTTGCTGATGATCCTGAAACCGTTACGTTAACAAACGTATTTGGTAGCAAAGTCATTTCGCTAGACAAGTACTAAGTTAAAAACCACTAACTCATTGCTTGCAGTGGGTTAGTAATAAATTAAAAAGCGAAAGTCACATAGCGGGCTTTCGCTTTTTTAATACCTAAAAAAATAGAACAAGGAAGTAAATAAAATGAAATCATATCAATGGATATTGGCTATACTCATTACAGTCAGTACAGCATTTCCAATTCAAGCAAATGCATCTAATACAACAATAAATAACAATACACAAAATGCGTCTAGAGTCATTGCAGCCCTAGTAAACGAACAACCTATTTATAAAGACCAACTCAATGCTAAAATTCAAGCAAAAAAAGATAAATACAAACGTTTTAATCAAGGAAAACAACCCCCAGAAGATCTTAAACAGCGCATACAAAAAAATGTACTAGAAGAATACATTTTTGCAGAATTAATTTATCAAGCCAGCCAGCAACACCAAGTAACAGATATTGAAACTAAAATAAATGAAATCGTTGCACTTTTAAAAGAAAAAAGTCCTGACGCTGAGATAAATAAAACAGCGATCAAACGCCAACTCATCGTTGACGAATATCTTAAAGCACATGACTTAATAAACCCTCAGCTACCTGAAAAAGAACTTAAAGCATTTTATGAAAAAAATAAATCTAAGTTTGCGTCTACAACAACTCGTATACAAGTTCAACATATCGTTACAACAAACAAAGAAAATGGGAAGGAAAAAATCACTAAAGCTAAGGCATTACTCTCTGCTGGAAAGCCTTTTGAAGACGTTGCCAAAGAATATTCAGAAGATGCCAACGCGATTAATGGCGGTGATTTAGGCACCATCTCAAAAGGCTACATGCCAAAAGAATTTAATGACGTTGCTTTCAGCATTGCAATTGGAGAAGTAAGTGACATTATTGAAACCGAATTTGGCTACCACATTCTACAGGTTTTAGCAAAACAGCCTGCTGGCACCGTTCCACCTTATGAAAACATGAAAGATTTTTTAGCCGCTGGCTTTGCTCCTCAAGTAAAAAAGGAAAAGCTTTCAGCTCATATCAAACAACTTAAAAACAAGGCTAAAATAGAAGTTTTGCTTTTCTCTAATTAAGGATTAAAAATCTTGTAACGACTTTGACAGCCCTTGAACATCTTATATCTGCGTTAAGACAATAAACTTTTACCGCAGTAAACTCACTTTTTTCGCATTGGCACCCCTCTTTTCAATCACCTACCTGAGTCGTTACAAAGTTACCATCAATAATTAGGGAGCCTCTGAACAAGTTCCTTAGGGGATATACAAAACTGGAGTAGCAATACAAAATGCTTTGTAGAGCTAAAAAGTCACAAATTTATACACTAAATAAAGTATAATATTAAACTTAATCATTTCTCAATATTTTCTGCATCGTTAAGATAAGAATGACGGTTTCTAGTCCCGCTCCAAAGTCCATTCATCGCACAACATAATACCTAAAAAAGGATCTTATTTATGAAACTCCTTAAAAATAGCTTATTTATACTCTATCTACTTACCCTCGCAAGCATAAGCTCCAATGCTTATAGTATGATGATGAAGATATTTGATGGCCCGCCTACCGCTCCTCAATGCCGTAACTGTCATTATGATTTAGAAAGGTTCCCTCTTCTTGGACTCTATCTTGGATTAAGAAATCCTGATCGCCATCATCTTTTAATCGGAACCACCATTCCACCAAGGTCAAGATCCAAAGCTCCTGATGCATTAGGTGCCAATGACTCTGGGCAACCTTATCAGTGCTTATCATGTCATAAACTCGAAGGCATAGATCCAATCACAGGAGAGCGTGGAGAAACTGGAATTACCGAACCCTTCAGAGACTGCCTACAATGCCATCCTGCCTGGATTGTAACAGGACCGCCAGGTGGGATGATGGGGGGAATGGGAGGCCGTCGAGGCGGGAGTGGAGGTGCAATAAGCAATGTACACATGACCAGTGAATCCACATTATTTAACCAAGGTCAATGTCGCGCCTGTCATAACCGTGGAATGGGTGGTGGTGGAATGGGTGGCGGAGGTTGGGGTGGAATGGGTAGACGATAACCCTCTTCTTAATACCCATCTGTACTCACTCTTAGCTCAAATAAACTAAGCCCCTGAAAAAAAGGGGCTAAATTCATTAAAATATTTATTTTAAAATAAACATCGAACTCTAATAAAAAAAATTACTGAGTACGGTCGGCTTCAATTTTTTGAAACACACTTTTTAAGTCTTGTTCCAGTTTTACGGCTTCTTCTTTCGACATATCTGAATTTTCAGAGATTTTTTCAACTAGCCCTTTTACTTCAGAATCCAGTTTTTCAGGTGGAATCCCTTCAGCGGAACTCAGAGCCTCTTTAATAGCCGTTTTTTTCTCCGGGTTTTTAACGGTATCAATCGCTCCTTTTACTTTTTCTACTGTCTTAATCTCTTCCGTTTGAACTTCTACTGGAGTAGCAACATCCGAAACTACTTTATTGGTTGGTTCTTGTTCCGATTCACTGCACCCTACTGAAAAAACGGTCATTACCGCAATCAAACTCATCCACTTCATATTCATAATTTTTACTCTTTCTTCCGTTTAAAAAAATATTATAACTCCACCCTTTTAAGCATTTTAACTCATTTAGTAAGAGGTCACCATACTCAATTTTTCCAATTCCCAGATAGAAAATGTATATTTTTTAACACAACATTGATTCTTTTCAGGGGGGACTGAATAGTTACAAGTTTACATCATTTCTTGAGGATCGACATCCATACTCCATCGTACTTTACGTGACAATGGACTTTTATAGATGTAAGGCACCATTTCAGCCATTAATTGATGCAAGACCTTTCGCTTGGTGGATTGAATCAATAACTGAAAACGATAGCGTCCTTGACGACGTAACATGGGTGCCGATACGGGCCCCCAAAACTCAATTTGGGCTTTATTATCCTGCATTTTACTCAACGTGTGGCCTGTTTTTTGTAGATTTAATTCGAAGCCTGCTTTTAATGACTGTAAAAATGCCATGGCATCTTGTGCATCGCCCGCTTCGGCACGAATTAATATTTGATAACAGTGGGGGGGTAAATTTGCCGCAATGCGCTCTTGTAAGGTTTTTTGTGCAAAGGCATCATACCCTTGCATAATCAACTTGGTAAAAAGTGGGTGATCAGGTTGATGGGTTTGAATCAATACTTGACCTTTTTTCTCGGCGCGTCCTGCGCGTCCCGCCACTTGCATAATAAGTTGCGCCATGCGCTCAGGCGCTCGGTAATCCGCACTGAATAGCCCTTGGTCAATGTCTAAAATGCCGACTAACGTTACATTGGGAAAATGATGTCCTTTGGCCAACATTTGTGTGCCGATTAAAATGTCGGCTTCTCCGCGTTGTGCCTTGCTGCTTAATTCGGCCATTTGACCTTTTAAACGTGTGGTATCACGATCAATTCTTAACACCGTGTGATTAGGAAACCAGTTTTGCATGGCTTCATGCAATCGTTCGGTGCCTTGGCCGACTTTAATAAATGCATCCTCATGACCACAACTTGGGCAACTCTTCGGTTCGGCTAACTGCTCGGAGCAATGATGACATTGTAAGTAGTGGTAATTTTTACCTGAATGCAGTGTCATATTGGCATCACAACTTGGGCAGCTCGCTTGCCAACCACATTCATGGCACATTAAAATGGGCGCAAAGCCACGGCGATTTAAGAACAATAAAATTTGCCCCCCCTGTTCCAAACTGGATTGCATGGCAATTTTTAACGACCTTGAAACCCCTTCTTGAATTCTCTCTCCCCTTATATCCAACAGTTTTATGCTGGGTAACGTGGCGTTGCCCGCACGTTGCTTTAATTGCAGAAGGTGATAGCGCCCTTCCTTAACATTGTATAAACTCTCTAACGACGGAGTTGCAGACCCCAGCACCACGGGAACACCCTCTTGATAAGCACGTTGCACCAAGACATCTCGGGCAGAGTAACGAAACCCCTCTTGTTGTTTATAGGAGAGATCGTGCTCTTCGTCAAGAATACACAACCCTAAATTTTGAAACGGGGTAAATACCGCCGACCGTGTCCCGAGCAATACCTTTACCTGCCCAGTGCGAATTAAGTGCCAAGCACAATGACGCTCCGAATCATTTAGACCCGAGTGCAAACAGGCAACTTGAATTTGCAGCTGGGCTTCAAATCGCGCCACCATTTGAGGGGTTAAGCCAATTTCGGGCACCAGCACCAGCACTTGTTTTTCTTGAGCAATTGCGGCCTCAATCATCCCAAGGTAGACTTCGGTTTTACCACTTCCAGTAATGCCTTGCAGCAAAAAAGCTTCAAACAAGGCTGGCTGCTGCAAACCGCTTACCACTCGATCAACGGCCAGCTGCTGTTCTTCATTTAAACGGTGATTAGGGGGGGGGAGAAATTTTGATTGCCGAAAACAGCTCCCCTCTTTTTCTTCAATCCAACCCAGCTGAATCAATTTTTTGAGTGCAGGTCGCCAACCTTCAAGTGCATTGGATAGCTCTGTCGCACAGAGTGCATTCTGATCGGTTAAGCGTGCCTGTACAAAAAATTCAAACACCGCATGTTGCCGAGAGGCATTTTTAGCCAAGCTATCGACTGAGGCGTGTTGCCCTAGCTCGGTCAACGACCAATAGGGTACGCCTGTTACACGCGCTGGTTCACCCTGCCTTAATCGCTTAGGCAGTACCGCAGCAATCACCTCTCCAATCGGTTCATGATAATATTGACTCGCCCAGTGAAACAATCTCATCTGAGCCTTGCTAAACAGTGGTTCGCTGTCAATGACCTCATCAATGGGCTTAATTTTTGTGCTCTCAAAATTCGAAGCATCGCTCAAGCCCATCACCAACCCCACTATTTTTTTAGTGCGAAACGGCACCCAAACACGACCGCCCACCACAGGGCGTTGATCAAATTCAATATCGCCATAATCTAATGGCGATAAAAAAGGCCCGGGAACCGCGACGTTGACAATACATAACTGGGACAAGATAAATCCATTCACTTTTTTAAGTTAAGTAGGGGGGGGGGGAGAAAATTTAAAAACAAAATTAAAACACGTTAAAATAGCGGGTTAATATCCTAACAAATCATAAATCAAATACAAAACATGCCTTTCACAACGTTATTAAGCCATTTTATTCGCACTCAAAACCACCTACAAAACCAAATTGGCCATAGTGTCGCATGGGCAAGCCTATTATTGGTCGGCATTACCGCACTGGTGGTTATGTTACGCTATGGCTTTGATACTGGCTCCATTGCCTTGCAAGAGAGCATTATGTATGCCCATGCGTTTCTTTTTATGCTGGGCATGGCTTACACTTACCAGCAAGACAAGCACGTTCGTGTGGATGTATTTTACACCCATTATTCCATCAAAAAACGCGCTTGGGTCAATTTATTAGGCACGCTATTGATGACGCTGCCCACCATGGCTTTTATTCTTTGGGTAAGTTGGGACTACGTTGCCATCAGCTGGGAAATAGGCGAAACCTCTACGGAATCAAGCGGTATCGCTTATCTATACCTGTTAAAAAGTTTAATTCTCGTTATGGCGGTGTTAATGCTCTCTCAAGCTCTCTCTGTCGCGGCACAATCTTGGTTAACCATTTCAATTAACGAAAACAACCTACCCAAAGAGAACGATCACCTTGAGGGCAAGCTCTAATGGAATGGTTAGCCTTAGTTTTATTCGCCGTTATCTTTATCGCCTTATTAATTGGCTTTCCCGTTGCGCTCACCTTAGCAGGCACATCCCTATTATTTGCACTCATCGCCAATGCCTTTGGCGCATTCGACATGGCGTTTTTGCAAAGCATTCCCAGTCGTATTTTTGGCATTATGAGTAATGAAATATTGATTGCCGTACCGCTGTTTATTTTTATGGGGCTGATGCTCGAAAAATCTAAAATCGCCGAAAACCTACTGCACACCATGGACGAAGTCATGCGTGGTATTAAAGGTGGATTAGGCATTGCCGTAATTCTTGTTGGCATGTTACTCGCCGCCAGCACGGGCATTGTGGGCGCGACCGTTGTCACCATGGGGTTATTGGCATTGCCCACCATGCTCAAACAAGGTTACTGCCCTAAAATTGCTAGCGGAACGATTTGTGCCTCGGGCACGCTTGGACAAATTATCCCCCCCTCCATTGTGCTGATTTTGCTAGGTGATGTGCTCTCATCGTCTTATCAGCAAGCGCAATTGAACCAAGGTATTTTCTCGCCCGAAGCCTTATCCGTTGGCGACCTGTTTATTGGTGCGCTACTGCCTGGAATGATTTTAGTGGTTTTGTACATGCTCTATATTTTTTATAAGGCCATGACTCGACCCGATCTCATTCCCAATAACATTGGCAAGCCCGTTGCACCTGGCTTAGCCAAAAGAGTGCTTACAAGTTTACTCCCCCCCTTGGCTTTAATTTTGCTGGTACTGGGTTCCATTTTAGGCGGCTTTGCTACCCCTACCGAAGCCGCCTCATTAGGCGCGTTAGGTGCTTTGCTATTGGCAACCATAAATAAACAACTCTCTTTTGCCACCTTAAATTACGTCATGCGCAACACCTTGCAAGTGACCAGTATGATCTTTTTAATTTTCATAGGCGCCGCTTTCTTTGCGCTGGTCTTTAAAGGCCTTGGCGGAGATGAGCTTATCACAGAACTGCTTACCGACTTACCGGGCGGTGTATTTACCGCGATGCTCATCGTGATGGCACTCTTATTTACTCTTGGCTTTTTCTTAGACTTTATTGAAATCACCTATGTGGTGGTTCCCGTCGTTGCCCCTGTACTATTAATGATGGGCGTTGACCCAATTTGGCTCGGCATTATGATTGCCATTAACTTACAAACGGCTTTTTTAACCCCCCCCTTTGGCTTTGCACTATTTTATTTAAAAGGCGTCGCAAGCAACTTAAAAACCACCGATTTATATAAAGGGGTTATTCCTTTTATTGTCATTCAACTCAATGTACTGGTACTCATTGCCATTTGGCCTGAGTTGGTTACATGGTTACCCAATTTAATTCGTTAAGTGTTTAAGTCCCGAAATATTATGGCTTTAGTACTCCCCGTATCATACAAAACGGTTTAAATCGCTCTTTTTTTAAAAAAAAACCAAAAAAAACTAGCGCGCCAAATGAAGCAAGCCTAAAAATAAAAAAGCCTACAAACCCCATAAAATCAAGAGAACGTTTTTCAAATTTTATCTTATTAACCTCTATAAACTACTCAGATTTACCTTATTAAAGTCTAATTAGATACGTTTTCCTACTCTCTAGGACTGAAAAAAAAATTAGTGTATTATTGTTTTTAAAGGTATTTTTAAAAATGTTAAACACTACAGAATAAAAATGATATAGAATAGGATTTTTTTAATACATAAGAAAAACTCAGTATTAACAATGCAGTTAAGCGTACAGCATTAAGACAATGTATTATTAAGACAATGTATTTGCTTGCCTCCAAGCCTCAAGAAAAGAGTATATAAACAATGAAAATGAATCGAATTCAATTAAAGTATTGGGTACTTATTATATTTTTTTCACAACTACTGATGGGTTGTGGTGGCGGAGGTAGTGGTAGCGATGCCGCAACGAATGAACCCTCACTTTCGATTGAATATACCGATGTTAATGGAGAACCGAAAGCCATTCCCGTCGAAAAAGTGAGTGATAAGGAATACATCGCCGACATCAGCTCTATGACTAAAGATGATATCGAAGACAACCAACTGATCGTCATACTAGACGGTAATACAGCAAACACAAATGAGACCATCAACACTGTCCAAAACATTACAAACCAAAATATTACAGAAGAACAAATCTTATCTGTAACCTATATAGGTGAAAACAAAGAGTTCTATGAGTTTCGAGTTATTAGCCCAAACAATCGCTTTGTTATCGACATCAGTGAACCTTTAGAAAGAGGCACAACCGAGCTGATGCTTACGGTTATTGATCCTACACCAGCACCTACACCAGCACC
>UOFC01000294.1_pt1 | contig 15068 bp, 11 predicted proteins | sample 1988771 | NCBI WGS metagenome assembly UOFC01 (sample SAMEA4712195, study PRJEB27164) | hydrothermal vent metagenome | biome: marine basaltic hydrothermal vent biome; feature: marine hydrothermal vent; material: mineral | place: Pacific Ocean | collected 2011-06-14/2011-07-23 | depth 1719 m | reverse complement strand
TGAAGCAAAATTAGCACGGGAAGCGGAAATTTCTTATGCGACCCTTGCCGCTGTTACAGATTATGATTGCTGGCATGATTCGCATGATTCGGTTACTGTCGATATGATTATTGAGTATCTCACCAAGAACGTGGTCCAAGCTAAGAAGATTTTAAAAAAAGCAATTCCGCAGGTAGGGGCTTTGACGGAGTTTAGCGCGGCTAATGCTCTTAAACATGCCATGATCACAGATCCGGCTAAAATACCGGAACAAACACGGCGTAATTTAGATATTATTATGGGGAAATATTTGTAATGGATTATCAAAAAACACTTAACTTACCTAAAACGAGTTTTCCTATGCGTGCGGGATTAGCGCAGAGGGAACCTCAATTTTTAGAAAAATGGACGAAAGAATCGCTTTATGAAAAAATTAGAAAACAATCTAAGGGAAAGCCTTCTTTTGTTCTTCACGACGGCCCGCCTTATGCCAATGGCAATATTCATATCGGACATGCCTTAAACAAAATTTTGAAGGACATGATTGTACGGATGAAAACGATGCAGGGTTTTGACGCGTTGTATATTCCTGGTTGGGATTGTCATGGTTTGCCTATTGAACATCAATTATTAAAGGAACAAAAAAAGCGTAAAGGGGATGTGGATTGTGTTGAGTTCCGCAAGAGCGCGCATGATTACGCTATGAAGTATGTCGATATTCAACGCGAGCAATTTAAACGTTTAGGTATTTTTGCAGAATGGGATAAGCCTTATTTAACGCTTGATCCAGAATATGAATATTGGATTCTTAAATCCTTTAGTCGATTAAATGAGGAGGGTTATGTATATCGCGGCCTTAAGCCAGTCAATTGGTGTGCACGCTGTGAGACGGCTTTAGCTGAGGCTGAGGTAGAACATGAAGACCATGTTTCTCCGTCAGTTTATGTAAAATTTAAAGTGAATGAATTAGAAAATACCTCATTGTTAATTTGGACCACAACGCCTTGGACGTTATTAGCAAATGTGGCTGTTTCAGCACATGCGAGTTTTACTTATGTTACTGTTCGTATTGGCGATGAGAATTTAATTTTAGAAGAATCTTTGGTTTCAAAAGTTTTAGAGAAAACAGGCGTTACGGAGTATGAGATTCTTAATGACAAATTTTTAGGAAGTGATTTGAAAAAATTTACATATGTTCATCCTTTTGGTATGAAAACGAATTGCTGTGTTGTTAATGCGGATTATGTTACTAAGGAAGATGGAACAGGCCTTGTGCATACAGCGCCTGGACATGGGCAAGACGATTTTGATACAGGAAAAAAGAATAATTTGGATATTTTAATGCCTGTCAATGATCGTGGGATTTATACCGAAGCGGCTGGTAAGTATGAAGGTACACATGTGTTTAAGGCGAATGTGGCGATTATTGAGGACTTAACACAGCAGGGTGTGCTTTTTGCACAGGAAAATATTAATCATTCTTATCCCCATTGTTGGCGTTGTAAATCTCCAATTATTTTTAGAGCTACCGAACAATGGTTTTTACAGATTGATCACAAAGGACTTCGCGATAAGCTACAGGAAATAATTAAGAAGGATGTTCAATGGATTCCAGAATCTGGTCAGGAACGTATTTTAGGTATGGTCAGTGGTCGTCCGGATTGGTGTTTATCTCGACAACGTTATTGGGGTGTTCCGATTCCGGCAGTGGCGTGTAAAGGTTGTGGTGGACATCATAAATTATTTGGCGCGGTTATTGATAAGTTAGCCGAGGTGGTTAAGACAGAGGGAACTAATGCGTGGTTTGAGAAAGATGTCACTGAATTTTTACCGGAAGGATTTAATTGTCCGGATTGCGGTAAGGCAGATTTTGAACGTACGCATGATATTTTGGATGTGTGGTTTGATTCTGGTGTAAGTCATCAGTCTGTTGTGAAGGCACGTTTAGGTAAGGATATTCCTGTGGATCTTTATTTAGAAGGGTCGGATCAGCATCGAGGATGGTTTCAATCTTCATTAATTCCTGCCGTTGCTATGGAAGGTAAGGCGCCATTTAAAGCGGTTTTAACACATGGATTTGTAGTCGATGCCAAAGGGCGTAAGATGTCCAAGTCACTAGGAAATGTTATTTCTCCGTTAGATATTATTAAACAAAGCGGCGCGGATATATTACGTTTATGGATTGCTTCAAGTTCTTACAATGAGGATATGCGTATTTCTAAAGAAACATTAGATCGTACCAGTGATGCTTACCGTAAAATTCGTAATACAGTGCGTTATTTGCTTGGAAATCTTTATGGATTTGATCCGGATCAGGAAATAGTGACTTATGAGAGCCTTAATGATCTGGATAAATGGGCATTATACCGTTTGGAGAATATTCTCAAAACGGCGAAACAGTGTTTTAATAAATATGAGTTTGCAAAGCTTTTCAAAATAGTTTACACTTTCTGTAACGAGGATTTGTCCAGCTTTTACCTTGACATCCTCAAAGATCGGCTGTATACTTCGTCCGCTAACGCGGGGGGAAGGAAGTCTGCGCAAACAGTTCTTTTTCATATTCTCAATCATTTGGTGCGTATTTTGGCGCCTATTTTGTCATTTACAATGGATGAAATTTTTTGGGAAATGCCTAAAGAAAAAACGTTTAAGGATGTTGCCAGTGTGCATTTATTGCCATGGCTGGATATTCCCAAAACATGGCAAAATGATGCCATTGAGGAAAAGTTTAAGCTTTTAGTGAAGTTGCGTCCTTTTGTTTTAAAGGCCTTGGAGGCCAAACGTTCAGAAGGGATTATCGGAAGTGCACTAGAAGCTAAGATTATTTTTGAAACGGCTAGTGATCGGGATTTTGAATATTTTGCAACGAATAAAGTAAGTTTGGCTGCTGATTTTATTGTTTCACAGGTTGAGTTCAAACGTATTGATCAGGTCGAGCAAGGTTTAAGTGAAGATTTTGCACAAACAAGCATCGCTATTGAGAAGGCAGATGGTCAGAAATGTGGCCGTTGCTGGAATTTTAAAGAAGATGTAGGACAGGACAAAGAGCATGAAACACTCTGCGCTTGTTGTGTAGCTACTGTAAAGGAGTTTGATTATGCCAACAAAGAAAAAAATGGATAAGAAAAAATTAGATCAGTATAAACAAGTTCTTTTGAAACTTAAGTGGGAATTTTCGCATGACATTAATAATATGTCCAAAAATACGGGTTCCAGTGTGAATGATTCCAGTGATATTTCAGGGCATGTTCAGCATATGGCAGATGTTGCCACGGATATGTATGATCGTGAATTTACATTAGGACTAGCATCTAATGAACGTGAAGTTCTTCATAAAATTGATGGTGCACTTAAACGGATTGATGATGGTGAGGGATATGGGGTATGTGTTGAGTGTGAAAAATCTGTTCCCGTAGCACGTTTGAAAGCTATCCCTTATGTTGAAACTTGTCTGCAATGTCAAGAAAAAATTGAAGCTGAGGGCTGATGAGCGACGCTACACGTTCGCAGGTTGATGGTTTTCTTTCTGTGATTATTGCTGTCCTTATTGTTCTTATTGACCGCATTACAAAGTTATTTTTTATTGACTTACTTTCCTATGGGGAATCACTCCCGATTATTAAAAATGTTTTTCATATGACATTAGTGCATAATACAGGCATTGCTTTTGGTATGTTTAAAGATCAAGGGGCTGTTTTTATTATCATTCCCATTATTGCCATTATCCTTCTAATATTTAATATTTATTATTATAAACAAAATGACGAGGTTTTAAGTCGCTCTTATATTGTAGCCTTTTCTCTCATTCTTGGTGGCGCCATTGGGAATCTCATTGACCGTATTTATTATGGGTACGTTATTGATTTTATAGATTTTCGAATTTGGCCAGTATTTAATATAGCTGATAGTGCTATTACGATCGGAGCGGTGGTTGTAGCCATACAATGTTTCCAATTATCTTCAAAATCGGACCGCTAACAGTTTATTCCTATGGCCTAATGTTAGCCATAGCTGTGGTGGTATGTTCCTTTTTTCTTGCCCGAGATGCCAAGGCTTTGTCTATCAAATCAGAAGTTATTTTTGATTTAGTTTTCTGTCTGGTTGTCAGTGGTGTTTTGGGTGCACGTCTTTTTTTTATTCTTCTTAACCTTTCCTTTTTTATTAATAATCCTTCAGAAATTATTATGATTCAAAACGGCGGCCTTGCCTGGCAGGGAGGGCTTATCGGTGCGGGATTAATAGGTTCTTTTTATGTCAAAAAAAAAGGCTTGCCAGTTTTAAAAATGTTAGATCTATGTGCACCCTATATTGCTTTAGGGCAGGCCATTGGACGTATTGGATGTTTTTTAAATGGATGTTGTTTTGGAAAGCAAGTCCCTTGGGGAATGTATTTTCCCGTGCATGATGCAAATCTTCATCCAACGCAACTTTATTTGACAGGCGGATTTTCAGTTATTTTTATTATTTTAAAGTTATATCAAAAGAAGTCTATGATTTCTGGGCAGGTATTTGTACTTTATCTAGTCCTAGCCCCCATGTGGCGTTTTATCATAGAATTCTTCCGCGCCGATCACACGCAAACATTTTTGGGGTTAAGTGTGTTTCAGTTTATGTGTTTGGGGATTATGGGAGTTGGTGTATATGTCTATTCAAATCTTAAAAGTTTTGTTGGAAAAAAATGATATTCGGTTGGATATTTTTTTAACTAAAACCCTTCCCGATAAACCTTCCCGCAGTTTTGTTAAGCGGCTTGTTGACGGAGGGCATGTGCGGGTTAATGAAGGGCGGGTTAAGGCGCATCATAAGGTGAGTGTGGGGGAAGATGTTTATGTGGATATTCCGGAAGACTTTGGAAAGCCGCAATACATTGGGCCGGAGGATATTCCTTTAGATATTTCTTATGAGGATGAGGCTTTGATTGTTGTTAATAAACCCATCGGTATGACGGTGCATCCTGCACAAGGAAATTATACGGGAACATTAGTGAATGCTTTATTAAATTATTCGGTTAATTTATCCAATGTTAATGAAGAAATGCGTCCTGGAATTGTACATCGTTTAGATAAAGAAACATCGGGGCTGATTTTAATTGCCAAAGATAATATTACGCATACCAAGTTAGCCAAACAATTTAAACGGCGTGAAATTCATAAACGTTATGTAGCCTTGGTTGAAGGAGAAATAGAATTTGATGAGGGAAAGGTTAATGCTCCGATAGGGCGTAATCCCAGGCATCATGAAAAAAAACAGGTACAGTTTCAAAATCCATCGGCAAAAGAAGCAATTACATATTATCGTGTCCTTAAGAGGGTTAAAGGAGTAAGTTTGGTGGCATTATTTCCTAAAACCGGACGGACGCATCAGTTGCGTGTGCATATGCAATATTTGCGGCATGCTATATTAGGGGATGAAAAATATGGCAAGAGAAAATCTTTTTTGCGTTTAGCTTTACATGCACAGTCTATTGGGTTTAAACATCCTCGAACAAATCAATATCTAGAAGTTTCCTGTAAGGTACCTCAAAGTTTTATTGACAAGATAAATTAATTGTAAATAATTAAAGTGATTATTATTTTTTTATCAAAAGATGTCAGGGTACGTAATTATAAAGATTACAATAATTTAGAAAAAAGCGCCTCTTTATAATAAAGGGAAAATATTCCTGTCGTACTTTTTGGAATGGAAGCAAACATAAATTATGTATTTTTTAATTTTTTCTTTTTATCTTACATTAATAATTTTAATATATGTTTATTTTGGTTATCCAATACTTTTATTAGTTTTAAAAAATTTCTTAAAATCAGAAATTAAAAAGGATAAAACATCGTTGAAGTGTTCATTAATTATTACAGCTTTTAATGAAGAGCTTTGTATTGAGAAAAAGATTAAAAATTCTTTAAAATTAAATTATCCAAGAAGTAACCTTGAGATTATTGTTGCACTTGATGGGTGTACTGATAGTACTGAAAGTATAGTTAAACGGTATGAATCTCAAGGAGTTGTTTTAATAAAAAATCAAAAACATTTAGGAAAAACTTTTGTTCAATTTATGGCTGTCGAGAAGGCAAAAGGAGAGATTTTAATATTTACAGATGCCAATGCGGAGCTTGAAAAAAATTCAGTAAAAATTATGATGGAAAATTATGCGGATTCAGACGTTGGGTGTGTTTGTGGAAATTTAAATTATATTAAGAATAATGATATCTGCGGAGAGGGGTTGTATAAAAAATATGAAAATTTTATTAAAAGTTTAGAAAATAGTACAAACTCTATTATATCAGCAGAAGGTTCTTTTTTTTCTGTACGTAAAAAATACTATACTCAACCCTGTGTTTCCGGTGGTGAAGATGCATTATTGCCTTTTAGAGTGGCTAAGGATAAAAAGAAAGTTATTTATGAAAAAGAGGCTATGTCTTTTGAAGAGTTTCTTTCTAATGATACAGATCAAATAAAAAGAAGAGCGCGCATTGTTTGTAGAAACTTACAACTTATGTCGAGAATGAAAGAGGTTCTTAATCCATTAGCTTTTGGATTTTTTAGTATTAAATTTTGGAGCCATAAAATGTTGAGATGGCTTGTTCCTTTTTTTTTAATATTTTTATTAGTAATAAATATTTGTCTTTTAAAATATGGAATTTTTTATCAAGTTTTTCTTTTTATCCAGATCGGATTTTATTTATGTGCTTTAATTTTCCCTATTATAAAAGAAGTTTTTTTAGTAAATAAATTAAAAAAAATATTTTATATTCCTTATTTTTTTTGTTTTTCAAATTTAGGTATTTTTTTAGGATTTTTATATTATTTTTCAGGTAAAAAGTATCAAACATGGGTTCCTCAACGAACATAATATCAATTGAAAATCTGAATAGGAATTTTTTATAAAATGTGCGGGATTGTTGGAATATTTAATTATCAAACTCCCAGGGTTGTAATTGACCCAGTAGAGCTCCGAAGTATTCGTGATCAAATGACTGCACGTGGACCAGATGATTTTGGTGAATGGTTTTCTAAAGATTATCGTTTAGCTTTAGGGCATCGCAGGCTTTCTATATTGGACCTCACAGACAAAGGGAAGCAACCTATGCAAAGTCGTGAAGGTTCTATAATTATTGTTTTTAATGGAGAAATTTATAATTATCGAGCTTTACGAAAAAAATTAAAACATAAGGGATATGTTTTTAATTCTCAATCTGATACAGAAGTTCTTTTATATTTATACAAAGAATATGGTGTAAACATGTTTTCACATTTACGTGGCATGTATGCTTTTGTTCTTTGGGATAATATAAAAAAGGGATTATTATTGGCTAGAGACCCTTTTGGTATAAAACCACTGTATTATGCTGACGATGGAAAGACTATCCGTATAGCTTCTCAGGTTAAAGCTTTACTTAAAAGCCATAGCATCGATAAAACTCCAGATTTAGCGGGGAATGCTGGTTTTTGTATATGGGGGTATGTTCCTGAGCCATACAGTTTTTATAAAAATATTCAGGCATTACCAAGCGGTTCGTATATGTGGGTGGATAAAGAGGGAAGAGGTCAATCAAAAAAATTTTGTGATATTACTGAAATATTGGCTCAAGCTAGTTTAAAAAAAATTAAGTTTACTTCTGTTGAAATAAAAGAATATTTATATGATGTTTTTTCTAAAAGTGTTAGATCTCATTTAATTTCAGACGTTCCTGTTGGAGTTTTTCTTTCTGCTGGTTTTGATTCCACAGTAATAACGGCTTTAGCTGCAGAGGCACAATCGCAGAAGTTGAAGACAGTTACTATTGGGTTTACTGAGTGTAGAGGAACCCCTTTTGACGAAACGCATATAGCAGAAGAAGTATCGAAAAGATATGGGACAGATCATCATACCGTGTGGATATCAAAGAAAGATTTTCAGGCTGAATTACCTACTATTTTGAATGTAATGGATCAACCTACGGTAGATGGTATTAATAGTTATTTTGTAAGCAAAGCAGCAAATGAAATAGGTTTAAAGGTTGTATTATCAGGGTTAGGCGGAGATGAACTTTTTGGAACATATAAAACCTTTCGTTATATTCCTTTTGTTACACGTTTGACAAAAATTTGTAATATTAATCCATATTTTGGAAAATTAATGCGCCAATGGATAGTTAGTTGTTTTAGAAATAAAATTTCTTCTAAATATGCAGGGTTATTGGAGTATGGAAATTCTTATAGCCGTGCGTATTTACTTGGTCGAGCTCGATTTATGCCTTGGGAGATTTCAGAAATGTTGGGGAAAACGGCAGCTTCAGTAGGGTTGAAAGAGCTAGAGGCACACTTTTTTGAGCTGACAGAAGGAATACAGAATATTAGAAGCAATCATCTTAAAATTTCAGCTTTAGAAATAACGCAGTATATGCGCAGTCAACTTTTGCGTCATACAGATTGGGCAGGTATGACCCATTCACTAGAAACACGTGTTCCATTTGTGGATATTGAGGTAATAAAGGCCATTGCCCCATTATTTTCATTGGTTAATAAACCAACAAAATTAGATATGGCAAACTCAATTAAAAAAACATTACCTCAAAGTGTTTTTACTCGTCCAAAAACTGGATTTTTTACACCTTTGAATAAATGGTTGCAGAGTAATGACCAATCGCTTTCCAAAAACGAAGGGTTCAGATGTTGGATGTTTCAAGTATTTAAACACTTTAATGAATCACAACAGTAACTGACTGTGTAATATTATGATAAATTTATTTGATTTTATTTTTAGGCGAAAATTTTCAATTTTATTCTTCTTTTGTTTCTCCTTTATTTTTGTAATCTATAAAGTGTTTATTATGGAACCCATTTATGAAACGGAAGCTATACTTGTATGCGAGGTGGAAAATAATCAAATTAAGGTAGCTGCTGAAGAATTAGATATTTCGCGAACCATTTCTATTATTAAGCGTCATAAAGCAAATCTTGAAAGTAGAGAAATTACGGAAAAGACCTTAAAAAAATTATCTACGGAACATACGTTTTCACAAAATAGTTTTTCATTAAAACTCCCTGAACAAATGCATGGAATTTTTTTAAAAATTTTCCCTAGTAAACGTTTTGATGTAAATGGAAATTTAGTTGATAAAGATCCTTTTATGGCAAAGGTTCATAAAATTCGAACTAAACAACTGCGTGTTGAAGAAATTCCATTTACAAATTTTATTCGCATAAAAACTAGATCTAAAAAACCTGAAATGGCGGCTTTATTAGCAAACACTTTTTCTCAGGTTTATATTGATTGGATATTAAAATTTGAGAAAGATAAGTTTTTACCAAAAATTGAATTTATTGAGCAACAACTGGAGATAACTAAAGAAAAACTTAATTTTTTTGAAAAAAAACGAGAAGAATTTAAACAAAGAGAGGGGTTAAGCTGGTTGCGGACAGATACACAAAAAAAATTTGAGATAATAAATTTGTTAGAAACCAGCAGTAAACTAGAAATACAGTTAACGAAGTTAAGAAACTCCATCATAACATCTGATACGGAGCCTTTTGATTCAGAAAATATGCGGATTGATAAATTAAAAAAAGAATTAGGTGTTTCTAATATACTTGAACACCTCAATAATTTATTTATCGAAAAAATTGAATTAGAATTTTATTTTACTGACGGCCATCCAACTCTCCAAGAGATAGATGAACTTATTTTGAAATTAAAAAACAACCTTAATGATCATGTTTATAAAGTTTATGTGGCGACAACTATGTCTTTGGAATTTCAAGATATTTTGACAGAATATTTAATGGTCGAAACACGTTATAAGGCCATTAATTGGGCTTTAAAAAAAGTAAAACAAGAGCAATGGGTTATGAAAGAGAAATACCTTCCTTCCCAAGAACGAGAAATTGTTGGAATCGATAGAGAAATATCGATACAAGAAATTTTATATAAAGAATTAATTTTGAACAGGAAACAGTTAGATTTTTTATTTTCACGAAAAGTTCCTGAATCTGTGAGAGTTTCTTCATGGGCGCCTATTATTCATAAACCAAAAACTTCAGCTATTAAAATATTAGTTAGCGGTTTTATTTTAAGCCTTATTATAGCGTTCATTGGGGCAACAATTTTTGAATTAGCTCAATCAGACTTACATAATCGCTCTGACTTAGCTGATTACTTTAAAATTCCTATCTTAGGGATTGTCCCTAAAATAAATAATATTTTAAAACTTAAAATTCGACACCAACGGCCTTACGAATTGATTTGTTCTCATATTCAAAAAAAATGTTCACCACAAGTTTTTCAGGTTACAAGCGCTAAACGAGCGGAAGGCAAAACTGTTACAGCCATTAATCTTGCTAAAATATTAGCATTTTATGGAGAAAAAGTTTTATTAATAGAGGCTACTCCTAATAATAAAAATTTATATAATAAATTTTTTAAAATTAAACATGTTAAAGGTTTCGTAGATGTCTGTCATAAAGGATTTGAGGCTAAAAATGTTATATATGACACACAATTTGACCGTTTGAGTGTTCTTCCCTTTGGAAATAAAAATAAACATAGAAAAAAATACATATTTGATCTAACAGCAAAGGGAAAATTAAAAGAACTTATCATTAAGTTAAAAACAGTTTATCAAATAATTATCATTGATTCCCCATCCTTAGATAATTCGTACGATGCTTTATCTATAGGAAAAATAATTAATCACACAGTTTTGATTGTATCTGCAAAAAATACAAAAAAAGAAATCGCCAACTATGGTAAAAATTTACTAAATAATGCCGGTGTGAATATATCAGGAATTATTTTAAATAATTTAGAATATGTTATTCCAGGGATCATCTATAAAATTTTAAATGGGTTTAAATTCAAATAATATTTAATTGCAAATTTCATTATGAATTTAAAAAAAAATAATTTTTTATTATATTTTTTATTATCAATTCCAGGAGTTTTATGTGGACTAGCATTAATAATAGGAACGATTAAAGATGCTTTTGGAATACTGTTTTTTTACGGATGGACGCTTTTGGCTATTAAAAATATACATGCGGCTATAATTATATTTTTTTTCTTAATTCCATTAGAACGCAATAATCCATTTTTTTCTTTGGATGAACTTTTTATAATTAAGTCTATATTAATTTTTATTTTATTTATTGTCTGGTTTATATCTAAATTAAAAACATATAGCATATTAAAAAATATTTTTTCTGACAATAATTTTACACCATTTTGGATTTTGTTTTTATTTTTATTTGTTCTCTCGACATTGTACTCTATTAATATCACCCAAAGTTTTCGCCAGCTAGTTCTCGTTATATCCATTTGTTTTCTTTATTACATATATTGTGAGGTGTTGCAAAAAAAACAAATAATTAAGTTATCATTGTGGACTTTAAGCATTACAAGTGCGGGGGTTGCTGTTATTACTATCTTGCAATATTTTATTATTCGCTACCATATTCTAAGTGTATTAGAGCCATTCTTGATTCCTAAACGATTTCAATTCCAAAACATTTTAGGTGGCCTTACGGAAATCCATAAACACCGCAGTTACGGAACATTCAGTCATCCAAATTTATTAGGAGCCTATTTATCATTATGCTTACCCATATCGTTTATTTTTTGTTTAATGCAAAAAAAAATAGGACAACGTGTTGTTACGTACTGTATTTTTATATTATTAATTATAGCATTATTTTTATCAAATTCACGGGCATCAATATTATCATCAACCGTTTCCATGAGTTATATTATCTTTTCACTAGTTAAGCAGAAGCGAAAAATATTATCTATTTTTGCTGTCGTAACAATTATTATGATCTTATCTGTTGTTTCTTATTCGCCTTTAAGCGAATATTTTTCCAATTACCTTCGTCTAAAAAGTAAAATTTCTAACCGCGAACTTTTATGGGTTGGTGCAATTGATATTGTCTCAAATAATAAAATGTTAGGGACTGGTCCAGCAACTTTTAGTATGGCCTATCATGCTTTACACGGTATGCCTGCCGCTAATAGTCCTGATTTTTTAGTTGAAGACATTTATGAATCACGAAGAGTTGGTAAAGCTATGCATCAGCCTAAATTAACCGCGCATAATTTATTTTTACAATATGCAGTAAATATAGGTTTGTTTGGACCAGTATTAATTATCTTTTTTTATTTTACATATTTTAAATGTATTTTTTCAACATTAAAAATAAAAAATACCAATATGTTTTATCGCTATCTTTTAATTGGAACCTCTTCGGTAGTATTTGGAACTTTAATTCATGGTATATTTGAATCTTCTATTTTTATGGAACAACCTTTTCAAAGTTATCTGTTTATTTATATGGTTTCCTTAACAATGATTTGTAAGAAGAAAATTGTTACTAATATTAATTTACACTCATTAAATCAAACTATCCCTAATGCATAATAAGACACTTATTAATCAGAGTTTTTTTATTTTATTAACAAAATTAATATATCCATGTACATCAATCTTTTTATCTATCCTAATTGCGAGATATTTGGGGCCAACATCGCTAGGACAATTTGCCATTGCAGGAAATATTTTTAGTTGTTTTAATATTCTTGCTTTAATGGGAATAGATATTTTTGTACTCAAAGAAACATCTCAAAATATTTCTTCGAGTGAATCAATTTTAAAAAACGCCTTGTTTGTTTGTAGTATTTCTTCAATTTTATGTACCGGAGGTATGATTGGCGTTGTACATATTTTGAATTATTCGAATGAAATCAAATATCTTGTCACAATCCTCAGCTTGGCATTATTTCCCATGGTTATTTGTCAAGTATATGAATCAGTATTTATAGCTCATCAAAAACAACAATTTTATTTCATAACCTTCTTTATAGGGAATTTTTTTAAAGTGATTATTGGATATTTTTGTATTGTGCATAGGCCTGACTTGAGTTGGTTAATGTGGATCATTACAGCATCTATGATGTTATCCCTAATTGGAACAATTTATGTCAGTCATAAAAAACTTTTTAATCTCAAAAAATCTTTTTTTGATATTAAAAAATGGTATTCACATAAAATTAATTTTCAAACAATGAAAATTTTTTCTTTTATTTCCATTGGTATGGTCATTTTTACACGTATAGATATTATTTTAATTTCAAAAATCAGAGGTGAGATTGAAACAGGAATTTATAGTATTGCCAATAAGTTTATATATCTAGCCTATTTATTATTAATTGGAATAACCACAGCAATGTATCCTCGTCTAAATAAACATTATAAGGATTCTATGCAGACATTTAAAAAAAAATATTATCAATATAAGGGTATTATTTTTGGTGTAATTTGTTTTTGTAGCATAACAATACACTTGTATTCAAAATCAATTATTGTGTTTGTGTATGGGCAAGAATACCTAGAAGCCATGATTCCTCTTAAAATTTTACTGTGGTCAATTTTTCCCATGGGATTCATGTTATTTTATTATAATATTCTTTTAATATTGAACCAACAAAAAGCCATTTTAAAAATAATAAGCATATGCCTTGTCATTTCACTTCCAATAACAATATTTTTAACATATTATTGGGGATATGTCGGAACGAGTTATGGTATAATTACAGCATATACTTTAATAGCAGTATGTTACTTTCTATGTTTACACCGAAAACCAAACATATTTGTTTTGATAAAACAAAAGAGCTAATACTATGAATGGATTATTTCGTATAATAAAATTTAATTCTACTATGTTAATTAGCCTGTTCTTTATAATTTCAGTACAATCTTGTGCTAATCATTCTCCAAAAAATGTAACATTTTCCGAAAAAAAAACATCCCCATTGAAGCTATATGATCAGATAAAAAATACATATACGATAGTTCCCAGGGATAGAATTGAAATTTTGACTCCTGTTAAAAAAAAGAATGAATCCGTTCTAGCTTTAAACAACTCTCTTGCGTTTGAGCTTATTGATAATGAACTATATAGCCGTCAAGAAATAGAAGTAAATCCATATGGGGAAATCTATTTACCATTAATTGGAAAAATAAAAATATCATCATTAACCGTAACAGAAGCTAACAAACTTCTATTAGATAGTTATAAAAAAATTTATAAAAAACCAAGGGTTTTTCTTAAAGTGACAAAATACACGGGGTATGATCAAAAAAACAAAGTGGCAATTATGGGGGAAGTTATCCATCCAGGAATTTATTTCTTTCAACATAATACGAGCATACTGAAAACATTGAGTATGGCGGGGGGACACAAAAATACAGCTGAATTAAAAAGTATAATAGTTATTAAAAACGGACATACCAAAACACCACAGTATATCAAAATAAATTTTCAAGATATTCTAAATGGTTTCGCTATGAAAAAAAATATTCAACTTAGTGCTGGAGATATTGTATATGTTCCTAAAAGTTATATTGCTAAAATAGATAATTTTGTTGACTTATTCATGGCTCGTATTCGACCAGCAGCACAAACATATTTAGATTTTTATTATGCAATCAATGCTAGGGCCACAACACCTATCTTATCACCTTAAAGTTGGTATTTAAATAAAATGAAAAATATAATTTGGCTTACATTACGATTTCCCTACCCACCTCATTCCGGGACTGATATTAGAATATTTAATTTGTTAAAGAGGGTGTCTCATCAATACCATATTCATTTAATAAGTTTTGCATGGCCAGACACAACAAAAACGCATATTAAACATATGAACCCATATTGCAAAACAATAAATATTATTCAACATCCGTTTAAGTTTTCAATTGCGATGTGGTTGGCCAATTTTTTTATTTCTAAACCTTATAAAATCAGCCAATTTAGTAATCATCAAATGCAAAAAAAGATTCAGATGGTTGCGAATAATTATCCAATTGATTTAGTTCTAGTTGACCATTTATTTTTATTTAATTATACAAAAATATCACCACTAAAACGGACACCGACCATTATTACTGCACATAATGTAGAGTCTGATATGATCAAACGTTATTTCGATTCTGGTAATTTTGCAGGAAAAATATATGGATGGTCTCAATATAAAAAATTAAAAGTTTATGAAAAATATGTTTTTAATGCCGTTACTCGTATTGTGAGTGTGTCAGAAGAGGACAAGGAACGCATCATAA
>UOFC01000099.1_pt1 | contig 15120 bp, 12 predicted proteins | sample 1988771 | NCBI WGS metagenome assembly UOFC01 (sample SAMEA4712195, study PRJEB27164) | hydrothermal vent metagenome | biome: marine basaltic hydrothermal vent biome; feature: marine hydrothermal vent; material: mineral | place: Pacific Ocean | collected 2011-06-14/2011-07-23 | depth 1719 m | reverse complement strand
CTGTATCGCCTTCCAATAAAAAAGTAGATGTACGATGGGGGAATACCAACTTAACACAACGATTTTATTCTAAAGGGCGTTTAGCCAAGACAACTAAACTTGGCTTTTATTTGATTTTGCTAAACCAACATGACCAAGCTCTAAGCCAAGCATTTTACCCAAGTGATGATCCGCATGAGTTAAATAGGCTATATAAAGAAATTACGCAAGAAGGTAATCGATATTTATTGCTTACGAATTTAACAACAGCACAACTGAAAACAGTAAGAGCTCCTATCACAATACCAATCGAGTTTATAAAACAAAAATTACTCTATGCTTCTTATCAAGGAGGAAAAATAATATCGTTTAATAACACGCCTTCTGTACTTAATTTAACAAATTTCATACCAGATTCTTGTAAGCTATAATTTTTAGAAGTGTTTTAAGGAGTGTGTCTGTCAAAAAAAAATCTAGATTCGAATGAAGCGGTGTTAGTAACTGTTTTTCATTGATATGTGCAATTTTTTAATTAAATATATGGGGTAAAGGGGACGGTATTCTTAAAATGGGGTGTGTACAGTTTTCTTAGTTAAATTAATAGGTTATCAGTGTTGAGCTTGTTCAAGAGAGGGTGCTCTGGAGTAAAGAAAATTAATCCAAAATATTTCCCCCCCCCCTATTTAATAACTTCAGTTTTATGAGTAAACAGTCAATATGGCGTTTGATCCGATAATTTTTCGTAGTCGGGTTTTTTATTCTCAAACAGGCTATTAGGAGGCTGTCCGAGAACTAAAAGTCGACTGCAAATTTCATAAACATCCTAATCTGAGCTTGTCAAAGTCGTTAAATAGCCGTGCTATTCGCCTCTTTTGATAAACTCACCTTATAACGTTTCTGTGGTTTTCGTTACGATTTTAGTTCTCAGACAGGCTCAAGGACTTGCGCTATAAATGGGTTTTCTGCTTGGGGATTTGGGGGTAGGCGCGTCGTACGAAATCTATTTGATTGTGTTAGAATACGACCGATTAAAATCTTATGTAGGAGAAAATTCAGAATGTTAGATGCTTACCGTAGTCACGTTGCAGTACGTTTGGCCGAAGGGCTTCCACCATTACCTTTAAATGCAGAGCAAACAGGGCAGTTGGTTGAATTCATTAAAAATCCTCCAGCAGGTGAAGAGGACTTTTTGGTTGAATTGCTTACGCATCGTGTACCACCAGGTGTAGACGAAGCATCTTATGTTAAGGCGGCGTTTTTAGCCGATGTGGCTAAAGGAAGTGTGGCCAATAAACTGATTTCTTCGGTTGAAGCGGTAAGGTTATTGGGTACGATGTTGGGGGGGTATAATGTACAGCCTTTAATTGAGTTATTAGACAGTTCAAATGCCGATGTGGCAGAGAGTGCTGTGGCGGCTTTATCAAAAACGTTGTTGGTTTATGATGCGTATCATGATGTAGTTGAAAAATCAAAAACTAATGATTACGCGATGCAAGTAATGACATCTTGGGCTGAAGCAGAATGGTTTACTTCAAAACCGAAAATGCCAGAAGAAATTACAGTAACGGTTTTTAAAGTAGAAGGTGAAACCAACACGGATGATCTTTCACCAGCCACTGCGGCTTGGTCACGCCCAGACATTCCATTGCACGCTAAAGAAATGCTGACAACACGCATTGAAAATGTTGCAGATGTTATGGAATCTTTGAAGGCAAAAGGGCATATGGTGGCCTATGTTGGTGATGTGGTTGGGACGGGTTCTTCTCGTAAATCAGCAATGAATTCTGTGATGTGGTTTTTTGGTCATGACATTCCTTATGTACCCAATAAACGTCAAGGTGGTGTGGTATTGGGTAGTAAAATCGCGCCTATTTTCTTTAATACCGCGGAAGATTCTGGAGCGTTACCGATTGAATGTGATGTGGAAGCGATGAATATGGGGGATGTGATTACGATTCATCCATACGCTGGTAAAGTAACCAACGAGGTAGGTGAAACCATTTCTACATTTGAATTGGCTCCCGATACGATGCCAGATGAAGTACGTGCTGGCGGGCGTGTTCCATTGATTATTGGGCGTGGTTTAACCAATAAAGCCCGTGCTGAACTGGGGATGAAACCATCTGATGTGTTTATTCGTCCTCAAGATAAATCACAATCTGACTATGGTTATACGCTGGCGCAAAAAATGGTGGGTAAAGCGTGTGGTATTGCTGGCGTTCGTCCAGGCATGTATTGTGAACCTCATCTGTCAACCGTTGGTTCTCAAGATACCACGGGAGCCATGACGCGTGATGAGATGAAAGAGTTGGCTTGTTTAGGGTTTTCAGCGGATTTAGTGATGCAGTCATTCTGCCATACCTCGGCATATCCTAAGCCGGTTGATATTGAGTTACAACATTCCCTGCCTGATTTTATGATTCGCCGCGGTGGTGTGGCATTGCGTCCTGGTGATGGGGTTATCCACTCTTGGTTAAACCGTTTGTTGTTACCGGATTCCGTTGGAACGGGAGGAGATTCTCATACCCGTTTTCCAATTGGTATATCCTTTCCTGCGGGTTCTGGATTAGTGGCATTTGGTGCAACTTTGGGAGTGATGCCTTTGAACATGCCTGAATCGGTTTTGGTGCGTTTTAAAGGTGAAATGCAGCCTGGGATTACTTTGCGTGATTTGGTTAATGCGATTCCGTATAAAGCGATTCAGGACGGGTTGTTAACGGTTGAGAAAAAAGGTAAAAAAAATGTCTTTAATGGTCGTGTATTAGAAATTGAAGGGCTGGAGTATCTTAAAGTAGAACAAGCGTTTGAATTATCGGATGCATCAGCAGAACGTTCTGCTAATGGGTGCGTGGTAAAACTGTCTGAAGCGTCTATTATTGAGTATTTAAAGTCCAATGTGACCTTAATCAACTGGATGGTAGAAAGTGGTTATGCCGATGCACGTACGTTATTACGTCGACGTGATGAGATGTTGGCATGGATTGCAAACCCGGTTTTATTAAGTGCCGATTCTGATGCACAATATGCAGAGGTCATTGACATTGATTTGAATGGTGTAAAAGAGCCGATTGTTGCGTGTCCAAACGACCCCGATGACGTTAAATTATTATCCGATGTTGCGGGTACTAAGATTGATGAAGTCTTTATTGGTTCGTGTATGACCAATATTGGACACTTTCGTGCGGCAGGTAAAGTGCTTGAAAACATGGGAACGGTGCCGACACGCCTTTGGATTGCGCCTCCCACCAAAATGGATGAGCGTCAACTGATTGAAGAGGGGTATTACAGTATTTACGGTCGAGTCGGTGCTCGTACTGAAATGCCAGGTTGTTCATTGTGTATGGGGAACCAAGCACGAGTGGCGGATGAATCTACGGTATTTTCAACTTCAACACGAAACTTTCCTAACCGTTTAGGGAATGGGGCAAACGTCTATTTAGGGTCGGCTGAATTGGCAGCGGTTTGTGCCGTTCTGGGTAAATTGCCAAGCAAAGAAGAGTACTTAAAAGAGGTTGCTATGCTGGATACGATGGCGGACGATGTATATCGTTATTTACAGTTTGATGAAATTACCCTGTATGAAGTAAAATCTCCTAAGTCGCTATCAGAAATTGGTGTGGCAGTTGGGTAATTGCTGAGTGATTACAATTTGTATTTCTATCTGCGAGTCAGGATAGAAATTAGGGCTTGAGTAATGAGCTTATGACTAAAACTGCATACAACCTTGAGTTGTGTGCAGTTTTTTTGTTTTGAATACGTGATTTTATGCGTAATATGTCATAGAATACATTTTGAGTCGCGATTCGCTTGTTTCTTGGAAATCGCCACCTTCTAAATTTTAATTATTCACTGAAGTAGTTACGATTGTTTTGATAAATTTGATAAAGGTTGGTTATGAAGTTTTTAAAATTAACGGTTATTTGTGGTTCCGTTCTCTCATTAGTGGGTTGTTCTTCGACTCCTACAACTCCTGATGCAATACAAAAACCTGCAATGTCAGCTGCGTATGTTGATTTATTAATAGAGAAAGCAAAAGCCGAAGAGCGCGCACGTGTTATGGCGGAATTGGCTGAGCAAAATAAAGATGATAAACGTTTTTCCGAGATTAAAATTGATCAATTAGAATCTAAAATTGAACAATTAAATCAATCTGAAAAAAGCTCAACAAAAGAAATAAGCAAAGCAACGGAACAAGCGAGTGTTAGCTCTGTTCCTGAAACACAAGTTGATGCTTCTTCTGATCCATTATTAGAGCAGTGGAAAAGTATTTATGCACAAGAAGATCAAAAAACTAAAGCGGTTGTAGCGACTACAAATGTGGAAGAGACTCATAAAAATTCAGCGTATAATGATTCGGTAAATAGTGGCTTAGCATCTAATGAGCCAGTTTATCAAACAACGAATACTCAGCCGGTTTATGACGAAGTTGGGACTAAAGAAGCTTCTGTTTATGACGCTACTCCTGAAGTAGTTGCTTCACCTGCTTATTCATTTGATACGGTTATTCGTCAGTGTGTGGCAGGACAAAAAATTCCCAATCCATATTTAGGGTCTTTGCCAGAAGTATTGAATGCTAATGTACAACCTGGTGATATGATTAAATTGCATACATTGTGTAAATGGAGCCGTAGTCCTGAAATTATTAAGCAATTGCAAATTGCTTTAAGTGAACGTGGTTTTTTAAATCCAAGCCCGCCTCATGATTTAGAGGTTATTGATGGGATTTGGGGGGTTAATACCTTAAATTCATTAATTAATTACCAAAAATCAAAAGGTTTGGCGTATGGCCAATTGAGTATTGAGTCTTTGGTTGATTTAGGGGTGATTAGTTATTCTGATATTGTAAACCGCAAGGGTTCTACAAAAATGCTTAAGTCTGAAGTGCCGCCAGATGTTGGCTCGATTAAAAAACTCAAGCCAAAACCAGCACCGATAGCAAGTCAAAAACCAGTGGTGATACCCGAACCTGAGATCGTACCTGAACCTGAGAATGTACCTGAACCTGAGAATGTACCGATCTCTAAAGTGGATGTTAAGCCTGAGGTAAAAGTGGTTCCGAGTACCACAGCGCCTGAGTCAGTAACATTTGAAAAATCAGAAACGAAGCATTGTTATGTTAATCAAGTGATTCCAGGGGATTATCGAGGGAAAATTGCTGAGCTAGTTAAAAACAGTAGTGAAAGCAAGGTTGGTTATGTTCAAGAGCTACCAACATTATGCAAAAAAGATCGCTCAACTGAAATTATTACTAAATTACAACGTGCTTTATATGGTTTAGGATATTTAAAAGGCGGTGTGGCAGCGGTGAATGGTGTTTGGAATAAAAATACTTTAAATGCTGTAAGAGCTTATCAAAAAGAGAAGGGGTTGGCTTATGGCCAATTAAGTATTGAAGTGCTTGAAACATTAAAAGTATTATAGCACCCTGTATTGTTAGTGAGCTACATGAGCCACAGACTCATTAACGTATTTTTTAATTAATCAAAAGTAGCTGTTCAGATTGCCCCTAAAAAGAGTCAGATAAAGGTGAAAAATGTGAGTTTACTATTGTAAATATCCATTTTTTAACACAGACGTGCCTCTTTTTAGGAATGCGTTGAGTGGTTACGGGATTTTTGGTTTTAGTGTTGATGTCCCCCCGCTCCATGAGCATGGCCATGTTCAAGTTCTTCAGGTGTTGCATCACGTACATCTTTGACTTCAACGTTAAATGTTAATTCGAGTCCAGCCATAGGGTGGTTGCCATCAACAGTAACCTGATCTTCTTCAATAGCGGTGATTTCGACAGAGTGCATGCCTTGTTCTGACTGGGCTTCAAAACGCATTCCTACTTCTAATTGATCGACACCTTGAAACATATCTTTTGAAACGGTTTGAATCAAATTCTCTACGCGTTCACCATACGCATCGGTTGCAGCAATTGTGACGGTAAATTTGTCTCCAGTAGTTTTGCCTTCAAGCTCTTTTTCTAATCCTGGAATTAAGTTGTTATGCCCCTGTAAATAGGCTAGAGGGTTGCCATCAGAGGCATCCATTACTTCTCCTTCTGCATTGGTAAGAGTGTATTCAATGAGGGCAATTTTATCTTTTTCAATGTTCATGCTTTTAAATTCCTTATTAAAAATGGTGATGAATTACGCTTAATTTGGTTGCGATTAGGGGTATGATACAGGCAAATTATTTTTTACTGTTATTTTTTACTGTTATTTTTAAAGGAAATCATCATGTTGTGGCTAAAAACTTTTCATATTTTATTTATGATGTCTTGGATGGCGGGTATTTTTTACCTACCTCGAATTTTTGTTCATTTTGTAGAAGGCAAAGAAGCGGGACAAAATGTTGAACGTTTGGCGATGATGGCTCAAAAACTGTATAAATTTATGACATTAATGATGATGTTAGCTGTGGGGTCGGGTTTGGCGTTATGGTTAATTTATTTTCAGAGTGCTACGGCATGGGTACATGCTAAATTATTGGTGGTGGTGTTATTGGTTATTTATCATCTTTGGTGTAAGCGTCGTATGAAAGAGATGCAAGAAGGGCACTTGGATCACAGCGGGGTCTATTATCGTTGGGCGAATGAAATTCCGTTATTACTGGCTTTTGTTGTATTAGTACTTGTTGTCGTTAAACCTTTTTAAAGAAACAGAACATGTTTTTTTATGTAGCAATATTTCTTAATACCTTAAACGAATTAAGAGATAGGCTAAAATAGCCTAAATTCAAAAAATGAGAAAATATTATGTCTAAGCAACAACCAACGATCGGTGTCGTGAGTTTAGGGTGTCCTAAAGCAACGGTGGATACCGAACGAATTTTAACTCAGTTACGCACTGAAGGGTATCGCTTAACCAACTGTTATGAAGACGCGGATGCGGTGATTGTGAACACTTGTGGTTTTATTGATAGTGCGGTGCAAGAGTCGTTAGATACTATTGGCGAAGCTTTAGAAGAGAATGGCAAGGTCATTGTTACTGGATGCTTAGGAGCCAGAGAAGAGCAAATTACCGAAGTGCATCCTAAGGTATTGGCGGTGTCTGGGCCTGCGGCGTATGAAGAAGTGGTGTCGGCAATTCATGAGGTGATTGCGCCACCTGAGCATAATCCTTTTACTGATTTAGTTCCGCCTCAAGGAATTAAGCTCACGCCAAAACACTATGCGTACCTTAAAATTTCAGAGGGCTGTAACCACCGTTGTACCTTCTGTATTATCCCTTTTATGCGTGGCGATTTAGTCAGTCGTTCCGTAGCAGACGTGATGGCGGAAGCCAAGCGTTTAAAAGAGGCTGGCGTAAAAGAGCTATTGGTTGTTTCTCAAGATACGGCTGCTTATGGTGTGGATGTGAAGCATAAAGTTGACTTTGCTGAGGGTCGTCCAACCAAAACATCCATGTTGGGTCTATCAGAGGCATTGGGGGAGTTGGCTAAAGAAGGGGGGGGAGAAAATTTTTGGATTCGTTTGCATTATGTTTACCCTTATCCTAATGTGGAGGAAGTGATTCCTTTAATGGCGGAAGGTAAGATTTTGCCCTATTTGGATATGCCATTGCAACACGCCAGTGCACGTGTACTTAAAGCGATGAAACGCCCAGGAAATGTTGAAAAGATTTTAGAGCGTATTAACAAATGGCGTGAAGCTGTTCCTAATTTAACCATTCGTTCCACTTTTATTGTTGGCTTTCCGGGTGAGACCGATGCCGAGTTTCAGGAATTATTGGACTTTTTACAGGCCGCACAGCTGGATCGAGTGGGGTGTTTTCAGTATTCACCTGTTGAAGGCGCTACCGCCAACGAGATTGCCGAGCAAGTACCCGATGAGGTGAAGCAAGAGCGTTTTGATCGTTTTATGCAAACACAACAAGCCATTAGTTTGGCCAAAATGCAGGCCAAGGTTGGGCAAGTAATGCAGGTCTTGGTGGATGAAGTGGTGGAAGAGGGGGCGGTGGCACGTTCGATGGCGGATGCACCTGACATTGATGGGCAGGTTTTTATTGATGGTGCAACACACTTAAAAGTGGGACAGTTTGCTATGGTTGAGATTGTAGCCGCTGACGAGTATGACTTGTGGGCAACTTTAAAAGAAAATAAAGTGCCACAACAAGAAAGTTTTTATACCGAATTAAATTAGGAAGCGGTCTTTATTTGGTTTTTACCAGATGTTTTTGCAATATAAAGGGCTTGGTCTGCTTGATCAATGAGTTCTTCTGCGGCCATGCTTTTTTGCAATTGAGCAATGCCAAAACTACAGGTAATTTGAATTGAAGGTTCTGAAAAGCGCATTTCTTCAACCGTTGTTCTTATTTTTTCACAAAATTGAATGGCTGACTCGCGTGTTTCATGTGGCAATATAATTAAAAATTCTTCCCCCCCCCAGCGTCCAAAAGAATCTGTTGAACGAATGTTTTTTTGAATTTTTCCGACCATTTCATTAAGGATTTTATCTCCAACAATATGTCCATATTGGTCGTTTATTTTTTTAAAGTCGTCAATATCAAAGAGGGTTAAAGTTAATGGGGCATTGTAACGTTCTGCGTTTTGAATGGCTTTACCTAATGTATCATTAATATGGCGACGATTAAAAATACCGGTGAGTTCATCTGTGGTAGACAGCGTTTGTAACTCTTCTAATGCAGACCTGGCTTGAAGTTTTGCATTGTTAAGAGAGACTTCATTGATATAAATAATAAACGTTAGAATTAAAGAAGCGGCCATTAAACGGATAAAGCTGAGTTCATTCCATAGACCGTTTTGCCAGTGTCCGATATGATTGTAGGCGAGCAATAATAAAAGGGTAATAAAAACTAATGTATATCGCAGTCCTGTTTTAGAGCCATTGATGGTCATGGCAAAGATGGGAAAGAAAAAGACCCAAATTAAACTAAAGTTTTGAGCTTGGTTTAAGTCAATTAAAAACAGTAAAAAGGCGGCAAATATAAAGGATGACCGTTTGGCAAGTTTATTAATGTTTTGAGGGGTAGGGTTACGATGCAGTTGTGCAATTAAATATAAAATAATAACAAGCGAAATGAGTTTTAACATAAAAACATAATTGCTTACTTCTTGGTAAACAAATGCATTAAGTAAACTAAATAAAAATAGCATTGCGAACATGATATAAAAACAAGTTTTAAGCAATAGGCGTTTTCGCTGATCTGCAAGGTGTTCTAAGTCTTTTAAACTGGTGTAAGTATAAGAGTCGTTAACACTGAGTAAGGTTCGATAAATTCTGGTGAAAAAACTTTGCAAGGTTAACTCCTTATGGCATATATTAACCCTAATCCCCAGATAGAGAATCTGTTTACAGCGCAAGTTTTTGATGCGTCTGGCAAACGCAAAAAATGACGTATCACTAAATATAAGGTGACATTGTCTTTTTTGCGTTTACTATGCACCTCAATTACTTACACTCTAATTCACATCTGGGGATTAAGAATTAAAGTAAGTATTCCAAATGCTTACACTATTTTTCACGTTTCTATGTAAGGATTTGGGAGTATTGAAAAAGTTGCTCTTTTCATAAATAACTGCGCAACTCTTTCGGATAAGTAACACTTATTATATAAGGTTATTTTAATTAATTAGAGATATTTATTAGACCATTACAAAAGTGCTTCTTCAACCTCTAAAACAAGTTGACTGGTTTTAAGCAAACTGTCTGGGGTTAAGCTTAAGGAATCGACACCCAGTTCGACAAAAAATTGAGCCATTTCTGGGTAATCAGAGGGAGCTTGGCCACAGACCCCACTGTGCAAACCGTTGTCTTTTGCTCCTTTGATGGCCCATTGAATCATTTTTTTCACTCCTTCATCGCGTTCATCATAGTTGTAGGCGACTAATTCGGAGTCACGATCAACCCCTAATACCAATTGCGTTAAATCATTGGTGCCAATGGATATGCCATCAAAATAGGGAGCAAAAGCATCAATTTGTAAAATATTATTAGGGATTTCACACATCATATACAGCTTAAGGTTGTTTACTCCGCGATGCAGACCGTATTTGGCTAAGGTATGAATCACTTGTTTCGCTTCTGCCACACGGCGTACAAAGGGTATCATAATGATTAAATTATTAAGCCCCATGGTTTCACGTACACGTTTAATGGCTAAGCATTCCAGTTCAAATGCAGGCTCAAACATTTTTGAGCTGTAACGAGAGGCTCCTCGAAAGCCAATCATAGGGTTCTCTTCTTTTGGCTCAAACTGTTGTCCTCCTAATAAACGGGCGTACTCGTTCGATTTAAAATCGGATAAACGAACAATCACGGGCTTTGGGTAAAAAGCGGCGGCGAGGGTTCCAATACCTTCCGATAGTTTTTGAATGAAAAAGTTGCGACCAGATGAACTGTTTTTAATGAGTTGCATGATTTTTTGAGCTTCATCAGGATTGGAAATATGCTCGGGATGTAGCAGTGCAAGTGGGTGTGCTTTGATGGATTCATTAATAATAAATTCCATACGTGCTAGCCCAACACCTTGGTTGGGCAAAAAGCTAGTCTGGAAGGCCAAATCGGGATTACTTAACGTCAGCATCATTTCGGTTTTAGGGGCTTTAATTTGGCTTAAGTCGGTTTCAATGATTTGAAACGGAATCTTGCCCAGATAGACATTTCCTGTTTCGCCTTGTGCGCAGGAGACGGTTACAAATGGGTTGTGTTGTAATTTAAGCGTTGCATTACCACAGCCAACGATGGCTGGAATGCCCAGCTCGCGTGCAATAATAGCAGCATGACAGGTTCGCCCTCCACGGTTGGTCACAATGGCTGAAGCCAGTTTCATAATTGGCTCCCAGTCTGGGGTGGTAATGTCTGATACCAAGACCTCTCCTGCTACAAACTGGTGAATATCATTGACGCTTTCAATTACATGCACTTGGCCTTGGGTAATTTTTTGGCCGACTGCACGTCCTTGAACTAGGGTTTGAGTGGCAGCTGAGGTTTCAATCTGATATGTTTTAAGTGTGGTATTGGAGGTTTGTGAGGTGACAGTTTCGGGACGTGCTTGCACAATATAAAGTTGCTCATTTTCGCCATCTTTTGCCCACTCTATGTCCATGGGTTTGGTGTAACCCGCTTGTTTTGAATAATGTTTTTCAATGCGAATTGCGTAATTTGCCAGAGTAAGTACTTCTTCATCGGTGAGGCAAAACTTTTCTTGATCTTTAATGGGGGTGGGAATATTTAATATAGGGCTTTTAGTGGTGTCTGTGGCATAAACCATTTTGATTTTTTTCCCCCCCAAATGGCGTTTTAAAATACAACGGTGTCCGAGTTCAAACGTGGGTTTGTGCACATAAAATTCATCAGGATCTACTGCACCTTGCACCACGTTTTCGCCTAATCCATACGCTCCAGTAATAAAAACCACGTTTTGAAAGCCTGTTTCGGTATCGATGGAAAACATCACGCCTGAAGCCGCCAGATCTGAGCGTACCATTTTTTGCACGCCAATGGATAAACCGATTGAAAAATGATCAAAGCCATGATCAATTCGATAATGGATTGCACGATCGGTAAAAAGGCTGGCAAAACAGCGTTTACAAGCATCCAGTAAGGCGCATTCGCCTTTGATATTTAAATAGGTGTCTTGTTGTCCAGCAAAGCTGGCGGTGGGTAAATCCTCAGCGGTGGCAGAGCTACGAATGGCTAAACTGATCTCTTCTGCAAATTCTTGTTTAAGTAATTGATGAGCTTGCAATATTTCTTGTTCTAATTCTGGAGAGAAGGGGGCATCTAAAATAAGTTTTCTGGCCTGATTACCACGACTGGCTAAATCCACCATGTCGTCTTCATTCAGGTCATCTAAAATTTGGTGCAAAGGCTCCCAAAGTTGATTCTCTGTTAAATGTGCTTTATACGCTTGTGCGGTAATGGCAAAACCATTGGGAACTGGAATTCCTTGGGGAGTTAAGGCTTGAAACATTTCACCCAATGAAGCATTTTTACCTCCTACAATAGGGATGTCTTCAATGCTGATTTCATTAAAAAATTTAATCAATTGAAAGGTGTTCGGTGCAGATGACATGGTACAGTTCTCCAAATGAAATGCATACAAAGATGTAACGATTCAGCTTATCCCTGAAAAAGGTCATGTCTGTGTTGAAAAATAGATATTTACATTTTTCAATTCACATTTTTTACTAAATTTTGCTAAATATATTACTATGTAAGCTGTTGAAACTTATGGGTATTATTTCTCACAAAGGAATTTGAGCGGAGCGTTCTTAAGCAGAGGGTTTTTAGCCAGCAACATCAAAATTACGTAAAGCGGTTCTAAAAGCATTAAATGGGTTTAATAATGCATCTGCAATAATAATGGCAAATCCAATCCAGTGATAAAAATTAGGCTCTCTGCCTTCAACAAACCATAGATAAGTTAAAAGCCCTGTTGCTAAAATAACGGTTACAATCGCCCAAAATTGATCCATTAAAAAGGCGATGGCACTAATGTCTCCTGACTTAAACATTTCAATAAATAAAACGATGACCGCGAGAGTAATAAAGCTATAACCTACGACACCTTCTAAAGAAAGGTTCATATATTCTGCAACAATTAAAAAGATGATAATAAATAACATCCAGGGAATTTTGCTGAAAAAACCAATCAGTCCTTTAGAAGATATTGATACTTTTGAACCCATTTTTGAGAAAACCTTGGTCGTTAATATAGCTTATTATCTTACCTTAAGTTGTTGGTTCATATTTTTTTTTTGGTTTTTTGAATTAGGGTTTTTCATCAGCGACAAATTTAAGAACGTTGCCGTTGATGCAGTAGCGTTTAAAAGTGGGTGGCGGGCCATCATTAAAAACATGTCCTAAGTGAATGCCTGAGCTGGCACTGCGTACTTCAATGCGTTCCATGCCAGCCGAGTTATCAGTGTGTGTTGTGATGGCGCCTTCTACAGGGTTAAAAAAGCTAGGCCAGCCTGTACCACTTTTAAATTTTGTGTCGCTTCTAAACAATTTTGCCCCCGTAATGGGGTCAACAAAATAGCCTGGTCTCGTTTCATCCAAGTGTGAGCCTGTGAAGGGGCGTTCAGTTCCTTCTTCAAAGGCAATTTTACGTTGTTTTGGTGTGAGTAAACGTTGACCCAACCATTGCCAAAACCTTGTTTTATCACCGTTGTATCCAGTATAACGAGAGACTTCTTTGCCTTGTTCAAATAAAACGATGGTTGGGGTAGCAAATAGAGGTTTTTCAAGCGTCCAGTCTTTGGGTGGATTAGGGTTTAAGGTCGTGGTAATGGGTACTTCAGACTGCCAATCATTAAGAACTTCTTGTTTAAATTTTTCACAGAAAGCACAGTTTTCCGCTTTAAAAACAATGAGTTGTCTTGTCTTGTTTAACTTATTTTGTTCAATCATGGGATGCGGCGGTATGATTGAACCGCCATTAGGATAGGCGACCCCTGTGCCACCCAATCCACAATACCCGTTCGGATTTTTTTTAAGGTAGTCTTGATGATAGGTTTCGGCGGTAATATACGTTTTTAAGGGTTCGATTTCAGTGGTAATGGTTGGGTAGTTCGCTTGGGTTAAAGCCGTTTGATAGATTTGTTTGGTTTGTTCAGCAAGCTTTTTTTCAAGATCGGTTTGATAGTAAATGGCACTTCGATAATTACTGCCAATGTCGTTGCCTTGCCGATTGTCTTGCGTTGGGTTGTGGTTTTCCCAAAATTGAATGAGTACTGTTTTCAGTGGAACGATTGCAGGTTGATATGTGACTTTAATTACTTCGGCATGATTACGTGCTTGAGATTGCCCTGATTTAATTTTGGTTTCTAACGTTAAAATATCTTGATAACCTGCGTTTGGATTGTCTCCATTGGCATAACCGCTTTCAACCGTGATTACACCGTTGAGTTCAGATAAACGTTTTTCGGCGCCCCAAAAACATCCCATGCCCAATACAATGGATTGCGTGGTATTTTGAAAGGGGGGGAGGGAAATATCTGAACTCATTTTTGGCTCCTTAGTCTGGCCTGTTAAGCTTAGGGTAAATAGAAAAAATAGGATAAATGTAAGCCGTAATGAAAGACTAAGTCTTTTTTGAGGTCGTTTATTTAAATTATTTAAAATAGGGTGAGGTTGCATAGCGTAGAGCCTTTTGATGATAGGAGTTCATTTTATATAGAAAGGCGTTTGTTATGAATAATTTCATGAAATATTATTTTTATTTATTACAAGTAGACATCTATTTAAATACGAATAGGGGGGGAGAAAACTTTAAAATATTGGCTTGTGGCTTGTGGCTTGTGGCTTGTGGCTTGTGGCTTGTTGTAAAGCTTGAGTTCGGATCATAAGTTTAACCTTTCGATGCCTTTCCAGGTAAATGCAAACTTGTTCTGGACAGCCTCCTAGCGCTATTGAAATCTCTTTAGGATTCATTTTTGTTTTCAAGTAGGCTTTTATTTGGTATCGTTCTTCTATGGTCAACTGTTTATAGGTCATATGCAATTTCCTGTGCTAAGAAAAGGGCATTCTATTTCAGTTGGCCTTTTTCTTACAAGTTAATTGCACTTATGATCCGAATTCAAGTTTTGTAAGGGGTTGAATTAGAGTGAAAATGTATAAAGTTTTTATAATTATATTAGGTGTTGTTTTTTTGACAGCTTGCTCGACTTCAAAAAAAACACCTACATCAACCGTTTATGTGGCCAGTTCCTCCGATGTACGTCAGCAATTATTAAAGCAATTTAAACGTTGGAAAGGTACGCCGTATCGTTATGGTGGAACCAGTTTAAAGGGGGTGGATTGTTCAGCGTTTGTTCAAAATACTTATCGTGTTAAATTTAAAAAACAGATTCCCCGTACGACGAAAAAACAAATTAAAATCGGCCAAAAAATTAAAAAATCTCAGCTGAAAGCGGGGGATATGGTTTTTTTTAAAACAGGACGTAACTCGTTGCATAATGGAATTTACATAGGTAATTCTAAATTTATGCATGCTTCTTCAAGTAAAGGGGTGACCATCTCAAATTTAAATAACCGTTATTGGCGCAAAATATACTTAATGTCAAGGCGAGTTTTGTAACCTTAATTTATCCAGATAGAAATACGAATAGCCGTGCTATTCGCCTCAAATTAGTGAAAAATTTGCCTCAAACCAGCTTTCGCTCGCTACGATTCCTATTCTCGGACAG
>UOFC01000082.1_pt1 | contig 15626 bp, 16 predicted proteins | sample 1988771 | NCBI WGS metagenome assembly UOFC01 (sample SAMEA4712195, study PRJEB27164) | hydrothermal vent metagenome | biome: marine basaltic hydrothermal vent biome; feature: marine hydrothermal vent; material: mineral | place: Pacific Ocean | collected 2011-06-14/2011-07-23 | depth 1719 m | reverse complement strand
GTGATTCCAGCTACGCCCAAATCAATAAATTTTTTGGCAAACTCTACTACATTGGGAAAGTCCCTGCCTCTTGAGTTTCTTAGTAATGCTATTTTATTTATATTAACACTTAATTTTGTCATTTACACACTTGCTTGTTAACTTTGCACATTTTAAATCTTTTTGCTGGCATTAGAAACAAATATAGAAATTTTAAAACAGTTGTAATGAGTTAAAAGCTATACTTGTTCCGTAAATATCCCATAGTCAGCTGTATATCGGCTTGTTGTCCAGGGGTTAAAACTTGTGATATATATTGCTCATAGTTCAGACCGCAACTGTGACTGCTTAAATAACAGAGCATTGCTAATACCGAGCTGTTGGGGCTACAATCAGCCCCCAGATTACACAGATATAGCTGGTGTGCATATTGCTGAATTTGTTTGACATAGTCATACTGGTGGTTTTGGAGTATGTCCTCTAAATCCCAGTGAATTACTTGATTGTAGTAATGCCTCAGGTGTTTCGGTGCTTGCGATAAAATTGCCAGACTATTTTGTTTTAACAGGTCATTGATTTCATAAGCATTTAAGGACTCTGCCTTTACCTCGCCTTTAATAATTTTCCCCCACAAGCTACTCGGTTCAGCACTGGATAGCTGTTTTTGCATAGCGGATAAATTTGTTAGTTTATATTCGGGGTGTTGTTGATTTAACTGTTGGCAGTACTGGTAATACTTTTTATGATATTGCAGTTGTTTTTTATCTAACAGCCGTTCAAAACGACCAAGCTCTTTTGCGGTTTTTACATTTCCATATTCATCTGATAAATAGTTATAGCACATACTGTGCCTGGTAATAATCAGGTTTGCATCCACAACTGGGTCGCTATCATAAATAGCTGGGTAAGTTTCAGCTGGCTCATCGATACCTTGCTTTGGTTTGGTTGTAACTGTTTGTTCAGTTTTAGCTTCTGTATCAGACTTATTATATGGTTCTAAATGCTTATCTGGCATTTCTGGCTGGGTAACTAGGTTTTGGTCAGGTTTATATAACAAATAAAAGCTAACTATTATTAGCAAAATAATAATTATAGTTACTTTATTTTGCATATCTATTTACCAAAAAATTAAAATAATTATTTACATCGTTTAATTGGTTTGTACCAATATAAAAACTGAAATAAAAATCTTCAAGACTCAAGCCACATGCCTGATTAAACATGCTGTCTTTTAAACCAAGGCAATAACTTAACATATAGTCTGACTGAGCATCGCAGGGATAGTTCATGGAGCAAGCCAGCAACGGCATAACTATTTTATTTAACATATTGATGTAGTAGGAATCATAAATGCCAGTACTGTTTTTTAGCACCTTGATGAGAGCAGTATCTTTTTTAAAATAACTGGCTTGATATAACCGCCCTGCTAGCAATAAAAAGGCATCAGGTGATTGAACACTGGGCAAATAGTCATCAATAGTTTGCAAATAGGCAGCAATATGTGCCTCTGTTTCGGTTACTAGCTCCTCATTTACACTGTTGCTCTTGATTATTTGTTGACTTAATTTATCAATTTCTTCTGAATAGAGCTTAATGGTTATGGTATCTTGCTCTGATAATACTTCGTTGCCATCATAAACCTCCATCATGGCAGTAGTTAACTGCTGAATTTGCGAATTAATAGCATCCAGCTCGCTTTCTGGCAAGCTGGACTTGCCGTATTGGGTGCGACTATACTCACGTTCGAGAGTCTGTATCTGCTGAACCATATTGAGTGCTTGTGCGAGCTGTTTATCCTCACTGGTTTTTGGAGTTATTTGTTCAAATCTTTGTTTGAGTTTTTGCATAATTTGATAATAGTCATCCTTATCATCGTCAATCATAGCTTTACATATTTCAACATGCTGCTGGTAATACATATTTTGTTGTGGTGTCGGTTCAGTTTGTGCCTCTCTTGGATTGTTCTCAAAACGCTCTGCTAGAGTTTGCAAGGGATCTTTATTATTGTGAAAGTCCTCAACATCCGTATAGCAATTGGCAAAATACTGCCAGTCCCGATAGGCACTGATGTAATCCAGCTCCTTATTATCAGTAGAAACCTGGTTGTTATCTGCTATAATTATTTCCTGTTCATCCATGACTGGTTTTATCTTAACCTTTATCTTGGTTGTTGCATCTTCTTTGTTCTCAACACTAGTTTTTTGCCAAGATACATGGTTAATTGGACGAACCAGTTCTGGCTGCATAGGGTCATGAAAGAAAAACACATATACAAGCAACAGTATAATTACCACGACTATACTAGCAGCGCCTTTCATTTGCGCACCTCTGCACAATGTGGTTTTAGTTTGTATTTAGGTTTCAAAACCACCTAAATTGCCTCCTCGTTGAGTTCCCCCGTCCTGATACGTATAACTTTTTCTAAATTATATACAAAAATTTTACCATCGCCAACTTTATTGTTATTGGCATTGATCATTATTGCCTCGATAACCTGATCGAGCATCTCGTCATTTACGGCTATTTCCAGTTTCAACTTAGGCAAAAAATCAACTACATATTCTGCTCCCCGATATAGTTCAGAACGCCCTTTTTGTCGTCCAAAGCCTTTAACTTCTGTCACAGTGATGCCGCTGATACCAATATCTTCCAGTGCTTCTCTCACGTCGTCTAACTTAAAGGGCTTGATAATTGCAGCAATCATTTTCATAGTTTTTTAAATATAGATGTGAGTTGGTACGGTATTATAAACCCTGTAGAGGTATATGTTGTATAGATTAATGAGTATTTCTCTATAAACCCTAATCCCGCTGGTTGAATTTTATGCTAAAATGAGGCAGTTATTAATTAAATAAACAATTATGATAAAATCACAAACAGTAGAAGATGTAGTCAATAAAATCGGAGATTTAATTCCACAAGACCTGCGCACCTTGCGCGAAGAGTTTCATAGCAATGCCAAGGCTGTGTTGGTAGCAGGTTTAAAAAAAATGGATTTAGTTACCCGTGAGGAGTTCGATGTACAAAAGGCAGTGCTGGCGAAAACACGTGAAAAACTAAAAATACTGGAAACCGAACTAAAACATATTCAATCGAAAAAATAGTGATGCCCAAATCCCGATGTAGAAACGCGAAATAGAGTGCAGTCACTTGGTGCATATAGTGAATTTAAAAAATACGTTGCCACCTTATTGGTGGTGAGTTGTTTGTTTAATTTGTTAGGAACATCAAAAACTGTGCTATCAGTGTATTGCCTGTATCGGGACCTGGTAATACATTTTTGTTTGTACTTTACTAATCGTTATGAGTCTTCGTAAAAATTCAACTTATAATTTAATTGGCTCGGTAGCACCACTATTTATTACTTTAATTACTCTGCCCATATATATTGGCTTGATTGGTGAAGAGAGGTTTGGGGTACTTGCTATTGCATGGGTTTTATTGGGGTATTTTGGACTGTTTGACTTGGGTCTCGGTAGAGCTACAGCTCAGAGGCTAGCCACTCAAAAAAATGCAAATAGTAAAGATAGATCTGAAACGTTTTGGACTGCGATAATAATTAATTTAGGCTTTGGAGTGGCTGGAGGATTGTTATTATGGCCCGTAGCACATGTTTTTTTTACTAATTACTTTCAAGTAAGTGAACAATTAAGATCTGAAATAATAGCGGCTGTGCCTTGGTTGGTGCTTGCATTGCCAGTTGCAACCCTAAGTGGAGTGCTAACGGGCACATTGCAAGGGCGTGAAAAGTTTCTAGTATTAAATGCTGTAAACCTTATTGGCAACTTGTTATTTCAGGTTATTCCGCTACTTTTTGCCTGGCTATATAGTCCAAAATTAACCACAATCTTGCCAATAGTACTGCTTTCAAGACTACTCACATTGAATCTGCTTTTTATCTGTTGTCAAAAATATGTACCATTAGTTGGAAGACCCCTTTTTGTTAAGGGTATTGCAATGCCTTTATTTAAATTTGGAGGGTGGGTTACGGTTACTAGTATTGTGGGGCCAATAATGATGGTATTCGATAAATTTATAATTGGCACATTGCTGGGTGCAAAAATGGTTGCTTATTACACCATTCCTTATACTCTAGCGGAACGGGTGTTGATTATCCCATCAAGTTTAGCTTCGGCTCTTTTTCCTCGTTTAGCTTCTGAATCATCATATAAAGAACAAAAAAGGCTTACAGAAGAATCGGTAAAAGTCTTATCTGTAGTATTAACACCAATCATTGTGATTGGAATATTTGTGATGAAACCATTTATAGCTTGGTGGCTATCACCTGAGTTTTCCATTAAAACTTCGTATGTTGGCTCAATCTTACTGTTGGGTATTTGGGTTAATAGCCTTGCTACTATCCCATTAGCAAGGATTCAAGCTAAAGGGAGACCTGATATTGTTGCGAAAATACATATGTTTGAGTTGTTGCCTTATGTGTTTTCTATGTATTTTGCAATTTCTAATTGGGGCATTATTGGCGCATCTATAGTATGGAGTCTAAGAGCAGCTGTTGATTGTATCCTGTTGTTTATATTTAGTGATATTTCAAAAGAAATTATTAGTCTATTTCTATTTCCAGCTATTATACTGGTTGTATCTATTATAATGATTTTCAATATATCAGAAGAAAATATTTTATATACGGTTGCTGTAGTTATTTTAGGTATATCTGTATTTTGGAGTTATATTAATATACCAGATTCTCTGATGGGATTGATTAAAAAGAAACTCAGGCTTTAAGAGTTATATTCCTAACTAGGAAGCTTGTCCGAGAATAGAAATCGTAGCGAGGAAAAGCCATTTTGAGTCAGATTTTTCGATTAAATGAGGAGAATATTGGGTATATTCAACAAATTTAATCGGAAAAGCTATCCAAGCCCAGCTTTTTAGCAGTAGATTGTTCTTTCTCGGTCAGGCACTGTATAATTGTGCCTGGGGTGATTCTATAAAACTCTCTTAAAGGCTTGGCACGTGAACGACTATAAATTAAAACCAGTTAAATATTTTTCTAATGCAAGGCACGATTTAATTAGGTTTATACCAAAAAGAAACAATCAAAGCATTCTGGAAGTTGGTGCAGGTACATGTGAAACATTAGTCACTTTGAAAAAAAAGCAATACGCAAACTTTGTCGTTGGTGTAGATTTGGTTGCAATTGCAAACAGTAACCAGTCAAACCCTATTGTTGATGATTTTATTGTGGGAAATATAGAATCGATTGAATTAAATTATGTGGAATTTTTTGATGTTATACTTTTGGGCGATGTACTTGAACATTTAGTTGATCCTTGGGTAACAGTTAAAAAATTGTCTAATTACTTGAAAAAAGGTGGAATCATAATATCTAGCATCCCAAACTTTTTATATTATAAAAATTTGAAAACAGTAATATTCGATGCAGATTTTAAATATCAAGATGATGGTATTTTGGATAGAACACATTTAAGGTTTTTTTGTAAGAAAAATATTATTGAAATATTTGAGTCAAACCAGTTCGACATTACATTACTTTCATCTAATTTTGATCTAGAAAAAGGCAAAAAGTATCAGCTTTGTCGTGTTTTTGCATTCATGCACAAATATTTTGTTACTCAATATCATTGTGTAGCAACTTTAAAGGGCCCTCTGAATAATGACTAATTATTTTATGCTAGCTAAAGTTACCTCGATTTTCCCCGAAGCTCGGTGCAATATTTAAATGAGTATATGTTATGAGATATAATTTAAAAATTGCATGTATATTTGCCCACTACGATAACCAGAATGAGGTAGATGAGTATGTGATATTTTACTTAAAAAGTCTTAAGGAAATAGTGCAAACTCTCGTGTTTGTAAGTACGTCATCAATTAGTGATTCTGATGTTTTGCAGATTGAAGCAATAGGAGTAACAGTTATAATACGCGAAAATATAGGTTATGATTTTTATAGCTATAAGGTCGGCTTAGAAGCACTTAGCTGGAACGAGTATAGCCACATAATTATATGTAACGATAGTGTTTATGGACCTATTTATCCACTCGAAAATGTTTTTAAACAAATGCAAGCAACAGAGTGTGATTTTTGGGGGATAACATCAAGTGAAAGCATTGGTTTTCATCTTCAGAGTTATTTCCTTGTCTTTAAAAAAAATGTAATATCTGCAGGTGTGTTTAAAAAATTTTGGGAAGATCTAACGATTATAAACAATAAGTTTTTAGTGGTTAAAAAGTATGAAGTTGGTTTGACAAAGACGTTGATTGCTAATAATTATAAGAGTGCTGCCTTTGTTAAAAATGTAAAACTTGAAGTTTCAAAAAGTTTGAGGTTTATTCAATTGGTTGTAAGGCTAGTGAAATCTCCAATTAAAATTTTTAAGTTCATAAAAAACCCCTCAAGATATTTAATTGCAATAAATAAAATCAAAGTTAACCCGTCTTTGGAAAGTATTAAAAGTTTAGTTGTAAGGTCAAAAAGTCCATTTATAAAAACAGTTTTATTTAAAGGCTTGGAGGCAGAGCAAAATTTGTCAATTGTCAAAAATGTAATACCAATGGTGTCTTCCTATGACTACCTGTTGATTAAACACCATATTGCAAGAATAAGCTCGCCTAATGATGAACTATAAAATTAGCATAATTATACCAATTTATAACGTTGAGGAGTACATCGAAGAGTGTTTAAATTCAATTTTTTTACAACTTCATGACTTTGTAGAAATTATTGTTATTAATGATGGCACCCCTGACAATAGTGTTGCAATAATAAAATCTAAATTCCATGAATGGCTAGAAAAGGATCAAGTAGTATTAATTAATCAAGAAAACTTAGGTCCAGGAGCCGCAAGAAATACTGGAGTTGCAGTTGCACGAGGGCAGTACTTAGGTTTTCTGGATAGTGATGATGTATTATTGCCTAATTTTTTTAAGGAAGTTATCAAAAGTATAGATGAGAAAAAAACAGATATTATCGAATTTGGGTATACAAGATTTAGTTCTATTGATGATATTGGGAGTAAAACATTTTGTCCTTTGCTCCCGTTCGAAGGGCAGTATAATCTTGCTAAAATTAGAAATGATATCTTTGCAGTAGGAGCTTGGTTTCCTTGGATTCGAGTTTACAAAAGTGAGATTTTTAATAAGCATAAATTTCCAGTAAACTTATTTTATGAAGACTTATTAACGATTCCATTTATTTTTTTAATGGACCTTAAGATTGATTTTATTAAACAACCTTTAGTTGGATATCGATTCAACCCTAATAGTACAACAGCTTTACATGACAAGTCTCACGCACTCACAATGAGTGACTTTTATTATTCTTTAGATAAAGCTGAAGAATCTATAGCTATTCAAATATTAAAGATTAAAACAGCAAGAAGCATTGCTTATTTTTATAATGAGTTGTCTGATGCAGACATTCCGATTTTGGAAGTATTAAGGAATATTAACAAGATACCTAAAAAACTAGAGTTATTAATTCACTTAAAGTTGCCAGATTTAGTCTTTTTTTTGACACCAAAGTTATATATGGTGTTAGATAAAATCAGATTAAGGAAAAGGGACTCTCTGCAATGAAAATATCTATAGCTTTAGCGACATACAATGGAGAAAAATATCTCAACGAACAGTTGCAATCGTACAAAATACAAGAAAAGTTGCCTGATGAAATCATCAGTTGTGATGATGTGTCTATTGATGCTACTGTCGATATTTTAGAGCATTTTGCTAGAGGAGTATTATTTAAGGTTAAAGTAATTAAGAACTCTAAAAATTTGGGTTATACTAAAAATTTTGAAAAGGCTATATCACTCTGTAGTGGTGACTTAATATTATTAAGTGATCAAGATGATGTTTGGCTACCACAGAAGATCAACCACATTGAATCTTTGTTTTTGAAAAATCCTAATATTTCCCTTGTGATTCATGATGGTGAGTTAGTCGATGAAAATTTAAATGGTGATAAGCAAAGTAAACTTAATCAACTGAAATCAGCTGGATTTTCTGAAAAACAGCTTGCTACTGGAGCTCTAACAGCAATTAATAAAAATATATTGCCTTTAATTCTACCTTTTGCATCTGGCATATCAGGTGGACACGATGGTTGGATACACGCAATTGCCAGTTTAACTAATAGGCGAATGGTGGATGGCAAGGTTTTGCAGAAATTAAGAAGGCATGAAACCAATACATCTCAATGGATAGTCAACTCACTAACTAAGATTAATAAAATTGATAAAATCATGAGTCAAATTAATACAAAACCTGCTATAAGTTATTCTGATAGAATTCATACTAATGAATGCCTTACTCACAGGTTTAAGGAATACGAGTCAGGGGATGTTATATTAGATTTTGAATTTGATGTTACAAAGGTTTTACAGCAATTGAGCAAAGAGCTGCTTTCTCTTAATAAAAGACAAAGCTTGCTATCCAAGAGGTTTTGGCAGAGAAAATTTCGAGCACTTTCGATGTTGTTTTTGGGGGATTATAAGCATTTTAACGGTCTGAAAAGTTTTATCCGAGATGTTTTACGATAATGAAAAAATTAAAAGTATGTTTTTTTACAGCTAGATTTTCTTATTCTGGAGTCCCTTTAGCACAAATTCGTTTAGCAAAATTGTTTAAAAGAAAGGGATATACCGTTGATTTTATATTGGGGTATATTCCAGATGATATGAAACTACCTGTGTTAGAAGGTATTAATGTTATTAATTTTAATAAGCCTCGTGTAATTAAGTTGTTTGTGGAAATTATTAAATATTTATCTAAAAACAAACCAAATATTATAATTTCTGCTGAAGACCACCTAAATGCAGTTGTACTTCTTTGTGCCAAAATTACTCGTTCAAAAGCAAAAATAAGTGTATCATCAAGGGTCACTCCTTATGATACCTATTCAAATAAATTTTTTACCAAACGCTGGTTTCTAAAGTATTTCATTCAATTTGTTGAAGGCAGGGCTACTGCTTTGGTTTGTGTTTCTAAAGATATGGTAAAACAATATAAAACTATTTTTAAAAACTCAAGGCATCAATGTATTTACAACGTTGTTAATGATAGTGGCTCTCAAGCAAGAATGAGCGAGAGCGTATCTGAAAAGTGGCTTATTAATAAGAAAATCCCTGTTCTTATTTCTGCGGGAAGATTGGCTCCTGAGAAGGGGTTGTTAGATTTAGTAAAAGCAATAAAAATAGTTGCTAAGACTAAAAAAATAAGACTACTAATGCTAGGAGAAGGCCCAATGAGGACTGAAATTGAGTCATTAATTATTAAAGAAAAATTAACTGGTATTATTAAGTTAATAGGTTTTCAAGAGAATCCTCTCAAGTATTATAATAAAGCAGATGTGTTTGTTTTATCATCTTATGTTGAAGGACTTCCCAATGTATTGGTAGAAGCTATGATGTGTGGCTGCACACCTGTTTCAACCAATTGCCCTACAGGACCAGAGGAAGTTTTACAAAATGAAAAATTTGGTTATTTAGTGCCAGTACATAACCCAGTTGCAATGGCAAAAGGGCTTGAAAATGCTTTGAACAACCCAATTCCTCCTGAAATACTAGCGCAAGGTGTCAATTATTTTACAGCAGATGAGGTTTTTAAAAAATATCAAGAAGCTTTGCATCTTTAAGAATACAGTTATAATGATTAAATGAAAAAAATAGCCATAATAACACCATTCCTTGCCAACGGAGGACTAGAAAAAGTTGCCATCGTTGGTGCACAAGAACTGAGCAAGGATTTTGATGTGATTTTGGTTGTAATGGATACTTTTCATGTTGATTATCCTTATGATGGCAAGATGATTGATTTGAAGGTCTCGTTAAACAATCGTAATATCTTTAAGAGACTGTTGAATATCTTTAAATCTACTCATAAATTAAGAAAACTAAAAAAACAACAGTGTTTTGATCTGGTTATTAGTCATGGGGAATTAGCAAACCTTCCCAATGTATTTAGTGGTGGGAAAAAGAATATTCTTACAGTTCATGAAAATAGATTTGCCGCAGTAAAAGATACACAGGGCAAGTTTGTTAATAAGATTATTAAATATATTTATTCAGTTAAAAGTGTTTTTAAAATCATTACTGTTTCAGAAGGTATAAGAGAAAGTTTTATTGAAAACCTTAAATTAGATCCAAGAAAAATACAAACTATTTATAACCCTTATGATATTGATGAAATCACACGGTTGGCAACGGAAGATTTGACTGACTTGTCTAGCTTGTTTAGTCATAAAGTGTTAACAATTACAGGGCGATTAACTCTTCAGAAGGGTCAATGGTTTTTGTTGCGTATTTTTAACCAGTTAAAGAAATTGAATCCTCAATTTAAACTGGTGATTTTAGGAGATGGAGAAATTAAAGACAAGTTGATTGCTTTATCAAATAATTTAGATTTAAAGACGTATTCTACATGGTCAGACAATAAGTTTGATGGTGACTATGATGTTTATTTTATGGGATTTGTTAAAAACCCATTTAAGTATGTGGCTCAATCCAAATTATTTATTATGACGTCTTTATGGGAGGGGTTTGGCAATACTATAGTCGAGGCCATGGCATGTGGTACACCTGTTGTTGCAACTGCTTGTCAATCTGGACCTAGTGAAATAATAAACCCAAATCTAGGGAGCGCTAATAAAACTGAACAACCTGTTTATGATGGTTATGGTGTTCTTATGCCTATATTTCAAAGGAGATTTATTGGTGCAGATATTGAACTGGATAAACAAGAAAAACTTTGGGTGAAAACAATAGATGATTTATTATCAAATGAAAAGCAGTTACAATATTATACCGCGAAAGGTTTAAAGAGGGCCAGAGATTTCCAGGTATTGCCAATAATGAAGCAGTGGAAAAGCTTAATAAATTCTGTATTGGACACCTGATGATTACATTGATTTTTAAGAGTTTCTTATAAAATGTTAGCATACTTTATTCTGCTTTTTATTCCATTGGCTTTGGCTTGGTTATACCCATCTGCATTACATCAAAAGTTAAACGTAAGTTTTCAAACCAAACAAAGTTTGATTCCTTGGATAACTACTGGCATTATTTTTACTCTGTTTATTGGCTACAGACATGAGGTAGGGGGAGACTGGGGAACTTATCTGCGTCATTTTCAATTTATGAATTATTTTACCTTTGAGGAAACCCTTAAAAAATCTGATCCTGGTTATTATGCAATTAACTGGCTGATGGCTGATTGGGGCTATGAAATTTATGCAGTCAACTTAATTTGTGGTGCTATTTTTATGGCAGGGTTGATGATCTTTGCCAAAAGACAGCCTAATCCTTGGCTGGCTTTGGCAGTTGCTATACCTTATCTTATTGTGGTTATAGCTATGGGTTACACAAGACAGGCGGTGGCATTGGGTTTGGTGTTTTGGGGTTTAGCTGCTCTTGAGAAAAAACAATTTAAACAATTCTTAATGCTGATGGTTATTGCTGCAACTTTTCATAAATCAGCGGTCTTAATGATTGGTTTGGGTGTTTTTTTGCAAGATAGAGGGAAATTTATTAGAGCGCTGGCAGTTGGTTTTGTTGGTTTTGGCTTATATGCTGCTTTTTTAGCCAATTATCAACAGGATTTGTGGAAAAACTATGTAGAAATACAAATGGAGTCCCAAGGTGCTTTTATCCGGGTGGCAATGAATCTAGTGCCAGCAATTATATTTTTGATTTATCGCAAAAGATGGAAGCAACAGTTTGATGATTATTCCTTTTGGGTGATGATTGCAATAGGGTCAATTGCTAGTATTTTTATTGTTTCCCTTGCCTCAACTGCGGTAGATAGAGTGGCGTTGTATTTTACGCCTATTCAAGTAGTTGTTTTTTCTCGGCTACCGTTGTTACTACGTGATAAGTTCAATCCACAAGCTGTAACCTTGGGTGTTTTGTTGTTTTACTTATTGGTTTTGTTTGTTTGGTTAAATTATGCAACACATGCACAATATTGGGTGCCTTATAATAATATTTTGTTTGACGGTGTTTCTTAACTCTATAGGGTTGTGCATTGATAGTTAAATCGGTTGCTATGTGGGTTCATTGAATATTTGTATTCAGGAGTATGATGCATAATTTATATATAAGTTAAGATGCGAATGTGAAATAATATGACAATCATGAAAGAAACCAACCGAATTGAATTTAAAGAGCGAATAGAGCGGAAACTGCGGAACCTCATCTATAAAAGCACACCTGCAAATTTAAAGAAAGATGGTGTTTTAAGAATAATTGGAAGTACAAAGGTCGGGTATTGGGAAGTTGTTAGGTGACTTACTTTGATCAATTAACAATTAGCACTCAAAAAAAGTGGCGGGTAGAACCCATCCTACAACAAAGCTGGATACTAAAATGTGCGGTTTAGTTGGTTTTATTAGTAATCAACAACAAGATTCGGTTTTGCAATCTATGCTTGAGGTGCTGACCTATCGTGGGCCAGATGACAGTGGAACATTGATAGAAACTGTTGATAGGAGCTTTATTCATCTTGGTCAAAACCGTTTGGCTATTCAGGATACTTCCCAAAAAGGGCATCAGCCGTTTGTTTCGGATTGTGGCAATTATATTTTGGTTTTTAATGGAGAGGTTTATAATTTTAAAGCCATTCGGGTTGAGCTAGAAGCATTGGGGCAAGCCTTTATTTCAGGTTCGGATACCGAGGTGATTCTTTATGCTTTTAAATACTGGGGCATTGCCTGTTTGGACAAGTTTATTGGTATGTTTGCTTTTGCGATTTTAGATAATACAAAACAAAAGATTACCATTGTACGTGATAGAGCAGGTGTCAAACCTTTGTATTATTATCAAGATGAAAGTGTTTTTGCTTTTGCATCTGAGCTTAAATCATTTCATCAGCTGTCATCATTTGAGAAAAAATTAAATAGATCTGTTTTACCTTATTATTTCCAATTCGGTTATATTGCCGCACCACATACTATTTTTGAAAATGTGCATAAATTATTACCAGGGCATTATTTGCAATATGACTTAACCGATAGCTCTTTTGAAATCACCAAGTACTGGGATGTTGCTGATCATTATCAAAAAGATAAATTTAATTGTGGTGAAACAAGAATTATCACTGATTTAACCGAACTATTAACCGATGCAATAAATTTAAGAATGGTTGCAGATGTACCTGTAGGAGTGTTTTTAAGTGGCGGGTATGACTCATCTTTGGTAACTGCATTATTAGCACAGGATAAAACCCGCAAGCTCCATACTTTTACCATTGGTTTTGAAGATAAACGGTTTAATGAGGCTGAACATGCCAAAGCAATTGCCCAACATTTTAATACGCAACATACGGAATTGTACGTTAGCAATCAAGCTATGTTAGACAAGGTGGAGTCCCTGCCCTTTTATTATGATGAGCCCTTTGCTGACAGTTCGGCATTGCCAACAATGATGGTGGCAGAATTGGCAAAGAAAGATGTAACCGTAGCGTTGTCTGCTGATGGTGGAGATGAGGTTTTTTGTGGTTACAGTAAATATTTTATGCTTAAGCGGTTTGAGTCGATTTTTAACCACCCGCTAAAAAAAGCATTACTACGATTTGGACTCAGACCATTTAGCCCAAAGACAATTGAGACAATAAATAGCTGGCTACCCAAGAGCAAACAACCGACCAATATTCAGGACAAATTTATAAAATTTAACAGAGCCATGCACTCAGAGTCTCTGGCTACAATGTTCTATAATGCTTCGTCTTATGTTGCCACTGAAGATGTGAATAAATTTTTAAAAATTAAAGCAGGGACTTTTAATCAGTTAGAGTTTGATGATAATTTATCTTTTATGGATAATATGCTGTTAACCGATTATACAACCTTTATGGTAGATGATGTGCTAACCAAAGTTGACCGGGCAACCATGAGCAATAGTCTGGAAGGACGAGAACCATTGCTGGACCATAGAATCATTGAGTTTATGGCACGTGTACCACTTGATATAAAGTACAAAAATAAACAAGGGAAATATTTAGCCAGACAAATATTATATCAACATATCCCCCAGACTATGGTTGATAAACCCAAGGCAGGCTTTCAGGTGCCATTGGTACAGTGGATGCTAACCGACTTAAAACCGTTGGTGGACAAACATTTGGAAGAATCACAATTGGACTCTGAGATTTTTAATGTCTTAGAAGTGTTAAAGATTAAACAGGCATTTTATGCAGGTGAACATACAAAAGTGAATACGCTATGGTTTATTTTAATGTTTCAAATGTGGAGGGAACAGTGGCTTGTGTGACTCCACAGTGGTTGGTCTTATACCTACAAGTTTAATATATTTATCTTGAAAATTTGACCATCTTGCATACTTGATGTATGCTATTCGCAAATACAATATAGCTATGAATCTTAACCCACAAATTGAGGATATAACCGCTGTGCTGGACAGTCGCCCTAATATTGTATTAGAAGTCTTGCAATCGGGGAAACAACTAAGAACCGCCTTGTCACAACGTTTTACTTAAGAAGCCTTGTATGCTAAAAACCATCGCCATTGTCATAAACACCTCATGGAATATCTATAATTTTCGACTTGGTTTATTACATGCGCTAAGAGATGAAGGTTATCGGGTAGTTGCTATTGCTCCCAAAGATGACTATTCAGCCAAGTTAGAGCAGTTGGGTTTTGAGTATCACGAGATTAAAATCAATAACAAAGGTACAAATCCCGTTCAGGATTTAATGCTGCTAGGAAATTTATATCGAGTCTTTCGCAAGGTGCGACCCGATGTTATCTTGCAATATACAATTAAGCCCAATATTTATGGAACACTGGCAGCAAAACTCGCTGGCATTCCAGTTATCAATAATATTTCGGGTCTTGGCACTGTATTTTTAAATAATAATTTATCCTCAAAGCTTGCCCGTATGCTTTATCGGTTTTCTTTAGGTTTTGCCCAAAAGGTTTTTTTTCAAAATCCTTATGACCGACAACTATTTATTGACAACAGGCTAGTTAAACCCGAAGTTACTGATTTGTTGCCAGGCTCTGGGATTAATTTGATGAAATTTCAGCCTGCTAAATTAGCAAAACCAGATGTCTTAAAATCAGATGCACCCTTTGTTTTTTTGCTGGTTGCCAGAATGATTAAAGACAAGGGTATTATGGAGTTTAGTGCTGCGGCAAAAATAATTTTAGATGATGCCACTCATGCCCAAAAAGTAGAGTTTTGGTTGCTAGGTGACTTATATCCAGGTAACCCGACAGCTATTAGCAAACAGGAAATAGATAAATGGCAAACAGATGGGACTGTAAAATACTTGGGTCATGTTGATGATGTCAGTGCTGTTATCAATCAAGCCAATTGCGTAGTCTTGCCCTCTTATCGGGAAGGTCTTTCCCGGGTTTTACTGGAAGCATCTGCCCTAGCAAAACCCATTGTTACCACAGACGTTCCTGGTTGTAGGGATGTGGTGGATGATGGGGTGAATGGCTATTTATGTATACCAAAAGATGCTGAAAATTTAGCTATACATATGCTCAAAATCATGGCTTTACCTAAAGACAAGCTAATCGAGATGGGTAAACATGGTCGCCTAAAAGTCGAACAACAATTTGATGAAAAAATTGTTATTGCAAAATATTTGGGTTCTATTGCCCTACTAATCACTAATTAAAAAATTGTTATAGGCTATTTTTAAA
>UOFC01000180.1_pt1 | contig 16607 bp, 13 predicted proteins | sample 1988771 | NCBI WGS metagenome assembly UOFC01 (sample SAMEA4712195, study PRJEB27164) | hydrothermal vent metagenome | biome: marine basaltic hydrothermal vent biome; feature: marine hydrothermal vent; material: mineral | place: Pacific Ocean | collected 2011-06-14/2011-07-23 | depth 1719 m | reverse complement strand
TGCTCAACCCCAGCCACAATATCCCCGTTGTCAAGACAGACAGGGGGGGACAAATAACCTTTCATGCTCCAGGCCAACTGATTATTTACATTCTCTTTGACCTAAAAAGAGCCAAACTCGGCGTTCGTGCACTCGTCACATTAATTGAACAGAGCCTCATTGAATACCTGCAAACACTCGGCCTAAACGCCCAAGCACGATCTGATGCGCCTGGGGTATACATTCAAAATCAAAAAATTGCCTCATTAGGGCTTAAAATTCGCAAACAAAAAAGCTACCACGGACTTGCCCTAAATGTAGACATGGATTTAACCCCCTTTCAATACATCAACCCTTGTGGCCTAAAAGCGATGCAAATGACCCAACTCAGCACCCTACTACCCACCACACCAACGCTTTTACAAGTAAGTAACATCTTAAGCCAAATATTAATAAAACGACTCAATTTATCTCATTTATAATAGTGAGTAATTAAATTTTCGTCCTGCGATACCCTACATGTCAAACATTCCACAAATTCAAGAAATTAAGCTCGATCAAATTGGCAACTTAAAAGCCCGAAATCAAGCTATGCCCAAAGGGCAGTACAAAACAAAATCACTCAAAAATCGCCCCGACCCAGCCGCCCAAAAGCTCAAAAAACCCGCATGGATTAAAGCCAAACTGCCCAAAGCCAAAGACATTCATAAAGTCAAAGCACTAAAAAATATTCTACGTGAACAAGGTCTGCACAGCGTATGTGAAGAAGCGTCTTGCCCAAACCTAGGCGAATGCTTTGGACACGGCACCGCCACCTTTATGATTATGGGCGACATTTGCACCCGAAAATGTCCCTTTTGTGATGTCAAACACGGTCGGCCTAAAGCCCTCAACGCAGAGGAACCCAATCATTTAGCACGTACCGTTAAGGCCATGAAACTGAACTATGTGGTCATTACCTCTGTAGACCGAGACGACCTGCGTGATGGCGGATCCAAACACTTTATGGACTGTGTTTCTGCCATTCGACAGGCCTCTCCCCATACCAAAATAGAAACCCTTGTCCCTGATTTTAAAGGGCGCTTAACCGTTGCTCTAAAAACACTCTCTCAAACAGCTCCCGATGTCCTCAATCATAATCTCGAAACCGTCCCACGCCTTTACGAAGAAGCTCGCCCTGCAGCAAACTATCAAGGCTCTTTAGACCTGCTTAAACGCTTTAAAGAGAGGAACCCAAACATCACCACAAAATCTGGGTTAATGGTGGGACTGGGCGAAACGATGGAAGAATTATTGCAAGTCATGCAAGATTTAAGAGACCACAAGGTAGACATGCTCACCGTAGGGCAATACCTACAGCCCAGCAACTATCATCTAAGCGTAAAACACTATTGGACACCCGAAGCCTTTAAACAAATTGAAGACGCAGGCTATGCAATGGGATTTCGCAATGTCGCATCCGGCCCCATGGTACGTTCCTCCTACCATGCCGACCTGCAAGCGAAGGAAACATCGTAATAGCAAATAATTCCCAGATAAAAAATACGTTTAGAGACCTTAATCCCGACTCCCTAATAAAAAAACAGTGCCGTTATGAAACAAAATTACATTCAACGCTTTTTATTTAAAGACCTTAATATTCGCGGTCAAGTGATTCAATTACATGAAGCATGGCAAGCCATGATTAAAGATCGTCACTACCCGCCTGCCATCACGAAACTGCTTGGAGAGCTAACGGCTTTTTCGGTAATTATGGCAACCGGAATGAAGCACACGGGAAAAATCACCTTACAAATTCAAGGTTCTGGCTCGATTACATTATTGGTGGTGGAGGTAACGCACGATCTTAACATTCGTGGCGTGGCTAAAACCAATGAAACGGTTTCGCACCAAGCGTCCTTGGATGAACTGCTGGGAGATGGCCAAATTTTGGTGACACTCGAAAATACCCAAACCAATCACCACTTTCAATCTTATGTGGAGCGGATTGGCGAGACGATTATTGATGCGTTCGAGAACTTTTTAAGTCAGTCTGAACAGTTGCCGTCCAAACTTTGGCTTGCGGCAACCGATGAGGCGTTAGGTGGGGTATTGATTCAAAAAATGCCCGATACCGATGAACGTGATTCCGATGGCTGGAATCGAATTTACCACGTCAGTCATACGGTAACCGATGAAGAATTGACACTACTGGAACCAGAGGCTCTTTTACACCGACTGTTTCACGAAGAGAAAGTGGCGTTATTTAAGGCTCAAACGATTCAATACGATTGTCCTCAAGACAAACAGCGCGTGGACGCAATGCTCCTCTCTTTGGGTGAAGAGGAGGTTCGTAAGATTTTAAAGGAGCAAGGTGAGATTGTGATTCACAATGATATTTGTAACTTCCACGTTCGTTATGGCGAAGCAGAAGTGAATGCTTTATTTGAAAAAGCACTGTAATGGTCTAATAAATCTATAAAAATCTATAGTCCATAATCCCCCTTAAAATTAAGATATAAACGAACACAGTAAGGCCACAATTTTTTCTGTGGCTTGTGTTTGCGCTTGTTGGCGAATATTTTGTGAGGCGTTGACTCTTTTTTTGGGTGTTTGACACCATTGATTTAATACTGTGGTAAGGCGTTTTGGGGTTAATTCAGTTTGTTGAATAATTTCCCCCCCCCCTATCGCTACAAGCGCATTTGCATTGGCGGTTTGGTGATCGTCCACTGCATGTGGATAAGGCACCATAATGGCGGGTCGAGCGCAGGCCATCAATTCACTTACGGTTAAAGCGCCTGAACGACAAAGCACCAAATCGGCATTGGCATAAGCGCTTTGCATGTCATCAATAAATGGCACGATATCTGCGGTGACTCCCGCTTGTTGATAAGATTGCACAGCTTGTTGATGTGTTTTTTCACCTGTTTGATGCATGACCACTGGACGCTGACTTTCATCCATTAAGGCCAACGCTTGAGGCAACGCTTCATTTAACGCAAGCGCGCCACGACTACCACCAAGCACCAATAGATGACATGGCGTTTTTTCTTTAACTCTCTCTATTGCTTCCAAGCCCGCTCTAACAGGGTTGCCAATGGTCTGAACATGGTGGCCTTTAATTGTTTTTTGTGGAAAACCTGTAATCACTTGATTGGCGATTTTGGCAAGCCATTTATTGGTCAGCCCTGGAATGGCATTTTGTTCATGTAGAACCAAAGGAATACCAAGCGATTTAGCGGCAAGACCACCTGGTCCACAAACGAATCCACCCATTCCCAAAACTAAATCGGGTTTTTCTTGTTGCATGATTTTTCGAGCTTGTTGCCATGCTCTGGTTACATTAATTGGCGAGATTAACCACCCTAATAAACCATTACCTCTTAATCCTTTAATGGTAATTTCATGCAAAGGGAGTTGGGCATTATTAACCCAAGTGGCTTCCATGCCTCCTTGAGTACCCAGCCAAACAATGTCTATATTTTGTGTTTTTAGTGCTTCTGCTAAAGCAATCCCAGGAAACACATGTCCACCCGTTCCGCCGGCCATAATGAGTATTTTTTTCATTATTAGACCTTTTTTGAAGTGGTTTTGGGGTTGGCTCGTCGTTTCTTTTTAACCATCGGGGCTTCTAAAGAATCGGGTTCTTTTTTACCTTTTTTTTCACCTTCTATTTCATCTTCTTTTTTAGACTTGAGTTTGGGGTTTGGTTTGGACTTAGGTCGTGGGTAATATCGCGTTTCATAATCTACTCGAAACACTAAGGCAAAGGCAATACTCATCATTAAAATACTGCTGCCGCCATAACTCATAAAAGGTAAGGTTAGACCTTTGGTTGGGAATGCACCCAAGTTAACTCCCATGTTAATGCCTGCTTGAAGAATGATCCAAATACCAAAACCAAAACAGACCATGGCGCCAAAAAAATGATTGGCTTCTAATGCTTTGCGCCCAATTCGAAACATTCGATGCAAAATAGCAAGATACAGTAAAATCAAAAAAACCACGCCAATAAAACCAAATTCTTCACCGTAGATGGAGAATAAAAAATCAGTGTGTGCATCGGGTAAATAAAGCATTTTTTGCACACTTTCACCCAACCCGACTCCAAACCATTCGCCACTACCAGAGGCAATGAGGGCTTGAGTTAGCTGATAACCTGCGCCAAAAGGATCTTGCCAAGGATCCAAAAAGCTGCTTACTCGTGCCATTCGGTACTCGGAGGTCATCACTAAAACCACTAGAATAGACACCATGGGTAATACGGTTAAAACAAAATAACGCCAAGGTGCTCCTGCAATTAATAACATGCCAGTAATCATAATCGCAATCACAAAGGTACTGCCATAGTCGGGTTCAAGTAGCAGTAGAATCGCCATGAGTCCAAACGGCAATGCTAGGCGTATAACGGCTTCAAAACTCTCTTTTACAGCGGTAGCATGACGGTCTAAGTAACCCGCCATAAAAATCACTATCACTACCTTCATAAATTCGGAGGGCTGAAAGTTCATTATCCCTAGTGAAAGCCAACGTTTACTGCCTCCGATTTCACGTCCAAAAACCAATACCGCAATCAATAAAAAAATACCGAGTAAAAATAATTTTCCACGGTTGTTTTCCCACATTGACAACGGCACATGAAAAAATAAATAAGCGGCAAATAACCCCATGGCCACTGAAATAAGTTGACGAATGGTGTAATGGTCTGGATGGCCAAAACGCTGTTCGCTGATCGCGACTGAGCTAGAAGCAACCATCATTAGCCCTATAATAATAAGAGTCATAATTAACCCCAACAACCAGTAATCCATTGGCCAATGTCGGCTTTGTTCACGCCAGTTTGCTAACATTTTTTGTCACCACAAGACATAGAATGAAGTGCCAGTACTTTTTCAGTAAAAACATCACCCCGCTGAACATAATTCGCAAATTGATCAAAGCTGGCACACGCGGGTGAAAATACTACGCAATCACCTTGCAAGGCTATTTTTTGTGCCAGCTCAGCCGCTTCTTCTAGCGTTTTTACGAATGTCATGTCCACGCCAATTAGGTGTTGTGCAATGCGCTGTTGGTCACGACCAAACACGATGGTATGACGACAATAAGATTGAATATAAGGAATCAACGCTGAAAAATCGGCCTCTTTGCTTACGCCACCCAATAATAAAACCAATGCACCTTTACTTTGCTTTTCTATCGTTTGCTTTCCTAAACTTTCAATTGCGGTAAGCGTTGCACCAATATTTGTGCCTTTTGAGTCATTTACCCAGTCTATATCGTTATATGTGCCAATTAATTGAGTTCGATGTGGTAACCCTTTAAAGGTTTGTACAACGTATTTAAAGTGCGCTGAATCTACATTAAACATTTGGCAAAGTGCCATCATGGCCAGTGCATTTAATTGATGATGCGAACCTTTCAAGGCCATATCTGATCGTGCAATTACGGGCGTTTTTCCAAACCCTAAAAATTCCCCCCCCCCCTTTCTCTCTGAACATTTCGTTTCTGAAATCAATCCAAAATCTTGTTCTGATTGAATCACGTTATCACCCATGCCAAAACGACTGATTGGGGTATGTTGAGAAATCCCTTGAGCACTGAAGTTTTCAGGCAATACAGCTAATTCAGTATTAGAAAATATTTGCATTTTAGCTTGAATGTACTCTTCCATAGTTGGGTAGCGATCCATATGATCTTCTGAAATATTTAATACCGTTGCTGTACAACTGGCAAGAGAATAGGTTGTCTCTAACTGAAAACTGGATAACTCTAAAACAAATACTTCATAGCTTTTGTCATCCAAAAGTAAGTCCAGTACAGGCGCACCGATGTTTCCACCCACACCAACCTGATAACCTGCAGCTTGCAAGGCCATGCCTGTCATCGTAGTCACAGTACTTTTTCCATTAGACCCAGTAATCGCAATCACGGGGGCATTCACTGTTCGGGCAAACAATTCAATGTCGCCAATCACTTGTTTACCTTGTTGCATTAGCTTGACAACCCAAGGCTCAGATTTGGCAATTCCGGGACTTAAAACAAGGGTATCAAATCGTTTTAACCAACTCTTAGGAAGGTTTTCTAATGCAAACTCTGCTTGAAAAAATTGGGATTGTAACGTGGAAATATTTAACGATTTACGCGTATCAAATGCCAAACAAGGCTCGCCTTGTGCGGCAAAATAACGCAATACCGATTGCCCTGTGACACCTAACCCTGCTACTAGATACATATCTGTTCTCTATCTCAGTTTTAAACTTGCCAAACCAATCAATACTAAAATAATAGTAATGACCCAAAAACGTACAATTACTTGCGACTCATGCCAACCTTTTTGCTCATAGTGATGGTGTAGCGGAGCCATTAAAAAGATACGTTTTTTGCGTAACTTATAGGAAATAACTTGTAAAATCACTGAAATAGTTTCAGCAACAAAAATACCGCCCATAATAAACAGTACCAACTCTTGCTTTACTGCAATTGCCATCCCCCCTAACGTCGCACCAATCGCAAGTGACCCTACATCTCCCATAAAAATTTGAGCCGGGTGAGCGTTAAACCATAAAAAGCCCAATCCCGCACCAACTAATGCAGCCGCCACAATGGTGACCTCACTCACCCCTGGAATATGTGGAATATTGAGGTAATCTGAAAAATAAGCATGCCCTGATAAATAAGCAAACACCCCTAAAGCACCTGCAATCATGACCGTTGGCATAATCGCCAATCCATCCAGCCCATCCGTTAAATTCACTGCATTGGAGGTTCCTACAATCACAAAATAACTGAATAAAATTGTCCAAGCTCCCAAATGAATTACCGTGTCTTTCATGTAAGGAATTAACAATTCTGTTTCGGCAGGCACAGTGGCCATTGCAAACAGTGCATAAGCCGTTGCAAACCCAACAATTGACTGCAATAAAAATTTAGTACGTGAGCGCATTCCTTCTGGATCTCTGTACACAACTTTTTTATAATCATCCGCAAAACCGATTGCACCAAACCCGATCATGGATAACGTAATAACCAACAAATAATGATTGGTTAAATCCCCCCATAAAACCACGGATATAGCCACCGAAAAAAGAATCATCGTACCGCCCATAGTCGGTGTACCCGATTTAATTAAATGGGTTTGGGGGCCATCTTGACGAATGGTTTGGCCTACTTTTAAACGGGTAAGCCATCGAATCATTGCGGGGGCAATCATAAAAGACAACGTTAACGCGGTTAATACACTCATAATGGCACGCATGGTAATGTAGCTAAACACTCCAAAGCCAGAAATATATTGCTGAAGATACTCTGTTAAATAAATGAGCATACTGAATCCTTTAGTGTGCCTGTTGAGTCAGCTGTTTGGTTAAACCAAACTGACTCAATAGCAAATTTGATACTTTTTCCATTTGGGCACTACGTGATCCTTTAACCAATACATTAACGTTTTTCCCTGCTTGCATTTGCGTTGTTAACAGATCCGCCACGTGTTGTGCTAACCGTTCATGCGATTCGAAATAAGCACTCTGATGACCAAAAATTTCTGGCATTTGTTGAGTGGCTTGTCCATAAACCAATAAATAATCCACTCCTTTTTGTTTGGCATACCGTGCAATGCCTTGGTGCGCGTCCATACAGCCTTCACCTAATTCAGCCATCGCACCCAAACATAAAATGGAGTAGCCTGACTGACTGACCAAAGTATTAATGCCCGCTTTAACCGATTCGGGATTGGCGTTATAACTGTCATCAATAAGCCAGCCCGTGGTAATGGCCTGTTTTTGTAAGCGCCCAGCAACGCCAGTAAAACGCGTTAAACCAGGCTGTATTTCACCCCAACTTAATCCTGAACTGAGCGCAATTGCTACGCAAGCGGCTGCATTATGTGCATTGTGCGCCCCTAAAACAGGCATTTTTACAGCATAAGAAACGCCATAAATGGTTAACTTAAATTGAACCCCCTGTTCCGAGGTTTTTAAGGCTGATATGATGATATCGGCCTTTTTGGCTAAACCAAAACGTACTATTTTTTGAACGCCTAATGATTTAATCATTTGCACCCAATCTAAATAACCATTCGAATCCATATTAATGACGGCAACCCCGTCTTTTTTAATACAGGTTTGGTTTAATCCTTGAAAAATTTCTCCTTTTGCTTCAACCACACCCTGCAATGAACCAAACCCTTCTAAATGTGCATTGGCAGCATTGGTAATTAATGCAATATCCGGCTCAGCCAAATGCGTTAAATACGAAATTTCATTACGATGGTTCGCCCCCATTTCAATAATGGCATAATCGTGTTCAGGTCTTAAATTCAATAACGTTCTTGGCACGCCTAAATCATTATTTAAATTTCCCTCTGTCGCTAAAGTATTCCCTACATTTTGAAATATATTTAACAATAAGCTTTTGGTAGTGGTTTTACCATTGCTGCCTGTCACCGCAATCAATTTTTTAACGGGCATTTGCTTACGATGCCATTTAGCAAATTGCCCAAGTGCCAATTTAGTGTCTTCGACTAACACCGCTGGTACAATAGACTTAATCACTTCAGAAACCAATACGGCTACAGCACCTTGTTGAATCGCTTGCGTAATAAAATCATGCCCATCAAAATTCTCCCCTTTTATCGCAATATAAAGGGCGCCTGCTTTTAAAGTTCGGCTATCGGTACTGATGCTTGTAAATCGTACCCGCTGATCATGATCCAATGCACCAATAAACTCACCATCTACAGCATACTGTAAATCAACCAATGCCCATGAAAACTGGCCATTTATCGTCTGCATGGTTTTCCCCTCATTTGAGTGCCTTAATTTTTGTATTTGTGTTTGCATACTGTGCAATCGTTGCTCTGGGCATTCACTCTGGTTTTCCATGTTGCTTTACTCCTAAAACCCAATTTAAAACTATTTTTTCATCCTGAAAGGGGATTTTAACTCCTTTAATATTTTGGTAACTTTCATGCCCTTTTCCAGCAATAAACACCACATCTTTTGCTTTGGCTAAAGCAAGCACCTGCTCTATTGCTTTTTGTCTATCCAAGACAACGTTAACGGAATCTACATATTTAAAGCCAGACAGGATGTGTTGAATAATTTGCTCTGGTGCTTCAAAACGTGGGTTATCGCTGGTCACCATAATACAGTCTGCCAACGACTCTACTGTCTTAGCCATTAAAGGTCGCTTTCCAAAATCACGATCGCCTCCACAACCAAAAACAACCCATAATCGACCTGAAAAAAGATTAAGATGCTGTTTAACCGCAAATAAAACCTGTTGTAATGCATCTGGTGTATGAGCAAAATCAACCATCACGGTTGGATACGTTTCTGGCAATTCAATCAGTTGCATACGCCCTTTACTCGCCTGCAATGTTGATAAACCCTTTACTAAGTCATCCCAAAAATGCGTTGTATTACGATTTAAATCACTCGCCAATATAATTGATAAAGCACACAGCACATTCTCGGCATTAAAGGCTCCCATTAAAGGAACAAAAATGGGGTTAAAAATTTTCTCCCCCCCCCCCATTAAAGCGGTTCCTGTTAACTCAAGCAACATACCTTCTGGCGTCAATATTAATTTGGGACAACATAGTTCACAATTAAATGGCATTTTTTCTACGGGTTTAATCAATGTATAACACCAAATATAAACAGAGTGCTCTGCTGTCTGGCTGAATAAATCAATTATCTTTTTTCCAATAGCATCACTTGCATTTAACACTTTTATACGTGAGGGGTAGTCAGTAAACAGTTTTTTTTTGGCATCTTGATAAGCGTTAAGACTGCCATGAAAATCAATGTGATCTCGCGTCACTTGCGTTAAAGCAACCGTATCAAAAACAACACCATCCACTCGTCCTAACTCAAGTGCATGCGATGAAACCTCCATAATGACCCAATCCACATTTTGTTGAATAAATTCGGCCAACAACCGATGTACTGTTACCACATCAGGTGTTGTATTAACGGTTTCTGCTAAAGTATCTTGGCCTTGCTTAAAAACACCGTTTCCTAACGTCCCCATCAATGCGGTTTTTTGACCTAAGCCATTCAACAATTGTGCGGTATAAAATGCAACGGAGGTCTTACCATTTGTACCCGTAACCCCCACGACTTTAATCCGTTGACTTGGTTGGTCATAAAACCAATTTGCCAAATCGGCCAAACGCTTTGCTAAATGCTCTACAACAAGACAGACCATATCAGGGTATGCATCTAAACGTTGTTGCTGTGCCTGAGTAGGGCATTGATCTGAAAAAATAATCGCGGGCTGTTGCGGCAGGACATTAGCTAAAAAATCCAATCCATGCACCTGCTCTCCTTGTAAAGCAATAAAAGCATCTCCTATCCGAATTTGTCGAGAATCTAGCGACAAATTCAACACTTTTTGTTGCGATACTCGCTCAGAAGAAATCGGATTTTTGCCTAAAAATGCCACCAACTGATCCAGCATTTTCATAACGTTTCCCTCTGATTTTTTTTCTGCGTTTCTCTCGGTGTGAGTACTGGAAGGTCAATCTCTTGATCTTGCGAAATATTGCGCAAACGCAACGCTTCTTCCATCACTTCTTTAAAAACGGGTGCGGCAACTAAACCGCCATAATAAACCCCACGACTGGGTTCATTCACTAACACCACCATAATCAAATCGGGATTTGAAACGGGAACAATGCCAGCAAACAACGATAAATAGGTATTTTCTTCATAACCACCTGTTTTGGTTTTATGTACCGTACCCGTTTTGCCTGCGACGCGATAACCAGGTATTTTTGCTTTAATTGCGGTTCCTTCTCGACTGACAACCGTTTCCATCATACGAAGCACCGTATTTGCGACATCCGGCTTTATCAATTGTTCACCTTCTGGTGTCTCATCCAATTTAATGATGCTCAAGGGCACCATCTTTCCCTGGTTAGAAAATAGCAGATAAGAGTGCGCTAAATTTAATAAATTCGTACTAAAACCATAGCCAAATGAAGCAGAGACTTGATCAATGTCGTGCCAACGAGAGGCTGATTTTAAATAGCCACTGTTTTCACCTGGTAAAAAAACACCGCTGTCTCGGCCAAATCCAATGTCATACCAAAAATCATGCTGTTGCTTAGGCGTAAGCTTTAATGCAATTTTGGCGGCTCCAACATTACTGGATTTTTTAACCACTTCTAATGGTGTTAAAACACCATTATTACGGCTATCTGTAATTCGGTTCCCTTGCACTCGTATTGACCCAGGGTGTGTGTTGATTTTCGTTTGTTCGGTAATTAATCCCTCTTCTAATGCTTTTGCAACAATAAAAGGTTTCACCGTCGATCCTGGTTCAAGTAAATCCGTCACCACACGATTACGAATGGCCTTCCCTTTTCGCTGCTTCGTATCGTTTGGGTTATAGCCTGGTAAACTGACCAATGACAATATTTCTCCCGTTTTAGCATCCAATATGACCGAACTAGCAGATTGTGCAGCATGCTCAACCATCACTTTTTTTAATGCTCGATAAGCCACATATTGAATATTCTGATCAATGCTTAGCATAATTGGTTTACCCGGTTCAGAGGCTTTAATGTCTTTAACAAAATCAATCACTCGACCCGAGCGATCTTTAATCACTTGTTTTTTACCTACCGTACCTGTCAACCATTGATCATAGGCCAGTTCAATCCCTTCAAGCCCTTTATCATCTATATTGGTAAAACCAATCAATTGTGCGCTGCTTTCTCCAGCAGGGTAATAGCGTTTATATTCTCCCTGAATATAAACGCCGGTTAATTTCATGGCCTCAACTTTTTCAGCCAACTCCGGTACCATTGAGCGCCTTAAATACAAAAAACGTCGTTTAGAATGCGCCCTTACTTTTTTAGCAACCGTACCATATGAAACGCCTAACAACTTAGCCAATCTAGCGTAGGTATAGCGGTATCTATCAAGCAACCGTTTATCAATCCAAACAGAAGGAGACAGCTTGCTTACTTGAATTTGTTTACCTAAATTTTCAAAAGAAACCTCAACGCGTTTAATATAAATACCAGGTAAGTTCAACGCGGCAATTTGATCAACGAGCTTATCATCCATCACTTGTTGAATAAAACTTAAACGTTTTTGACGCTGGTCTTTAATGACTTGATTTAACTGACTGTCAGAAAGGTTTAATAGCCGTAAAAATGTTAAGTACTTCTGCTCGTGCATAACCACTACTTTAGGATCAACCCATACTGATGCCATTGGTGTACTCAATGCCAATAAAGTACCATGACGATCATAAATTTCACCTCGATAAGCAGGTATTTCAATGGTTCGACTTTGACGTTTATCTGCCTCATTTTGTAAAAAATCAGTTTTTAAAATCTGTACTGAAAACGCCTGTCCAATAATGCCTAAAAAACCTAATACGATCAAAAAAAATACAATGACATCTCGTTTTATCGAAAATCGTTTAGGGTCACTCACCTAAAGTCTCCTCAATTTTTTCTTGAGGCTTTCTCTCAGGATCATCCTGATGCTCAACAAGATATTTAAGAGGATGTTTAGTAACATAAATTACTTGATAATTAGATTTATCTAACGTCATATTTAATTTTGTCTTTGCAATATATTCAATTCTTGCTGGTGCGGTTAAATGCTCTTTTTCTAACCGTAAACGTCCCCACTCTTCATTCGCTTTTAAAGCTTGCTTTAATGCCTGATAATATTGACTTTCTAATGATCGTACTTGATGCTGAACTAACGAGATCGCAATCAAGCTGGCAATAACAAACACCAATAGAATAAACAGAAAAAGCCCACGCCATTTATTCATGATTAAATGGGTGGGCTTAGAAAAATTCTTAAACGTATTCAGCATGTAGGCCTCTATTAAAAACCCTTATTTTTCAATACGTTAATCTCACATATCGTCACAATTAGTCTGCTTGACGGCGCAAAAAGGCTGGAATATCTAAATAACTTGAATTAGACAAACTACCAGCATCACTGCCATTTACAGTCATTTTAGGGCGTACAACCTCTGGTTCGAGTGTCAACTCAGGTTGCTGCATCTCTGCCACTTTAGTCTGCGGTGTCAATACAGTGTCTGACATAGATCCTGGTGCGGCTGTAAAAGCCGCTACCGCAACCACTTTTTCAACTCGGTTTGCTTGAACCCCTTGCAAGTTTGGTTTCACAACTTCTGGCTTAGTTTCTTGATTCAATCCCGTAGCCACGACAGTCACTCGAATTTCATCATTCATGCTTTCATCAATAGAGGTTCCAATAATAACGCGTGCATCGGATGCAGCAACCAAATCAATTGCATCTCCCACTTCATTAAACTCCCCTAACGTAAAGTCTAAACCACTGGTAATATTCACCAAAATACCTTTTGCGCCTGCAACCGAAATATCTTCCAGCAGAGGGTTTGCAATAGCTTTTTGCGTCGCTTTTAATGCACGTTCATCGCCCGTTGCATAGCCTACACCCATCATTGCCATGCCACGCTCCCCCATTACCGTGCGTAAATCTTCAAAATCCACGTTAATAATTCCAGGACGCGTTACCAATTCAGAAATCCCTTGAACGCCACCATGCAACACTTCATTGGCGTAATCAAATGCTTTTGCTAGCACAAAGTCTTTGCCTAATACTTTTAAAAGCTTATCGTTCGGTACTACAATCAAAGAATCCACATGCTCCTGAAGATCCAGAATCCCTTGATCAGCAATTTTATTACGACGTTCAAAACTAAAAGGTTTACTGACCACGCCAACGGTTAAAATACCCATTTCACGAGCCGCTTGAGCCACCACAGGAGCAGAACCCGTTCCCGTTCCGCCACCCATTCCTGCTGTAATAAAAACCATATCAGCATTTTTTAAATGCTCTTTAACCTTATCAATATCATCTTTTGCCGCTTGCTTTCCGCGTTCAGGATCCGCCCCAGCACCCAAGCCACCCGCACCCAACTGAATACAATCGGCAACTGAAACATTTTCCAGTGCTTGTGCATCGGTATTGGCACAAATAAATTCAACGTCCCTAACTTCAGAACGCACCATATAATCAACAGCATTACCGCCACCACCACCTAAACCAAAGACTTTAATTATTGGCATTCCAGGTGTTCTAATTGGCGTGGTTTCTTTTCCTACAAACTTCATGACGATAATTCCTCTTAATCAACATGATAAAAACAATATTTAATTTCAACTGAACTCCCTAACTCATAGAGAGAAACACGCAATGCAGTACAAGCCCTTAATTCCACAACAAAAAATAACCGCCGAACCTATCGTTGCGACTGAATATTTTTCATTTTACTGCGAAAATAATACCTTACACACCATCTCACGTTTCTATCCAAAAAATTAAGATAGTCAACATCAAACGACAACTTAAACTTTTTTAACCACTCAATATTTTTATCAAAACCATTCATGATTTCTCTAAAAATCTTAAGGAAACTCTGAACAAGTCCCTCCCCCTATGTTTCGACTATTCAGCAAATCGAAACAGATACCCTAAATAGAAACACGTACTGTCTCTCTCTTTAGGGTTTAAATTTTTTCTGCAACTCTTAAGACCGCACTGCGCGACCTTGAATTTTTTTGACACTCTTCTTGGCTTGGAAAAACAGGCTTCCCAACTTTTTTCAAAATCGGCTCTACTACTTCAATTAAAATAGGCGAGTCAGGAAACAGGTCTTTTATCTTAGATTGATCTCGAATATACACCTTCACAATCCGATCCTCTAAAGAGTGAAAACTGATCACCGACAATCGTCCTTTTGGAGCTAACACTTCCATTGCCGCCACCAATACGTTTTTTAAAACATCCAACTCTCGATTGACAGCAATACGAATTGCTTGAAATGTTCGAGTCGCTGGATGCTTATTTTTATCTATTTTAGGGGATGTTTTTTTAACTAACTCGGCCAAATCTAATGTGGTTCTTAACGTACCTTTGCCCACTTCTTCTTTAATTACTCGTGCAATACGACCCGAAAAACGTTCTTCACCATAATTTTGCAACACCAACTTAAGTGTCTTTTCATCCACTTTCGTCAACCAATCTTTTGCACTTTGACCCGTTTCAGGGTTCATTCGCATGTCCAACGGCCCCTCTCGCATGAAGCTAAAACCTCGTTCTGCATCGTCTAGCTGAGGGGAGGAAACGCCTAAGTCCAATAAAACACCATCCACCTTACCCACTAAATTTCGTGCTTCACAATAAGATTTTAAATTTTCAAAACTGCCATATTGAATTTCAAAACGCGCATCTTGAAAGTGCTCGTTAGCATATCTTATGGCTTCTGGGTCTTGATCTATTGCCAATAACCGTCCCTGTTCACCCAGTACATTTAAAATCGCTTTTGAGTGACCACCGCGCCCAAAAGTACCATCAATATAAACCCCGTCTGGCTTTATACTCAGTCCTTCAATAGACTCTGTCAACAAGACAGAAAAATGACTAAACTCCGAATCCAACGCCTCTACCTTCAGTGCAAACTTAAATTACAAACTTAAACTAGCCAAGGATTCTGATACCTCATTCGATACCACCGATTCCAACATATCTGGACGACTGAGATCCCATGCTTCTTGCGACCAAAGTTCAAACTTATTTCCCTGCCCTAATAAAATAGCGGGCTTGTCAATATTGGCATGTTCTCTCAATATACTGGGAATCAAAATACGCCCTTGAGCATCCAGCTCTACCTCTGAGGCGTGCCCTAACAACAACCTTTGATACAAACGCGCTTGTGGATCAACATTGGGTAACGCCATCAACTTGCGCTCAATCACTTCCCACTCATCTAGGGTATAAATCAATAAACAAGGGCTGTGCAGATCAATCGTAGCCACCAATTGGTTATCACTGGCTTCGGAAATCGCTTCACGATATTTCTTAGGAATCGCCATGCGTCCCTTAATATCCAAATTAACTGAATTAATCCCTCTAAAAAAAAGCATTTTATTCCACTTTTCACCACTTTGCCCCACTTAGTGCCACTATATGGACATTCATCTCCTCTGTCAACTGGCAAAACAGAATAATTTCATTACAAGACAATAACTTAGGCTTACTCAAAAACGTAAACGCACAGGTGGTATAATTACTTATGACCAATAAATTCAATTAGTTATAGCAACAATAGAATTTTATTTTTAAATATGCGCTATAAAGCAATAGACATAAAGGTGAATACAAAAAAACAGTACCTAAACCACTAAGGGCACAATATACAGTGAAAAATAAAATTATTTAGCACTATATATAGGATTAAATCCAACAAAAAGCACCTATAAAGTTTAAATGGGAATTTTTTATAAAAAAAAGAAAAAATCGAAACAAAGGAGGGGGGAGAAAAAAGTGGGTCTGTAAGCCGGGTTCTGTTCTTCTAGAAAATAGCTTCCCTAAAAGCGACAATCATTCATCTGGATAAACATCACTGCTCATCTCAAGCAACCTACCCGGAAACCCCTGCGAGCAACAAGGTGTTTTAAGCAAGCTTAAAACGCTGTTTCCCTATTTGGTCTTGCACCGGATGGGGTTTTCACTGCCACACCTGTTACCAGTTGCGCGGTGCGCTCTTACCGCACCATTTCAACCTTACCTGTGCTTGCAAGCAAGCCATCGGCGGTATATTTTCTGCTGCACTGTCCATCG